>JACLAB010009429.1_pt1 | contig 18860 bp, 14 predicted proteins | sample 8027921 | NCBI WGS metagenome assembly JACLAB01 (sample SAMN15725117, study PRJNA655200) | protist metagenome | isolation source: fluorescence activated cell sorting (FACS) single amplified genomes of... | place: USA: West Boothbay Harbor, Gulf of Maine | collected 2000-07-19 | reverse complement strand
TGGACGACGACACCGCGCCGACGCACCACCGCGCATCGTCACCGTCGTCGTCATCTTCATCACTCTCGACACCGTCATCGTGTTTCGAATGCGAATCAAAATCAAAATCTAATCAAATCTAATCAAATCACGACGACGACGACGACGACACCTATCACGATGTGTTTATATATATATATACACACGCACGCACACGCACGCACACCGAGGGATGGTCCGCGGCGTCGCACACTGGCGCACACCACCACCGTCGTCGACGCGGTGGTGGTTTGAAAATCTCACACGCGCCATCATCGTGGTCTCGGTTTGAATTATCACCTGATCGTCGTCGTCGTCAGATCGTCGTGGTCTCGGTTTGAATTATCACCATCGTCTGATCCTCGTCCTCCTCGTCGTCGTCGTCGTCGTCCTCCTCGTATTCCCACGTCCCACGTCCGAGGTGGTGTCGACGCTCGCGCACGCCGCAGCGCGCGACGGGGCGAGGGCGAGGACGAGGACGCGTGGTCGTCGTGCCCGTGGTCGTCGTCGTGTATACATACGCGCGCGTCGCGTGGGCATTCAAAAGGTGGTTGGCGTCGTCGTCGTCGTCATCGTCGACGATGCGCGCGCGCGTGCGAGAGGCGCTGGTGACGTTCGCGACGGATAGGGAGTGCCGGGCGTGGGTGATGGGACGCGCGGCGGCGCGCGGCGCGGCGGATGGCGACGCGCGCGGGACGGCGGAGGCGGACGCGCGCGGGTTCGACGACGCGGATGATGGTGATGACGGTGGTGGTGGTGGTGATGATACCGAGCTTTTACGCGGTAGTGCAAGGGCGTTGTCGTCGTCGTCGGGTACCGCGTCGTCGGGTACCGCGGCGGCGTTGAAGAAGGTGCTCACGCGGAAAGACTTGACGCTGTTGGGCGTGGGCGGTATCGTCGGCGCGGGCGTCTTCGTGCTCACGGGAGCGGTGGCGCACGACCACGCCGGACCGGCGGTGGTGATGAGTTATATTTTAGCCGCGAGCACGAGTGCGGTGACTGGGTTGGCGTACGCAGAGTTTGCGGTGTCGATGCCCGTGGCGGGGTCGGCGTACAACTACATGATGGCGACGTTTGGCGAACTCGCGGCGTTCTTGACGGGGTGTAATTTGGCGTTAGAACTCACGATTGCGAGCGCCGCGGTCGCACGCGGGTGGACGTCTTACGCCGTGGCGCTCTTTGGTGGTTCGCCCAACGCGACGCGTTTGATTGTGTGGCCAGACGTGGTGGAGATTGACGTCGTCGCCGGCGCGGTTGTCGCAGCCATGACGGCGCTGCTCGTCTCTGGTGCGAAAGAGACCGCAAAGTTCAACAGTGTGGTGACGTATATATCGTTAGCCGTGATCGCGACGGTGATTATCGCGGGTAGTACGGCTATAGATGCCGATAACTGGACGCCATTCGCGCCAAACGGCGCGGCGGGCATCATTTCCGGCGCGAGCGTCGTCATCTTCGCCTTTGTCGGCTTTGACACGATCGCCACGTGCGCGGAAGAAGTGGCCAATCCTAGTGCGGATTTGCCTTTTGGTATTTTAGTAAGCTTGGGTATTTGCGCGTCGTTGTATGCGTTAATGTGTTTGGTGATTACGGGCATGGTGCCGTATAGTTCGATTGACGTGCACGCGCCCTTTGCCATGGCGTTTCAGACGCACAATTTGCACTGGGTGAGTTCAATCGTGTCCGTGGGTGCCATTGCGGCAATCACTACGTCACTGTTGCTATCGATGATGGGTCAACCGCGCATTTTCATGGTCATGGCGCGAGATGGCTTGCTCCCGGCGTGGTTTGCCGACGTCTCCAAACGCTTTGGCACGCCGGCGAACGCGTCTTTGTTCTCTGGCGCCGTCACTGGTATTTTGGGCGTCGTGCTCGACATCAACCTCCTCGCGCAATTGGTATCCATTGGCACGCTGAGCATATTCTGTGGCGTCAACTTGGGGCTAATTGTCAGTCGATGGACGCCCAAGCGCGCGACGTGGGCGCAGCGCCTTCCGCCGTTGAAGCGCGCCGCCGCGCTTCTCCTCTCATGCTTTGCGTTCGCGATTGATTATCGCGCGCGAAACGCGCGAGTATCTTGGTTTGGCGCCCTGTCTCTCGTCGCCGTCATCGCCTCCACCGCGAGCTTCAAAACCATCCCCATGGTGAACGCCCCGCCGCCGACGCGTTTCGCCGCCCCCTTTGTCCCAGTCCTCCCCGCCTTTGGCGTCTTGCTCACGAGCATCCTCATCGCCGGTCTCGGCGCGTTAGCCATCGTACGATACGTCGTATACACCACCGTATGCGCCGTCGCATACATCGTCTTTGCCACTTCGCGCGTCATCAGCGCGGACCATCACCATCTGGGCCCGCCGCCGCCGCGTCCCGGCGCGTTCCGACCCTCCGCGCCGGCGATTGAAATGCCCCGCCTCGACGCCGATCGCCCCGTGCGCGTCGACGCCGATCGCGCCGCCGACGCGCTCGGCGACCGCCGCGGCGCGTAAAAAAAACACACACACGCGACGAAATACATCCCACCTGTATTATTATGAGTAGCCACGTAGAGCGTTTAGCGCGTCGCATGCATAGAACATCCATCATTCCATCCATCATCATAATACTACACAAAACTCGCGCCAAAAAAAAAAACACGATGACGATGGCGGCGCGATTCATGATCGTGAATGATCGCGAACGATATGACGACGACGACGTCACATCGCGCATGTCCGAAGAACGCGACCTCGCCAACCTACGCATCATGCCCACCGCCAACGAAGAACAAACGTACATCATGCTCAAGCCCGACGGCGTGCAGCGGAATTTGCTCCCGGAAGTCATCTCGAGGTTCACCCGCAAAGGGTTCAAGCTCGTGGGGTTGAAGATGATGAATGTGAGCGAAGAACACGCGAAGAAGCACTACGCGGACTTATCTTCCAAGCCGTTCTTCGGGTCGTTGGTGTCGTACATGTGCTCTGGCCCGGTGGTGGCCATGGTGTGGGAAGGCTTGAACGTGGTGAAGACGGGGCGGGCGTTGATCGGGGAGACGAATCCGGCGGCGAGCGCTCCGGGGACGTTGCGAGGGGATTTCTCGATTGAGATTGGACGGAATATTATTCATGGGTCTGATGCGGTTGAATCTGCCAAGCATGAAATTGGGTTGTGGTTCCCTGAAGGCGTGTGCGCGTGGGAATCGTGCGCCAAGGCGTGGATTTATGAATAAATCACGACGCGCCGCGATGATCGTCGACGATCGATCGATCGAATCGAATCGATCGATCGAATCGATCGACCGCGCGTTATCGACGTCATTCTGTGTGTGTACGCGCGCGTGCATCCGCATTGGATGCATACGATGAGCTTTCTTTGAATACGGTACATACATACATACATACAAACATACAACTTCTCGCGTTCATCACCCTCGCGCGAAAACGTCTCACGCGCGTCCTCGTAAACCTCTCTCGCGCGCGCCGCGCGTCTCGGTATTAAAGGGAGTAAAATTACACTTTAAGCAAAACTTTGAGGAGCGCCATGCGAATGAATAAGCCATTCTGCGCTTGTCTAAAGTACCCAGCTCGCGGGTCGTCGTCAACGTCGACGGTGATTTCGTCTACGCGAGGCAACGGGTGCATGACGACGGATGTCTTTGGTAACGCCGCCATGACTTCGCGGTCGATGATGTACTTGCCTCGCGCCGCTTCGTAATCCGCTGGATTAGCAAAACGTTCTTTTTGGATGCGCGTTTGATAAAGCACGTCTACGTCCGCGGCGACAGCCATCAAATCCGTCGCTTCTTCCCACTCGATGCCCTTCGCGGTTAACATGTCTTTAATATCATCCTTCATCTTGACCACATCCGGGGCGACGAAATAAAACTTGACGTTATTAAACTGCGTCAAAGACGTAGCGAGCGAGCGAACGGTGCGACCATTGGCCAAGTCGCCCACGAGAGCAATCTTGACGTCATCCAATCGCCCGATTTCCTTACGAATGGTGTACACGTCGAGCAACGCCTGCGTCGGGTGTTGCCCCGGACCGTCGCCGGCGTTAATCAACGGCTTTCCAATCGCCGCCGCCGCACGCTTGGCACTTCCCGCAGTGAAATGGCGTAAAACGATAATATCCGCATACCCCTCCACCGTTCGCATGGTGTCCTCCAACGTCTCACCCTTCGCCGCGCTCGAATACTCCCCGGCGCTCTCCGTCGAGACGATGCCGCCGCCCAAACGCCCCATCGCCGCTTCAAACGATAATCGCGTCCGCGTCGATGGTTCATAAAACAGCGTCGACATCAAATACCCCTGTAACATCAACGACTCCGGTGACCCAGGTTTCACTCGCGACATCTCATCCGCGACATCGAAAAGTTCCTCCATCATCGCCCGGTTGAATTGCTCAGCCTCGACGCACGACGTCAAGTCACTCAACTTGCTCGCGTACTTGGTTGCGCCACACCCCTCGCCGCGCGCGCTCGAACGGCGACGGCGATGAAGACACGAGGGTACATGCGCGCCCGCACCGCGCGTCGCGCGTCCCGCGAACGGGTCCGTCGACGACGACGACCGGCGCACCGCCGTCGCACCGTTTAAAACGCGAACGCAACCACCACGACGGTGCGTGCGACGGCGACCACCACTCGCGCGCGTCGCGGGTGCCGTCGGCGTTGCACGCATCGCGGACATCATCATCGTCGTCGCCGTCGTGACCGGCGTGACCGGCGTGACCGGCGTCGTGTGCGGGCGATGATGGGAGAGGTAATCCACTCCACGTCGGATGGTTCCACGTGTCCGAATGCATGATGTGCACATCGTGAACGACTGTACAAACAATTTGGGTGTTCTATGCTACGTGCTATGATATGACGACGCGCACGGGCGAGGTCGATGACGGAGGTGTGTGGCTAGACGGGGCGCGCGTGCCGAGACGCGCGCGTCACTGCACTTCGTGGTTCCATTCGTCGTCGTCGGAGGCGCGGATATCCGCAAACGGTTCGACAAACGCCGGCGGAGTGGGTTTCATGACGTTACGCCGCTTGCGTGTTTGGTCGCGTAAACCAGCCATTTGTGATGCGATTTGGTTTTTCATTTCCCTCGTGCCGACGAGAGAGATGCGGTTGTCGTCTTGTCGTTCGCGGCGCGCGCGTTCGGCTTCGGCGCGTTCGGCGCGTAATTTTTCAAGCTGCGCGCGCCACTTCAGCTTCCATTCGTACGTTTGTACAGTGTCTAAACACGTCCTGTGTCGAGGTGCGCGAGAGCGTGCGTGTCGCGTGGTGAGTCGCGCGGTCGTGGCGTTTGCGACGATGGAGTGCGTGGGCGATGGATGGAACGACGACGGAACGACGACGCGCGTCTATCCGCGAACGCGAACGCGCGCGCGTACGTACCCAGATGCCGCGCTCAGCGTCTCATACGCCGCCTTGGCGCGCAAGAACATGTCAATATCTTCCTCCACGTCGCACACGTCGGGGTGGTATCGCTTCGCCATGGATTTATACGCGCGTTTACACGCCTCGGCGGATGCGCCCGGGGACACGCCGAGCGCAAAGTAGAGCGACGCCTTGTCCGCGCTCGACGACGACGACGACGACGACGAGGACGAGGACGACGCCGCGCGCGCGTGGAGTCGTTGACGACACGTCCACGTCCCTGGCGTCCCGTGCACGCACCACGCGCGACGCGTCAACGCGGCGGCATCCATGCTCGGCAGTGGCGACACTGCGCGACGCGGTGTGACGCCGCGGTCGCGTTCGATGCGCGCCGTGGTGCAGCGCGTCGCTCGAGGCGGCGTCACCGTCGATGGCGAAGACGCGGCGAGGACGATAGGGCGAGGATTGGTCGTGCTCGTGGGCATCGGCGTCGATGACGACGACGGGGATGTGGAGTACATTGCACGCAAGGTGTACAACACGAAACTGTGGCCGAGCGCGGATGACGCAAAACAGTGGGCGCGGAGCGCGAAGGAGTGCGAGTATGACGTGTTGTTTATTTCTCAATTTACGTTACACGCGGAGTTGAAAGGGAATAAACCGAGTTACCACCGGGCGGCGTCGCCGACGACGGCCGAGCCGCTGTACGACAAGTTCATCGAACACGTTCGATCGAATTACGTCTCAGCGGGTGAAGGCAAGGGGAAAATCGAATGCGGGAAATTTGGAGCGATGATGGATGTCGATATTCATAACGACGGGCCAGTGACGTTGATTTTAGACTCGAAAAACAAAACATAGCCGACTTGCGTTCGTCTCGTCGACAGACGCGCATAGTTTCGAGTGGAAGAGCGCGACGGGACGAGCGCTTGTTTGAAAAAGTATTCGCACATTGTACAACAAAAAATATTCTACTGCACTAGAAATCAACTATTATGCCATGCCGTACACGGAACCCGTTGAGTCTTCGTCGACGTGCGTCAACGCTCGCATCGGGTCGGCGGCGAATGGAGAGTAAATGACGGGCTCAGAGAATGGCGCCCACATCTCACGTAGTGCGTAATCTGCAATCGCCAACCGCGCGTATTTTCGCGCACTCGCCTTGAGGACATCATCCAAATAATCAAGGATGTTCACCGTGGGATCAAGGCGCCATTGCCAGCCTTCGAGAACCATGACGGTGACGACGGCAATCATCACGTTTGGATCCAAACATAAGCCATTTTTCTGGACGGTTTCGAAAATCGCACCCATGCACTCTCCAGCGCGTGGTGTGGACTCTTGGAATGTATCCACTGCGGCTTGAATCTCTTGCTTGAATTGTGTGTAATCTACATTGGCCTTGGCGTTGTCCGCAAACGTCAAGATGCTTTCAGCGACAGTCTTGCCATCCCACGACACGATGGCTTGAAACATCTTCGCCAACGAAGCTTGGTGGAACGGTGTCAATCGTGTGGCTAAGCCAGTGTCAAGAATAATAATTTCCGGCGATGCGTTGTGCAAGAATGACGATTCATTATCGTCGCTCCCGTTCTCTGATGTCTTCGTGTTCCCGCGCATTCCCGCAATCGTGCTCAGCGTGTGCGCGACTCCATTGGGCAATCGCACGAGAATGTTACCAGGATGCAAATCCGCATGCAAGAAGTTGTCGTCGATTAACATTTTGAACAACGTCTTTACCCCTAACCCTGCGAGTTCTTTGTTTTGTGGGCTCCCAAGCTGTTCTTTCGCAGCTTCGGGGGATAATAAGTAGCTCGCGATGGACACGCCTTGCTCGTACGTCTCCACCAAAATCTCCTCAGTGGCCAATCCAGGGATGGGCGTTGGGAAACTGATCGCGGGCATCAACAAAAAACTTTTGCGAAACTTGTCCAAGTTGTCTGCTTCGTGTCTAAAGTCTACTTGTTGTAACATGTGGACACCAAACTGCTGAATCGTGTTTTCGAGCTGCAACGGCTCGAGCCATTTAATATTCTTGGACCACCCAGCCATCCAAACGAGGATTTCGAAATCACGCGTCAGCGCGTCAACCACACCCGGATGACGAACTTTCACCGCGACTTCACGCTTTTGTCCACCGCGACGAATGCGTCCATTAACGAGACGCTCAACCTCGCGTCCGATGCCCGCCGCGCCGTCGCGCCACTCTTCGAGCATACCGCGCGCCGCGCGCGAAATTTCGCCCGACATCACGAGTTCAACGCCTGCACCAACAGAACGTGTCAAGCGTAAGATAAATTGAGTCGCCGTCAAGTGCTCTTCCGCCACACCGGGCTTGAGGCGCGCGCGATGAATCTGCGCCACGCTGCCGCTCGCAATGGGTTTCTCGTCAAACCATTCAAAAATCTCCATATACTTGCTCGTCTTGTCGGTTTCATCGACGCCATACGCCCGATCTAAAATACTTTTTGTTTCTTTCCAGCTATGTTCAGGCGCGGCGCTTTGCAACGCTTCGAGCTCGTGACACATTGCCGCGGGAAACACGTCGTATCGCGTCGACGCCCACTGCCCCCACTTGATAAACGCCGGACCTTGCGCTTCGAGAATGCGTCTGAGCAACCCAAACCAAAGCTGATTCCCCCAGGTCCACCCATCGCGAAGTAATATGGGCGCTAACAACGCCAACGGCGCGAAAGCTACAGCTAAATGCACCGCTCGAGCCACCGTGCGCGCGCGATACCCAAAACTCCCTCGTCGTTTATCGTCTTCACCCGCGCTCGACGTCGACGCACCCTTCGACGACACCGCACGCACCGCACTCCCATCACCACCCCCATCTCCTCGTATCTTCTCTAAACACCACGCCACGTTCGCACTCGACCGTAAATCTCTCCCCGCCACGAACGTCGCGCACGCCAACGACGTCGTCGTCGTCGACACCGTCCTTCGCGCCAACACCCGCGCGCTTCGATGCACCGCCGACGCCACAGACATCGCTGCCGTCGTCGTCGTCGTCGTCGTCGTCGTCGTCGTCGTTCGCATCAACCCACCACCGCCTCGTCGAACCACCGCAGCCGCAGCCGCGACCGCACCATTCGATGTCGATGTCGATGTCGATGTCGATGTCGATGTCGATGTCGTCGTCTGCCCCACCCGCGCTCGGAGATCTCGAACCACGCACGCCGTGCCTCGACGAATCATCCTCGTCGTCGCCCTCCGTCGTCGTCGTCGTCGTGTGCGGCGGCGGCGGCGACGATGGGAGGAGGACGACGACGTCGACGGGGTGGCCTCGTGTGGTCGGTCGGACATCGGACATGTGGCGTTGATACATTCGTGGCGTCACATCGATCCGCCAGCGTTTTTGGCGCGCCCTCGCGCCCTGGGACTCCGCCTCTTAGCGACGCAAGGTGCGTGGTCGTCGATGCGATGCGCGCGCGCATCGGTGGCGGTGATGATGCCGAATGATTCGTAGTATATCTATGCGTCGTCGTCACCGTCGTCGTCGTCGTCGCGGCGCTCGTGCGCGTGTGTGTGTGTGTGTGTGCGCTCGGGTCGATCTCGACCCTAAGGATCGCCGACGGTGCTGGGGTGACGACTGACGACGTGTGCGTGCGCGCGTGTGTATCGTTGACGCAGGCTAGAACAGTTTCTTTAGTGACTGTAGACATGGCGAAGCGCACGAAGAAAGTTGGTACGTGATCGTTCGTCGCGTGCGCGTGTTCGTGGTGGCATGCATGCCGCTAGGGCTTTAGAGGATGACGACGACGACGACGGGGCGGTGGCGTGGCGCCGACGTCGACGCGAACGCGCGACTGCGAATGCGTTTTGGATGCGTGCTAATAAAACCCATGGCTCGCGCGCGGTGGATGTGTTTGATTCGAATCGCGTCGACGATCGAAACGTTTTGCTCTGAGACTGACCTCTCGCGCGCGCTCGCGTTCCATCGCAGGCATCGTCGGCAAGTACGGCACGCGCTATGGTGCGTCCCTCCGTAAGACTGTCAAGAAGCAAGAAGTGTCTCAGCACTCCAAGTTCTTCTGTGACTTCTGCGGGAAGTACGGCATGAAGCGTCAAGCCGTTGGGATCTGGTGCTGCAAGGGTTGCAACAAGACGAAGGCGGGTGGCGCGTACAGTTTGAACACTGGTGGTTCCGTCACCGTGCGCTCTACCATCCGTCGTCTCCGCGAAGCGACTGAGAAGTAAATCGTCGTATTTGACGACTTAGCTAGTGATCGTTGTAATCGAAGCGGTGGCTTCATCAACAAAAGAAAATCGCGCGATTTGAACGACTCGCGACGCCTAGGGTTCAGCTGACGCGCGCTCGAAACGGCTATGGCGCCTCACAATCGCGATTGTGTGCGCTTGACTACTAATGTACTACACTACAACTGTTTCAATTCTCTATTTCGTCTATGTGTGTGCGACTTATCGCCTGCCTTTCGCGACATATGGGAGGGAAATGTTCGCGACGCCCGCCGAAACTGTCGCGGTTCGCGCGTCGCTCGCGCGCGCGTCTGCCCATTTGTACGCTCTTTGAATAATACGCTTGATTCCCAGGCGCCAAGTCATCGCTAATTGCATATTTTCACTCATGGTTACGAACGCGTCGCTTTCGACGGTGTCTAAGTCCGCCTTGGCGGTTGTCGGAAAGCTCAAAAGCGCGGTGGCCGCCGCGTCTCGAATGGCTTCAAACGTCTCCAACTCCTCCTCTGCGCCCAGAGCACCTCCTCGACGGGCTATATCGCGCAGATACTTTTCATTTTTTCGTGGACGCTTCAATGCGATGGCGATGCGCACATCAGCCAAGTCATTCCACGCGAAACCACCGACAAAAACTTTGAGCGGCGCGGAATCCGCGTCGCTCACTCGGACGTCGAGCACGTACGCGTCCTGCGGATTTTCATCCGGTGCGAGCGTAAAACCATACAGTTCTAGCAACTCTAGATTGATGTATTCTCCGTAGCAAACAAATATTTCCTCGCCCGCGCGAACACCGCGACGGCCATGTGGCTGCGCCGCGGAACGAAACGTAAATCCGACGCCGTCGACGTACGCGCCGTCGCCTGGTATCGGTGCGTCATCATCACCATTCCTCGAGCGCTCGGTTTCGGTGGTGTCTTCTCGCGCATCAAACATGGGCGCGCCGTGCACGTCCAATAGCACTGGCGGATCGTGAGGGGCATAGTTGAACATGTCTCCCATCGGCGTCAACGCGCCCGCTCGATGAAACGGCACGGACACCGCTCGAGAACTCACGGTATCCCGTGCCCACACGTAAGCCGCACGCGCGTCGTGCTCAGATGCGACAGAATCGCCAAGTATCTCACGCACGGTCGTCTTCACTCGCTCGTACGCGCGCTCCATGTCTTGCTTTCGTTCGCGCGCCAAAGCCGTCGCTCGAGCGTCTTGTAAAGCAGCCATCTCCTCTTCGCTCCACGAATGCAACAGATTGTACGACTTTGGCATTGACTCAATGTATGCGTGAAATTCACCTCGCACGCCTCGCGCCTTATGCCTCAGCAGTTCCAGCGCGAGTTCATCCTGAGCGTACGCGTCGTCTTGACTGCCGCCGCAGCCGTCCGCGTCGGCGGCGCGCCGCGCCGCAATCATCGCGCGCTCGGGTATCGTAATCAACTCCACCATCGAACCAGCGTCGATGTCTTGCGTGGCAAACACCCCGCGGTGGCTTCCGCGATCGCCGCCGCGCACGACGTCGACGCAGCGCACGTCCACGCCCGGCGCCACGCGTACGCCCACCGAACGCGACCACGCGCGCACGTCTTCGAGCGCACGCGACGACGCGCGTAACGACGCCGACGCCGACGATGACGACGCCGCCGACGACGCATCAAAATCACCGTCGCGTCTGCGTCCGCTCGCCGCCACCGGCGTCATCGTCGCCACGTCGCACAGTCGCGACGGCGTCGTCATTCGGTGACGCGCGCGTAGATTCCATGTCCACCGCGGCGTCGCCCAGTGGTGGGATGATGACGGGCGGCGGTGGTGGTAAGAAACCGTCCGTGCAAGGTGGGTTGATGTCCACCGCGCACGCCCCGAGTCCGTCGGCGCAGGAGGTGAAGAAGTTTACGCAGATTTGTCCAAAGTGTAACACGCACACGCCAATCGTGGAAGATCACGCGAGCGGGGATTTGATTTGCACCGAGTGTGGGTTGGTGATTGAGCAGCGTATTATTGATGAGTGTTCGGAGTGGCGTACGTTTGGGGATGGCGATAAGAATGGGGCAGACCCGAGCCGTACGGTGGGGGCGACAAACGTCATGCTCACGGGTGGAGGATTGAGCACGACCATCGGGCGGAACCCGGATGGAACGTATAATAGCACGCTGTCGAGGTTACACAACCGTGGGATGAATCCAGATAAGGTGCTTATTAATGCTTTTCATTCCATCGGGGAGTTTGCGGATGCCATGGGGATGAACAGAGTGGTGAAGGATAGCGCGTGCGACTTGTATCGCATGGTGACGCAAGCGCACTCGACGCTGGGGAAATCGAACACCGCAATGTATGCCGCGTGCTTGTACATCGCAGCGCGACAAGAGGGGATGACGCGTACGTTTAAAGAAATCTGTGGCGCCGCGCAAGGGACGACAGTGAAGGAGATTGGCCGATGCTACAAGTTTATTCTCAAGGTTTGCGACGGGTTGAACACGCAAATGATGGAACAAATGATCACGCCAGAGATGCTTACTAATCGCTTCTGCGGTAACCTCGGGTTGGCCAACATGGAGTTTATCAAGTTATGCTCGCATATTATCCAAACTTTTCGAAATTTGCGAATTTCAGAAGGCCACAAGAGTGAAAAGCAACCCGCGTCTGTGGCGGCGGCGGCGATTTTTACCGCCGCAGTCGTGAAAGGTTTGAATCAAGACAAGGCTAGCTTGTTTAGAATTTCAGAGGTGAGTGGGATGGCAGAAGTGACGATTAAAACTTCGTTCTTCGACATGGTGCCTTATGCGTCCAAGCTTTTGCCTCCAGCGTTGCAAGACAAGTTGGCTGGTTTGTTAGCCGAGGCTGAAAGGATGCGCGCCGGGTCAACCATGGCGTTGCCTTCGCATGCGTCAAAGAGTAACTTCCAAGCCGCGGGAGCGGTGCCGATGTTAACTTTTGACGCTCCGATCGACTTACCAGGGGATGTGAAGATTGAAGTCAAGGAAGAACTTTGAAAAGAGAGCAGAGCGCGCGCGTGTAAAACCATTTCGACAGTCAACAATCACATGAAATATATACCAATTATTAAATAGAATCAAATAACAACTAAAGCTCAGTCTTGGGCAAGTTGAGACGCTCGCGGAAGTCCGCAACCATCTTAGGGAGACCATCTCTCAGCTCCACCTTGGGCTCCCAGCCTAACGTAGTCTTCGCCTTGGTAATATCGGGGCGGCGACGACCCGGATCATCCATCGTGTTTTCCTTGTAGACGATTTTCGCGTTCGGATTCACAACCTCCTTGACAACCTCGGCGAGCTCAAGCATGGTGAACTCACCAGGGTTACCAATGTTCACCGGTCCAATCTCTTTTTCATTGTCCATGAGCGCCATCAATCCGGCCACGAGATCGTCGACGTACTGGAACGAACGCGTTTGCTTGCCGTCGCCATAAATCGTCATCGGCTCGCCGCGCAACGCTTGAGAAACAAAGTTGGACACGACGCGACCATCTTCGAGGGCCATGCGGGGGCCATACGTGTTGAAGATACGCGCAATTCTGATATCAACACCCTCTTGGCGGTGATAGTCAAAGCATAGCGTTTCAGCCACGCGCTTCCCTTCGTCGTAGCACGAGCGTACGCCGATGGGGTTGACGTTGCCCCAGTATTCCTCCTTTTGAGGGTGCTGCAACGGATCACCATACACCTCAGACGTAGACGTGAGCAACATGCGCGCGCCAACACGTTTCGCCAAGCCAAGCATGTTCAACGTGCCCATGACGGACGTCTTAATCGTCTTCACAGGGTTGTGTTTGTAGTGCACCGGGGACGCCGGGCACGCGAGGTGGTAAATTTGATCCACCTCGACGAGCATAGGCTCCACGACGTCGTGTCGAATGAGCTCAAAGAATGGATTTTGCAAGTGGTGCATGATGTTTTCTTTGCGCCCGGTGAAAAAGTTATCCGCGACGATGACAATGTTCCCGCGCTCCATCAATCGGTCAACCAAGTGCGAGCCGACGAAACCGGCGCCGCCGGTGACGAGCACGCGCAAACGTGTCGCCTTGGGAATCGGCACCGGTACATTCTTCACCACCGACCCGCGTCCGAGAGGCTCACCGTCGGCAAATTCTTTGGTATTAGACTTTTCTCCGTCCTCACCTCGGCGCGTCGTCGTCGTCGTCGTGAGAGACGCGGCGGCGCCTTCTTTCGCGGATGTCGCCCACGCATCCTTGACGGGTCGCGTATCCGCCACCGCCGCGCCGTTCTCCATGTCCATCTCCTTCGCCGCATCACTCGCATCTTTCGCATGCGCTGCATCGGCGTCAAACATACCAATCTCCGCAACCGACGTCTTCGAGGCCGAGGTCGAGGCCGAGGCCGACGCCGTCGTCGCCGCGCGCGCCGCCGCCTCGCGCTCCTCCTCCATCATCTGTCGCCCCGCGCGTTCAAACGCCCCGACCCCGACGCCGTTTTCGGGCCCAGTGCGCACGGCATTCGTCCCTGACACTAAAAACCCAATCGCTAACACGCACAACACCCCGAGCGCGCGCGCGCGGTGTCGTCTCGTGCCGCACATCGCCACCATCACCGCGCGCGCGATCGTCCTCGTCGTCGTCCCGTGCGTCCCGTGCGTCGTCGTCCCCGTGGTGGATGTCCTCCCCGTCGTCGTCCCGTGTGCGCGCGCGTGTGGCATGCGACGCGTGCGCGTGCGCGTGTGCGGTCGCGTGCGCGACAGAAGACATTCACATCATCACATCATCCACGACTCTCTCCACGACCGACAGCGCGCCGAGGACCCGCCCCCGAGGACCGCGAGACAGTACTGTGATCGTGATGGGTCCATGCATCGTGTACTGTGGTGTGCGTGTGCCTATGTGCGTGTGCCTATGGGTGATGGGTGATGGGTGATGGGTGATGGGTGATGGGTGATGGCGAGAAAATACGTTCGAAGGCACCTTGAAGAAGGTTTGTAATGTATATAAAGAGCGAATACGTGAGAAACACGATTAAAAACGAAAATCGAGCGAGGCCCAAGGAGGGTTTTAACCACGTACAGGATGGGGGCGACGGCGACGGGCGAGGACGCGAGGCGCTGGGGATGGCGCGGGCGATGGGGCGACAGAGGCGCGCGCGCGTGTCGTCGTCGTCGTCGTCGTCGTGTGTGTCGTCCTACGTCGTCGTCCTACGTCGTCGTCAGCAGGGACGAGTGTGGTGACATCGCCACCGAGCGTCGCGCGTCGTCGTCGTCGTCGCGTCGTCGTCGCTCGCGCGTAACACTAAACGACATCCATCCATCCATCTCTCCATCTCTCCACTGGTGGTAGTGGTGGTGTGCGATTGCGATTGCGCGTTGATCGTGCGTGCGAGTGGTGACGATGATGATGCGACGGGAATGCGGGGATTCGCCGGCGTCGACGTCGACGAAGGCGGCGGCGGCGGGTTCGGCGGGTTCGGCGCGAGCGTCGACGACGTCGACGCCGAGTAAATTGAGTCTCGGGCGCGCGTGCGCGATCGTGGGCGTGAGCGCGCTCGTCGGAGGCGCTGTGTCGTCCGTGTATTGGGGGTCGACGCCGTTGATGTTGGGTGATGAGCGCACGTTGCGTAGACCATCTATCGCGGGTCTTGGAGAAGGCGCGTACGCGAAGAAGTTTGACTCTACGATGTTCGTCGACGAGAAACACGAAAAGGATTTCGCGGCGCGACAGAACGCGCCGCTGCGGACGCGCGTTTCCATTCTAGTGAATGAGTTTAGCGGCGATGATGTGCAAGTTGCCAAAAACACGGCTGGCACGGTTGTTTCAAAGTTTATGAAATTTAGGCACATGAATGAGCAAGGCGTTGCAAATTTTGTTCATTTTGAGCGCGCCGTCGTGCCGCTGTACTGGCCCAAAACGTTGGACTTGGCGTTGGAAGCGGTGAAAGTGTTCAATCTCGACGAGACGAATAATGCGGCGTGGATTGGCGTGGCAAATAGAGTGGAAAAAACCGCATCGAAACGAGTTCCCGAAGCTTGGTCGCATTACCCGATGCATCACCATCTCGGGTGCCTGTACTCGCACCTTCGCTTGTGGCACAACGTCAAGCGCGATAATTTACAGAGCATGATTGTTTTGGAATCCGACGGCGCGTTTCACGCGAGCGTCGACGTGCTGGACTTTCAAAACATCATCGATAACGCTCCAAAGGATTTCGATGTGATTTTCCTCAAAGATTCGAGAAAATGCCCAGGTCACTTTGTGAAGCAGTTCAAGTCGACGGCGATTGGGCAGAACACCACGCTGATGGATGCGCGACGCGGCAGTCCGAATATGATTTACATGTACAAGATGAATAAGAAATGCGGTTTTGCTGGGTTTGAAAGCTACATAATTTCTTCTAAAGGTGTCGATAAAATTCGCGCCTTTGTAGCCAAGAGAGGTGGAATGGACATGGTTGACGCGTTTGTCGGCAACTACTTGTGCAAGGCGAAGCGTCCAAATCACGTGATTGATTGTTACACCGCGTCCACGATCAAAATCGACCGCGAGGAAATGGGTGGATATCTTCCTGATTGGTACGGCGACGAACGCATTGAAAAGTCGGTCGATTCCAGCGTGATTGAACACTTTGACAAGAATTTCACCGCGTTCAATCTCGAAGCGTGCGCGAGACCAGGAAACAGGTACGCGGGCTTTTTACCCGTGGCATACACGGAAGACGAGCCAGATACCGTGTACGCGTGTGCGTCTGATAAAATTTCCAACTCTTTGAATGCGTGCGACGCTTCGCTGGGGCTTCCGCTCATCCCTACGCGAGCGGGCGTGCGCGCGCACGTCGAGACGTCGGCGTCTGGCGCCAGCTAAAGCGGCACAGGTTTGGCGAATGAAACTCTTGCGCGTGAGGTGTAGGTGGTTAGATCATATAGTTACTCATATGAGTATACACATGAGTATATAACTATATGAATATAGTTACAGTAAGTTGGTACAATAATAATTATGATTGACGACCAGCAGGCGTGGAGGAACACGAAAACTAAGAAGCATCGCGTCCTTTTTCCAGTTCAACTACGCGCCGAGCGAGCGCATCGCGCTCCGCACGTAATGCATCCTGCTCCTCGATCCAGCCGGGGTTTTCTAACTTGTTCATGAGCTTCTCATTCTCTGCGCGCATCAGCGCCGTGACTTCGGCTACATCCGTATCGAACGACTTGTCTTCAGCGACGAGCACAGCCTCCACCGCCGCGGCTGCAGACGCAGCGCTGCTCATTTCTGCTCGACGCTTTTGAATTTCAATGCGCTCATGATCTTTTTCTGATTGTCGCCTGAGAAGTGAAACTTGGCTTTCCAACGCGTCGCGCTCTTCTTCGGCTCTCGACGTGCATTCCAACGCGTCGTGCAATTCTGTGCGCATTCGTTTCATGCCCTCTCTCAGTTCGCGAATTTCCTCCTGAAACTGTTCGATGCGCGCAGCTTCTGCGGTAAGCTGTTTGACATCGCCCATAGGTAAAGTTTCTGCGTCGATTTTTGGAAGCATAGCGCTCAGTCTCGCTTTGTTCAGCTCGAGAACCGCGTGTTTGAGCTCACCTTCGAGCGTCGGCGGAACCCACACGCCTCCCGTGCGCGCGCGCTGCGTAATGAACGCCACGTCTTCTGATAAAGATGACACGGCTCTCCGCAAATCCGTCAGAAATACTTGGTCCACATACGGCATTGATGTCGATGGCCACCACGGCGCAGGTGGCGTTTCTGGCAACGCGCTTTGCGGGTTTGAATCCTCGAGCGCGTTCGCCGCGGGGCTGCGACCATCGAGCGCGTCGAGACACGCCATTCGATCACGCAAATCATCCTCCTCGCGTGCGTCAGGAGCGAGCGGCAGGGGTGTTAAAATCGATTGTGCACCTCCTTCTTTCGCTCCCTTTTTCGTGCGCGCTACAGTCACGTCATACAGAACGAAACTCGACGGTGCGCTCGGGGCGAGGATTAAACGGCGGCTGTCTTTCCCCGCGCCGAGAACGCCTCGCAGCACTGCGCTTGGCACTGAATCAGCGCCGTTTGCGTCGGTCGAGATTTTCACCTTGCGGCCATTCACCCGCTCGATCGTGCCATCAAACAGTTGCAAATCCAAATAATCTATACACGCTTCATCGACGCCGCCGAGTACGCCGCCGCGGACAGCTTCATACGAAACTTGCGCTGAATCACCAGCGCTTAGCGTCGGAGCCGTATTCAAGCTCTTTACAAGGTCAATAATCATAATGTCATCACGAAAGCCTTCGCACTTGCAGCGAGAAATGTATTGCGCGATGGCCATTTGTGCGGCTAGCGCCGTCCAATCGCCCTCGTCTCGCATCAAAGCGCTCCAGAGTATTGTTTCGCCGTGACGCAGAGTCACATAATTGTCTTGTTGCAACTCAAGCGACAATCGAGAGTCGATTGACCGTCTCACTAAAGGACGCTTCTCAGGATCATACACGAGTACATCGCGGGACGTGGCGCCTGCAGCGTCTAAAATAGCCAATCCAGCCGCTCCGACGGCGACGTATTCGCCACTGCGTTGCAGTCTATACAGTTGTCTTAAGGATGCCGAAAAACGCACGCGCTCGGATGTGGGCGCTGACGATAGCGAGTCCGTTGATGCATGTCTCACGAATGCGTCACTCGTCGACGTTGTGGAACTCATCGAGCACGCGTCTCCGCGAGACGCGTCGGTACATTCTCGCGCGCCAGCAACATCAATTGCACCGTCCGCGCGAACATCGCTCGCGTCATCGTCATCGTCGGCGTTACATTCTTGACCATCGACGCTTACGCCAACGTCGTCGTCGTCGTCGTCGTCGTCGTCACCAAATAATCGACTTCCCCCGCGTCGTCTTTGCGCGTCTTCGTCCTCCATGCTCGCGCGTGCTGGACTGTCGTTCTGGCGTTGGTGTTGAAGCGCGTCAGTTATGCGCGCGTGTCGAACGCCGTTGGCTTTCACCGCACGTCTGCTACCGCACGGTGCGCGACGCACCGCGCACCGAGGAAACGTCCCGCGTTCGAGCGTTCGAACGGTCGTCATGGCGTCGCCGTCGACGACGACGCTCGTGACGCCTAAGTGGGTCAATGAGAATCTCGCTGACATCAATGTTGTCGACGCGTCGTGGCACATGCCCGCGTTGAAACGCAGCGCCGTGGATGAGTTCAAGGCGAAAAGGATTCCAGGGGCAAAGTTCTTTGACATTGACGGCGTGAGCGATGCTGCAAACCCCGCACCACACATGCTGCCGTCGACGCAAGGCATGCGCGCGTCGCTGCACGCGCTCGGCTTGAACGACGACAAAGCAGTCGTGCTGTACGATAACGATG
>JACLAB010015547.1_pt1 | contig 18868 bp, 14 predicted proteins | sample 8027921 | NCBI WGS metagenome assembly JACLAB01 (sample SAMN15725117, study PRJNA655200) | protist metagenome | isolation source: fluorescence activated cell sorting (FACS) single amplified genomes of... | place: USA: West Boothbay Harbor, Gulf of Maine | collected 2000-07-19 | reverse complement strand
ACTCATCCACGGCGCTGCGTTTCAACGCGGGCATGTGCCACGACGCGTCGACAACATTGATGTCAGCGAGATTCTCATTGACCCACTTAGGCGTCACGAGCGTCGTCGTCGACGGCGACGCCATGACGACCGTTCGAACGCTCGACCGCGGGACGTTTCCTCGGTGCGCGGTGCGTCGCGCACCGTGCGGTAGCAGACGTGCGGTGAAAGCCAACGGCGTTCGACACGCGCGCATAACTGACGCGCTTCAACACCAACGCCAGAACGACAGTCCAGCACGCGCGAGCATGGAGGACGAAGACGCGCAAAGACGACGCGGGGGAAGTCGATTATTTGGTGACGAAGACGACGACGACGACGACGACGTTGGCGTAAGCGTCGATGGTCAAGAATGTAACGCCGACGATGACGATGACGCGAGCGATGTTCGCGCGGACGGTGCAATTGATGTTGCTGGCGCGCGAGAATGTACCGACGCGTCTCGCGGAGACGCGTGCTCGATGAGTTCCACAACGTCGACGAGTGACGCATTCGTGAGACATGCATCAACGGACTCGCTATCGTCAGCGCCCACATCCGAGCGCGTGCGTTTTTCAGCATCCTTAAGACAACTGTATAGACTGCAACGCAGTGGCGAATACGTCGCCGTCGGAGCGGCTGGATTGGCTATTTTAGACGCTGCAGGCGCCACGTCCCGCGATGTACTCGTGTATGATCCTGAGAAGCGTCCTTTAGTGAGACGGTCAATCGACTCTCGATTGTCGCTTGAGTTGCAACAAGACAATTATGTGACTCTGCGTCACGGCGAAACAATACTCTGGAGCGCTTTGATGCGAGACGAGGGCGATTGGACGGCGCTAGCCGCACAAATGGCCATCGCGCAATACATTTCTCGCTGCAAGTGCGAAGGCTTTCGTGATGACATTATGATTATTGACCTTGTAAAGAGCTTGAATACGGCTCCGACGCTAAGCGCTGGTGATTCAGCGCAAGTTTCGTATGAAGCTGTCCGCGGCGGCGTACTCGGCGGCGTCGATGAAGCGTGCATAGATTATTTGGATTTGCAACTGTTTGATGGCACGATCGAGCGGGTGAATGGCCGCAAGGTGAAAATCTCGACCGACGCAAACGGCGCTGATTCAGTGCCAAGCGCAGTGCTGCGAGGCGTTCTCGGCGCGGGGAAAGACAGCCGCCGTTTAATCCTCGCCCCGAGCGCACCGTCGAGTTTCGTTCTGTATGACGTGACTGTAGCGCGCACGAAAAAGGGAGCGAAAGAAGGAGGTGCACAATCGATTTTAACACCCCTGCCGCTCGCTCCTGACGCACGCGAGGAGGATGATTTGCGTGATCGAATGGCGTGTCTCGACGCGCTCGATGGTCGCAGCCCCGCGGCGAACGCGCTCGAGGATTCAAACCCGCAAAGCGCGTTGCCAGAAACGCCACCTGCGCCGTGGTGGCCATCGACATCAATGCCGTATGTGGACCAAGTATTTCTGACGGATTTGCGGAGAGCCGTGTCATCTTTATCAGAAGACGTGGCGTTCATTACGCAGCGCGCGCGCACGGGAGGCGTGTGGGTTCCGCCGACGCTCGAAGGTGAGCTCAAACACGCGGTTCTCGAGCTGAACAAAGCGAGACTGAGCGCTATGCTTCCAAAAATCGACGCAGAAACTTTACCTATGGGCGATGTCAAACAGCTTACCGCAGAAGCTGCGCGCATCGAACAGTTTCAGGAGGAAATTCGCGAACTGAGAGAGGGCATGAAACGAATGCGCACAGAATTGCACGACGCGTTGGAATGCACGTCGAGAGCCGAAGAAGAGCGCGACGCGTTGGAAAGCCAAGTTTCACTTCTCAGGCGACAATCAGAAAAAGATCGTGAGCGCATTGAAATTCAAAAGCGTCGAGCAGAAATGAGCAGCGCTGCGTCTGCAGCCGCGGCGGTGGAGGCTGTGCTCGTCGCTGAAGACAAGTCGTTCGATACGGATGTAGCCGAAGTCACGGCGCTGATGCGCGCAGAGAATGAGAAGCTCATGAACAAGTTAGAAAACCCCGGCTGGATCGAGGAGCAGGATGCATTACGTGCGGAGCGCGATGCGCTCGCTCGGCGCGTAGTTGAACTGGAAAAAGGACGCGATGCTTCTTAGTTTTCGTGTTCCTCCACGCCTGCTGGTCGTCAATCATAATTATTATTGTACCAACTTACTGTAACTATATTCATATAGTTATATACTCATGTGTATACTCATATGAGTAACTATATGATCTAACCACCTGCACCTCACGCGCAAGAGTTTCATTCGCCAAACCTGTGCCGCTTTAGCTGGCGCCAGACGCCGACGTCTCGACGTGCGCGCGCACGCCCGCTCGCGTAGGGATGAGCGGAAGCCCCAGCGAAGCGTCGCACGCATTCAAAGAGTTGGAAATTTTATCAGAAGCGCACGCGTACACGGTATCTGGCTCGTCTTCCGTGTATGCCACGGGTAAAAAGCCCGCGTACCTGTTTCCTGGTCTCGCGCACGCTTCGAGATTGAACGCGGTGAAATTCTTGTCAAAGTGTTCAAGCACGCTGGAATCGACCGACTTTTCAATGCGTTCGTCGCCGTACCAATCGGGAAGATATCCACCCATTTCCTCGCGGTCGATTTTGATCGTGGACGCGGTGTAACAATCAATCACGTGATTTGGACGCTTCGCCTTGCACAAGTAGTTGCCGACAAACGCGTCAACCATGTCCATTCCACCTCTCTTGGCTACAAAGGCGCGAATTTTATCGACACCTTTAGAAGAAATTATGTAGCTTTCAAACCCAGCAAAACCGCATTTCTTATTCATCTTGTACATGTAAATCATATTCGGACTGCCGCGTCGCGCATCCATCAGCGTGGTGTTCTGCCCAATCGCCGTCGACTTGAACTGCTTCACAAAGTGACCTGGGCATTTTCTCGAATCTTTGAGGAAAATCACATCGAAATCCTTTGGAGCGTTATCGATGATGTTTTGAAAGTCCAGCACGTCGACGCTCGCGTGAAACGCGCCGTCGGATTCCAAAACAATCATGCTCTGTAAATTATCGCGCTTGACGTTGTGCCACAAGCGAAGGTGCGAGTACAGGCACCCGAGATGGTGATGCATCGGGTAATGCGACCAAGCTTCGGGAACTCGTTTCGATGCGGTTTTTTCCACTCTATTTGCCACGCCAATCCACGCCGCATTATTCGTCTCGTCGAGATTGAACACTTTCACCGCTTCCAACGCCAAGTCCAACGTTTTGGGCCAGTACAGCGGCACGACGGCGCGCTCAAAATGAACAAAATTTGCAACGCCTTGCTCATTCATGTGCCTAAATTTCATAAACTTTGAAACAACCGTGCCAGCCGTGTTTTTGGCAACTTGCACATCATCGCCGCTAAACTCATTCACTAGAATGGAAACGCGCGTCCGCAGCGGCGCGTTCTGTCGCGCCGCGAAATCCTTTTCGTGTTTCTCGTCGACGAACATCGTAGAGTCAAACTTCTTCGCGTACGCGCCTTCTCCAAGACCCGCGATAGATGGTCTACGCAACGTGCGCTCATCACCCAACATCAACGGCGTCGACCCCCAATACACGGACGACACAGCGCCTCCGACGAGCGCGCTCACGCCCACGATCGCGCACGCGCGCCCGAGACTCAATTTACTCGGCGTCGACGACGTCGACGCTCGCGCCGAACCCGCCGAACCCGCCGCCGCCGCCTTCGTCGACGTCGACGCCGGCGAATCCCCGCATTCCCGTCGCATCATCATCGTCACCACTCGCACGCACGATCAACGCGCAATCGCAATCGCACACCACCACTACCACCAGTGGAGAGATGGAGAGATGGATGGATGGATGTCGTTTAGTGTTACGCGCGAGCGACGACGACGCGACGACGACGACGACGCGCGACGCTCGGTGGCGATGTCACCACACTCGTCCCTGCTGACGACGACGTAGGACGACGACGTAGGACGACACACACGACGACGACGACGACACGCGCGCGCGCGCCTCTGTCGCCCCATCGCCCGCGCCATCCCCAGCGCCTCGCGTCCTCGCCCGTCGCCGTCGCCCCCATCCTGTACGTGGTTCAACCCTCCTTAGGCCTCGCTCGATTTTCGTTTTTAATCTCACCTCACGTATTCGCTCTTTATATACATTACACACCTTCTTCAACGTGCCTTCGAACGTATTTTCTCGCCATCACCCATCACCCATCACCCATCACCCATCACCCATAGGCACACGCACATAGGCACACGCACACCACAGTACACGATGCATGGACCCATCACGATCACCATATCACCATCATCCGCCCGCGCGCGCGGTCTCGCGGTCCTCGGGGGCGGGTCCTCGGCGCGCTGTCGGTCGTGGAGAGAGTCGTGGATGATGTGATGATGTGAATGTCTTCTGTCGCGCACGCGACCGCACACGCGCACGCGCACGCGTCGCATGCCACACGCGCGCGCACACGGGACGACGACGGGGAGGACATCCACCACGGGGACGACGACGCACGGGACGCACGGGACGACGACGAGGACGATCGCGCGCGCGGTGATGGTGGCGATGTGCGGCACGAGACGACACCGCGCGCGCGCGCTCGGGGTGTTGTGCGTGTTAGCGATTGGGTTTTTAGTGTCAGGGACGAATGCCGTGCGCACTGGGCCCGAAAACGGCGTCGGGGTCGGGGCGTTTGAACGCGCGGGGCGACAGATGATGGAGGAGGAGCGCGAGGCGGCGGCGCGCGCGGCGACGACGGCGTCGGCCTCGGCCTCGACCTCGGCCTCGAAGACGTCGGTTGCGGAGATTGGTATGTTTGACGCCGATGCAGCGCATGCGAAAGATGCGAGTGATGCGGCGAAGGAGATGGACATGGAGAACGGCGCGGCGGTGGCGGATACGCGACCCGTCAAGGATGCGTGGGCGACATCCGCGAAAGAAGGCGCCGCCGCGTCTCTCACGACGACGACGACGACGCGCCGAGGTGAGGACGGAGAAAAGTCTAATACCAAAGAATTTGCCGACGGTGAGCCTCTCGGACGCGGGTCGGTGGTGAAGAATGTACCGGTGCCGATTCCCAAGGCGACACGTTTGCGCGTGCTCGTCACCGGCGGCGCCGGTTTCGTCGGCTCGCACTTGGTTGACCGATTGATGGAGCGCGGGAACATTGTCATCGTCGCGGATAACTTTTTCACCGGGCGCAAAGAAAACATCATGCACCACTTGCAAAATCCATTCTTTGAGCTCATTCGACACGACGTCGTGGAGCCTATGCTCGTCGAGGTGGATCAAATTTACCACCTCGCGTGCCCGGCGTCCCCGGTGCACTACAAACACAACCCTGTGAAGACGATTAAGACGTCCGTCATGGGCACGTTGAACATGCTTGGCTTGGCGAAACGTGTTGGCGCGCGCATGTTGCTCACGTCTACGTCTGAGGTGTATGGTGATCCGTTGCAGCACCCTCAAAAGGAGGAATACTGGGGCAACGTCAACCCCATCGGCGTACGCTCGTGCTACGACGAAGGGAAGCGCGTGGCTGAAACGCTGTGCTTTGACTATCACCGCCAAGAGGGTGTTGATATCAGAATTGCGCGTATCTTCAACACGTATGGCCCCCGCATGGCCCTCGAAGATGGTCGCGTCGTGTCCAACTTTGTTTCTCAAGCGTTGCGCGGCGAGCCGATGACGATTTATGGCGACGGCAAGCAAACGCGTTCGTTCCAGTACGTCGACGATCTCGTGGCCGGATTGATGGCGCTCATGGACAATGAAAAAGAGATTGGACCGGTGAACATTGGTAACCCTGGTGAGTTCACCATGCTTGAGCTCGCCGAGGTTGTCAAGGAGGTTGTGAATCCGAACGCGAAAATCGTCTACAAGGAAAACACGATGGATGATCCGGGTCGTCGCCGCCCCGATATTACCAAGGCGAAGACTACGTTAGGCTGGGAGCCCAAGGTGGAGCTGAGAGATGGTCTCCCTAAGATGGTTGCGGACTTCCGCGAGCGTCTCAACTTGCCCAAGACTGAGCTTTAGTTGTTATTTGATTCTATTTAATAATTGGTATATATTTCATGTGATTGTTGACTGTCGAAATGGTTTTACACGCGCGCGCTCTGCTCTCTTTTCAAAGTTCTTCCTTGACTTCAATCTTCACATCCCCTGGTAAGTCGATCGGAGCGTCAAAAGTTAACATCGGCACCGCTCCCGCGGCTTGGAAGTTACTCTTTGACGCATGCGAAGGCAACGCCATGGTTGACCCGGCGCGCATCCTTTCAGCCTCGGCTAACAAACCAGCCAACTTGTCTTGCAACGCTGGAGGCAAAAGCTTGGACGCATAAGGCACCATGTCGAAGAACGAAGTTTTAATCGTCACTTCTGCCATCCCACTCACCTCTGAAATTCTAAACAAGCTAGCCTTGTCTTGATTCAAACCTTTCACGACTGCGGCGGTAAAAATCGCCGCTGCCGCCACAGACGCGGGTTGCTTTTCACTCTTGTGGCCTTCTGAAATTCGCAAATTTCGAAAAGTTTGGATAATATGCGAGCATAACTTGATAAACTCCATGTTGGCCAACCCGAGGTTACCGCAGAAGCGATTAGTAAGCATCTCTGGCGTGATCATTTGTTCCATCATTTGCGTGTTCAACCCGTCGCAAACCTTGAGAATAAACTTGTAGCATCGGCCAATCTCCTTCACTGTCGTCCCTTGCGCGGCGCCACAGATTTCTTTAAACGTACGCGTCATCCCCTCTTGTCGCGCTGCGATGTACAAGCACGCGGCATACATTGCGGCGTTCGATTTCCCCAGCGTCGAGTGCGCTTGCGTCACCATGCGATACAAGTCGCACGCGCTATCCTTCACCACTCTGTTCATCCCCATGGCATCCGCAAACTCCCCGATGGAATGAAAAGCATTAATAAGCACCTTATCTGGATTCATCCCACGGTTGTGTAACCTCGACAGCGTGCTATTATACGTTCCATCCGGGTTCCGCCCGATGGTCGTGCTCAATCCTCCACCCGTGAGCATGACGTTTGTCGCCCCCACCGTACGGCTCGGGTCTGCCCCATTCTTATCGCCATCCCCAAACGTACGCCACTCCGAACACTCATCAATAATACGCTGCTCAATCACCAACCCACACTCGGTGCAAATCAAATCCCCGCTCGCGTGATCTTCCACGATTGGCGTGTGCGTGTTACACTTTGGACAAATCTGCGTAAACTTCTTCACCTCCTGCGCCGACGGACTCGGGGCGTGCGCGGTGGACATCAACCCACCTTGCACGGACGGTTTCTTACCACCACCGCCGCCCGTCATCATCCCACCACTGGGCGACGCCGCGGTGGACATGGAATCTACGCGCGCGTCACCGAATGACGACGCCGTCGCGACTGTGCGACGTGGCGACGATGACGCCGGTGGCGGCGAGCGGACGCAGACGCGACGGTGATTTTGATGCGTCGTCGGCGGCGTCGTCATCGTCGGCGTCGGCGTCGTTACGCGCGTCGTCGCGTGCGCTCGAAGACGTGCGCGCGTGGTCGCGTTCGGTGGGCGTACGCGTGGCGCCGGGCGTGGACGTGCGCTGCGTCGACGTCGTGCGCGGCGGCGATCGCGGAAGCCACCGCGGGGTGTTTGCCACGCAAGACATCGACGCTGGTTCGATGGTGGAGTTGATTACGATACCCGAGCGCGCGATGATTGCGGCGCGGCGCGCCGCCGACGCCGACGGCTGCGGCGGCAGTCAAGACGACGCGTACGCTCAGGATGAACTCGCGCTGGAACTGCTGAGGCATAAGGCGCGAGGCGTGCGAGGTGAATTTCACGCATACATTGAGTCAATGCCAAAGTCGTACAATCTGTTGCATTCGTGGAGCGAAGAGGAGATGGCTGCTTTACAAGACGCTCGAGCGACGGCTTTGGCGCGCGAACGAAAGCAAGACATGGAGCGCGCGTACGAGCGAGTGAAGACGACCGTGCGTGAGATACTTGGCGATTCTGTCGCATCTGAGCACGACGCGCGTGCGGCTTACGTGTGGGCACGGGATACCGTGAGTTCTCGAGCGGTGTCCGTGCCGTTTCATCGAGCGGGCGCGTTGACGCCGATGGGAGACATGTTCAACTATGCCCCTCACGATCCGCCAGTGCTATTGGACGTGCACGGCGCGCCCATGTTTGATGCGCGAGAAGACACCACCGAAACCGAGCGCTCGAGGAATGGTGATGATGACGCACCGATACCAGGCGACGGCGCGTACGTCGACGGCGTCGGATTTACGTTTCGTTCCGCGGCGCAGCCACATGGCCGTCGCGGTGTTCGCGCGGGCGAGGAAATATTTGTTTGCTACGGAGAATACATCAATCTAGAGTTGCTAGAACTGTATGGTTTTACGCTCGCACCGGATGAAAATCCGCAGGACGCGTACGTGCTCGACGTCCGAGTGAGCGACGCGGATTCCGCGCCGCTCAAAGTTTTTGTCGGTGGTTTCGCGTGGAATGACTTGGCTGATGTGCGCATCGCCATCGCATTGAAGCGTCCACGAAAAAATGAAAAGTATCTGCGCGATATAGCCCGTCGAGGAGGTGCTCTGGGCGCAGAGGAGGAGTTGGAGACGTTTGAAGCCATTCGAGACGCGGCGGCCACCGCGCTTTTGAGCTTTCCGACAACCGCCAAGGCGGACTTAGACACCGTCGAAAGCGACGCGTTCGTAACCATGAGTGAAAATATGCAATTAGCGATGACTTGGCGCCTGGGAATCAAGCGTATTATTCAAAGAGCGTACAAATGGGCAGACGCGCGCGCGAGCGACGCGCGAACCGCGACAGTTTCGGCGGGCGTCGCGAACATTTCCCTCCCATATGTCGCGAAAGGCAGGCGATAAGTCGCACACACATAGACGAAATAGAGAATTGAAACAGTTGTAGTGTAGTACATTAGTAGTCAAGCGCACACAATCGCGATTGTGAGGCGCCATAGCCGTTTCGAGCGCGCGTCAGCTGAACCCTAGGCGTCGCGAGTCGTTCAAATCGCGCGATTTTCTTTTGTTGATGAAGCCACCGCTTCGATTACAACGATCACTAGCTAAGTCGTCAAATACGACGATTTACTTCTCAGTCGCTTCGCGGAGACGACGGATGGTAGAGCGCACGGTGACGGAACCACCAGTGTTCAAACTGTACGCGCCACCCGCCTTCGTCTTGTTGCAACCCTTGCAGCACCAGATCCCAACGGCTTGACGCTTCATGCCGTACTTCCCGCAGAAGTCACAGAAGAACTTGGAGTGCTGAGACACTTCTTGCTTCTTGACAGTCTTACGGAGGGACGCACCATAGCGCGTGCCGTACTTGCCAACGATGCCTGCGAGGGAACGCGAAAGCGCGCGAGAGGTCAGTCTCAGAGCAAAACGTTTCGATCGTCGACGCGATTCGAATCAAACACATCCACCGCGCGCGAGCCATGGGTTTTATTAGCACGCATCCAAAACGCATTCGCAGTCGCGCGTTCGCGTCGACGTCGGCGCCACGCCACCGCCCCGTCGTCGTCGTCGTCATCCTCTAAAGCCCTAGCGGCATGCATGCCACCACGAACACGCGCACGCGACGAACGATCACGTACCAACTTTCTTCGTGCGCTTCGCCATGTCTACAGTCACTAAAGAAACTGTTCTAGCCTGCGTCAACGATACACACGCGCGCACGCACACGTCGTCAGTCGTCACCCCAGCACCGTCGGCGATCCTTAGGGTCGAGATCGACCCGAGCGCACACACACACACACACACGCGCACGAGCGCCGCGACGACGACGACGACGGTGACGACGACGCATAGATATACTACGAATCATTCGGCATCATCACCGCCACCGATGCGCGCGCGCATCGCATCGACGACCACGCACCTTGCGTCGCTAAGAGGCGGAGTCCCAGGGCGCGAGGGCGCGCCAAAAACGCTGGCGGATCGATGTGACGCCACGAATGTATCAACGCCACATGTCCGATGTCCGACCGACCACACGAGGCCACCCCGTCGACGTCGTCGTCCTCCTCCCATCGTCGCCGCCGCCGCCGCACACGACGACGACGACGACGGAGGGCGACGACGAGGATGATTCGTCGAGGCACGGCGTGCGTGGTTCGAGATCTCCGAGCGCGGGTGGGGCAGACGACGACATCGACATCGACATCGACATCGACATCGACATCGACATCGACATCGAATGGTGCGGTCGCGGCTGCGGCTGCGGTGGTTCGACGAGGCGGTGGTGGGTTGATGCGAACGACGACGACGACGACGACGACGACGACGACGACGACGACGACGACGGCAGCGATGTCTGTGGCGTCGGCGGTGCATCGAAGCGCGCGGGTGTTGGCGCGAAGGACGGTGTCGACGACGACGACGTCGTTGGCGTGCGCGACGTTCGTGGCGGGGAGAGATTTACGGTCGAGTGCGAACGTGGCGTGGTGTTTAGAGAAGATACGAGGAGATGGGGGTGGTGATGGGAGTGCGGTGCGTGCGGTGTCGTCGAAGGGTGCGTCGACGTCGAGCGCGGGTGAAGACGATAAACGACGAGGGAGTTTTGGGTATCGCGCGCGCACGGTGGCTCGAGCGGTGCATTTAGCTGTAGCTTTCGCGCCGTTGGCGTTGTTAGCGCCCATATTACTTCGCGATGGGTGGACCTGGGGGAATCAGCTTTGGTTTGGGTTGCTCAGACGCATTCTCGAAGCGCAAGGTCCGGCGTTTATCAAGTGGGGGCAGTGGGCGTCGACGCGATACGACGTGTTTCCCGCGGCAATGTGTCACGAGCTCGAAGCGTTGCAAAGCGCCGCGCCTGAACATAGCTGGAAAGAAACAAAAAGTATTTTAGATCGGGCGTATGGCGTCGATGAAACCGACAAGACGAGCAAGTATATGGAGATTTTTGAATGGTTTGACGAGAAACCCATTGCGAGCGGCAGCGTGGCGCAGATTCATCGCGCGCGCCTCAAGCCCGGTGTGGCGGAAGAGCACTTGACGGCGACTCAATTTATCTTACGCTTGACACGTTCTGTTGGTGCAGGCGTTGAACTCGTGATGTCGGGCGAAATTTCGCGCGCGGCGCGCGGTATGCTCGAAGAGTGGCGCGACGGCGCGGCGGGCATCGGACGCGAGGTTGAGCGTCTCGTTAATGGACGCATTCGTCGCGGTGGACAAAAGCGTGAAGTCGCGGTGAAAGTTCGTCATCCGGGTGTGGTTGACGCGCTGACGCGTGATTTCGAAATCCTCGTTTGGATGGCTGGGTGGTCCAAGAATATTAAATGGCTCGAGCCGTTGCAGCTCGAAAACACGATTCAGCAGTTTGGTGTCCACATGTTACAACAAGTAGACTTTAGACACGAAGCAGACAACTTGGACAAGTTTCGCAAAAGTTTTTTGTTGATGCCCGCGATCAGTTTCCCAACGCCCATCCCTGGATTGGCCACTGAGGAGATTTTGGTGGAGACGTACGAGCAAGGCGTGTCCATCGCGAGCTACTTATTATCCCCCGAAGCTGCGAAAGAACAGCTTGGGAGCCCACAAAACAAAGAACTCGCAGGGTTAGGGGTAAAGACGTTGTTCAAAATGTTAATCGACGACAACTTCTTGCATGCGGATTTGCATCCTGGTAACATTCTCGTGCGATTGCCCAATGGAGTCGCGCACACGCTGAGCACGATTGCGGGAATGCGCGGGAACACGAAGACATCAGAGAACGGGAGCGACGATAATGAATCGTCATTCTTGCACAACGCATCGCCGGAAATTATTATTCTTGACACTGGCTTAGCCACACGATTGACACCGTTCCACCAAGCTTCGTTGGCGAAGATGTTTCAAGCCATCGTGTCGTGGGATGGCAAGACTGTCGCTGAAAGCATCTTGACGTTTGCGGACAACGCCAAGGCCAATGTAGATTACACACAATTCAAGCAAGAGATTCAAGCCGCAGTGGATACATTCCAAGAGTCCACACCACGCGCTGGAGAGTGCATGGGTGCGATTTTCGAAACCGTCCAGAAAAATGGCTTATGTTTGGATCCAAACGTGATGATTGCCGTCGTCACCGTCATGGTTCTCGAAGGCTGGCAATGGCGCCTTGATCCCACGGTGAACATCCTTGATTATTTGGATGATGTCCTCAAGGCGAGTGCGCGAAAATACGCGCGGTTGGCGATTGCAGATTACGCACTACGTGAGATGTGGGCGCCATTCTCTGAGCCCGTCATTTACTCTCCATTCGCCGCCGACCCGATGCGAGCGTTGACGCACGTCGACGAAGACTCAACGGGTTCCGTGTACGGCATGGCATAATAGTTGATTTCTAGTGCAGTAGAATATTTTTTGTTGTACAATGTGCGAATACTTTTTCAAACAAGCGCTCGTCCCGTCGCGCTCTTCCACTCGAAACTATGCGCGTCTGTCGACGAGACGAACGCAAGTCGGCTATGTTTTGTTTTTCGAGTCTAAAATCAACGTCACTGGCCCGTCGTTATGAATATCGACATCCATCATCGCTCCAAATTTCCCGCATTCGATTTTCCCCTTGCCTTCACCCGCTGAGACGTAATTCGATCGAACGTGTTCGATGAACTTGTCGTACAGCGGCTCGGCCGTCGTCGGCGACGCCGCCCGGTGGTAACTCGGTTTATTCCCTTTCAACTCCGCGTGTAACGTAAATTGAGAAATAAACAACACGTCATACTCGCACTCCTTCGCGCTCCGCGCCCACTGTTTTGCGCCATCCGCGCTCGGCCACAGTTTCGTGTTGTACACCTTGCGTGCAATGTACTCCACATCCCCGTCGTCGTCATCGACGCCGATGCCCACGAGCACGACCAATCCTCGCCCTATCGTCCTCGCCGCGTCTTCGCCATCGACGGTGACGCCGCCTCGAGCGACGCGCTGCACCACGGCGCGCATCGAACGCGACCGCGGCGTCACACCGCGTCGCGCAGTGTCGCCACTGCCGAGCATGGATGCCGCCGCGTTGACGCGTCGCGCGTGGTGCGTGCACGGGACGCCAGGGACGTGGACGTGTCGTCAACGACTCCACGCGCGCGCGGCGTCGTCGTCCTCGTCCTCGTCGTCGTCGTCGAGCGCGGACAAGGCGTCGCTCTACTTTGCGCTCGGCGTGTCCCCGGGCGCGTCCGCCGAGGCGTGTAAACGCGCGTATAAATCCATGGCGAAGCGATACCACCCCGACGTGTGCGACGTGGAGGAAGATATTGACATGTTCTTGCGCGCCAAGGCGGCGTATGAGACGCTGAGCGCGGCATCTGGGTACGTACGCGCGCGCGTTCGCGTTCGCGGATAGACGCGCGTCGTCGTTCCGTCGTCGTTCCATCCATCGCCCACGCACTCCATCGTCGCAAACGCCACGACCGCGCGACTCACCACGCGACACGCACGCTCTCGCGCACCTCGACACAGGACGTGTTTAGACACTGTACAAACGTACGAATGGAAGCTGAAGTGGCGCGCGCAGCTTGAAAAATTACGCGCCGAACGCGCCGAAGCCGAACGCGCGCGCCGCGAACGACAAGACGACAACCGCATCTCTCTCGTCGGCACGAGGGAAATGAAAAACCAAATCGCATCACAAATGGCTGGTTTACGCGACCAAACACGCAAGCGGCGTAACGTCATGAAACCCACTCCGCCGGCGTTTGTCGAACCGTTTGCGGATATCCGCGCCTCCGACGACGACGAATGGAACCACGAAGTGCAGTGACGCGCGCGTCTCGGCACGCGCGCCCCGTCTAGCCACACACCTCCGTCATCGACCTCGCCCGTGCGCGTCGTCATATCATAGCACGTAGCATAGAACACCCAAATTGTTTGTACAGTCGTTCACGATGTGCACATCATGCATTCGGACACGTGGAACCATCCGACGTGGAGTGGATTACCTCTCCCATCATCGCCCGCACACGACGCCGGTCACGCCGGTCACGCCGGTCACGACGGCGACGACGATGATGATGTCCGCGATGCGTGCAACGCCGACGGCGCCCGCGACGCGCGCGAGTGGTGGTCGCCGTCGCACGCACCGTCGTGGTGGTTGCGTTCGCGTTTTAAACGGTGCGACGGCGGTGCGCCGGTCGTCGTCGTCGACGGACCCGTTCGCGGGACGCGCGACGCGCGGTGCGGGCGCGCATGTACCCTCGTGTCTTCATCGCCGTCGCCGTTCGAGCGCGCGCGGCGAGGGGTGTGGCGCAACCAAGTACGCGAGCAAGTTGAGTGACTTGACGTCGTGCGTCGAGGCTGAGCAATTCAACCGGGCGATGATGGAGGAACTTTTCGATGTCGCGGATGAGATGTCGCGAGTGAAACCTGGGTCACCGGAGTCGTTGATGTTACAGGGGTATTTGATGTCGACGCTGTTTTATGAACCATCGACGCGGACGCGATTATCGTTTGAAGCGGCGATGGGGCGTTTGGGCGGCGGCATCGTCTCGACGGAGAGCGCCGGGGAGTATTCGAGCGCGGCGAAGGGTGAGACGTTGGAGGACACCATGCGAACGGTGGAGGGGTATGCGGATATTATCGTTTTACGCCATTTCACTGCGGGAAGTGCCAAGCGTGCGGCGGCGGCGATTGGAAAGCCGTTGATTAACGCCGGCGACGGTCCGGGGCAACACCCGACGCAGGCGTTGCTCGACGTGTACACCATTCGTAAGGAAATCGGGCGATTGGATGACGTCAAGATTGCTCTCGTGGGCGACTTGGCCAATGGTCGCACCGTTCGCTCGCTCGCTACGTCTTTGACGCAGTTTAATAACGTCAAGTTTTATTTCGTCGCCCCGGATGTGGTCAAGATGAAGGATGATATTAAAGACATGTTAACCGCGAAGGGCATCGAGTGGGAAGAAGCGACGGATTTGATGGCTGTCGCCGCGGACGTAGACGTGCTTTATCAAACGCGCATCCAAAAAGAACGTTTTGCTAATCCAGCGGATTACGAAGCGGCGCGAGGCAAGTACATCATCGACCGCGAAGTCATGGCGGCGTTACCAAAGACATCCGTCGTCATGCACCCGTTGCCTCGCGTAGACGAAATCACCGTCGACGTTGACGACGACCCGCGAGCTGGGTACTTTAGACAAGCGCAGAATGGCTTATTCATTCGCATGGCGCTCCTCAAAGTTTTGCTTAAAGTGTAATTTTACTCCCTTTAATACCGAGACGCGCGGCGCGCGTGAGAGAGGTTTACGAGGACGCGCGTGAGACGTTTTCGCGCGAGGGTGATGAACGCGAGAAGTTGTATGTTTGTATGTATGTATGTATGTACCGTATTCAAAGAAAGCTCATCGTATGCATCCAATGCGGATGCACGCGCGCGTACACACACAGAATGACGTCGATAACGCGCGGTCGATCGATTCGATCGATCGATTCGATTCGATCGATCGATCGTCGACGATCATCGCGGCGCGTCGTGATTTATTCATAAATCCACGCCTTGGCGCACGATTCCCACGCGCACACGCCTTCAGGGAACCACAACCCAATTTCATGCTTGGCAGATTCAACCGCATCAGACCCATGAATAATATTCCGTCCAATCTCAATCGAGAAATCCCCTCGCAACGTCCCCGGAGCGCTCGCCGCCGGATTCGTCTCCCCGATCAACGCCCGCCCCGTCTTCACCACGTTCAAGCCTTCCCACACCATGGCCACCACCGGGCCAGAGCACATGTACGACACCAACGACCCGAAGAACGGCTTGGAAGATAAGTCCGCGTAGTGCTTCTTCGCGTGTTCTTCGCTCACATTCATCATCTTCAACCCCACGAGCTTGAACCCTTTGCGGGTGAACCTCGAGATGACTTCCGGGAGCAAATTCCGCTGCACGCCGTCGGGCTTGAGCATGATGTACGTTTGTTCTTCGTTGGCGGTGGGCATGATGCGTAGGTTGGCGAGGTCGCGCTCTTCGGACATGCGCGATGTGACGTCGTCATTCGCGATCATTCACGACCATGAATCGCGCCGCCATCGTCATCGTGTTTTTTTTTTTTGGCGCGAGTTTTGTGTAGTATTATGATGATGGATGGAATGATGGATGTTCTATGCATGCGACGCGCTAAACGCTCTACGTGGCTACTCATAATAATACAGGTGGGATGTATTTCGTCGCGTGTGTGTGTGTGTTTTACGCGCCGCGGCGGTCGCCGAGCGCGTCGGCGGCGCGATCGGCGTCGACGCGCACGGGGCGATCGGCGTCGAGGCGGGGCATTTCAATCGCCGGCGCGGAGGGTCGGAACGCGCCGGGACGCGGCGGCGGCGGGTCCAGATGGTGATGGTCCGCGCTGATGACGCGCGATGTGGCAAAGACGATGTATGCGACGGCGCATACGGTGGTGTATACGACGTATCGTACGATGGCTAACGCGCCGAGACCGGCGATGAGGATGCTCGTGAGCAAGACGCCAAAGGCGGGGAGGACTGGGACAAAGGGGGCGGCGAAACGCGTCGGCGGCGGGGCGTTCACCATGGGGATGGTTTTGAAGCTCGCGGTGGAGGCGATGACGGCGACGAGGGACAGGGCGCCAAACCAAGATACTCGCGCGTTTCGCGCGCGATAATCAATCGCGAACGCAAAGCACGAGAGGAGAAGCGCGGCGGCGCGCTTCAACGGCGGAAGGCGCTGCACCCACGTCGCGCGCTTGGGCGTCCATCGACTGACAATTAGCCCCAAGTTGACGCCACAGAATATGCTCAGCGTGCCAATGGATACCAATTGCGCGAGGAGGTTGATGTCGAGCACGACGCCCAAAATACCAGTGACGGCGCCAGAGAACAAAGACGCGTTCGCCGGCGTGCCAAAGCGTTTGGAGACGTCGGCAAACCACGCCGGGAGCAAGCCATCTCGCGCCATGACCATGAAAATGCGCGGTTGACCCATCATCGATAGCAACAGTGACGTAGTGATTGCCGCAATGGCACCCACGGACACGATTGAACTCACCCAGTGCAAATTGTGCGTCTGAAACGCCATGGCAAAGGGCGCGTGCACGTCAATCGAACTATACGGCACCATGCCCGTAATCACCAAACACATTAACGCATACAACGACGCGCAAATACCCAAGCTTACTAAAATACCAAAAGGCAAATCCGCACTAGGATTGGCCACTTCTTCCGCGCACGTGGCGATCGTGTCAAAGCCGACAAAGGCGAAGATGACGACGCTCGCGCCGGAAATGATGCCCGCCGCGCCGTTTGGCGCGAATGGCGTCCAGTTATCGGCATCTATAGCCGTACTACCCGCGATAATCACCGTCGCGATCACGGCTAACGATATGTACGTCACCACACTGTTGAACTTTGCGGTCTCTTTCGCACCAGAGACGAGCAGCGCCGTCATGGCTGCGACAACCGCGCCGGCGACGACGTCAATCTCCACCACGTCTGGCCACACAATCAAACGCGTCGCGTTGGGCGAACCACCAAAGAGCGCCACGGCGTAAGACGTCCACCCGCGTGCGACCGCGGCGCTCGCAATCGTGAGTTCTAACGCCAAATTACACCCCGTCAAGAACGCCGCGAGTTCGCCAAACGTCGCCATCATGTAGTTGTACGCCGACCCCGCCACGGGCATCGACACCGCAAACTCTGCGTACGCCAACCCAGTCACCGCACTCGTGCTCGCGGCTAAAATATAACTCATCACCACCGCCGGTCCGGCGTGGTCGTGCGCCACCGCTCCCGTGAGCACGAAGACGCCCGCGCCGACGATACCGCCCACGCCCAACAGCGTCAAGTCTTTCCGCGTGAGCACCTTCTTCAACGCCGCCGCGGTACCCGACGACGACGACGCGGTACCCGACGACGACGACGACGACGCCCTGGCACTACCGCGTAAAAGCTCGGTATCATCACCACCACCACCACCGTCATCACCATCATCCGCGTCGTCGAACCCGCGCGCGTCCGCCTCCGCCGTCCCGCGCGCGTCGCCATCCGCCGCGCCGCGCGCCGCCGCGCGTCCCATCACCCTCGCCCGGCACTCCCTATCCGTCGCGAACGTCACCAGCGCCTCTCGCACGCGCGCGCGCATCGTCGACGATGACGACGACGACGACGCCAACCACCTTTTGAATGCCCACGCGACGCGCGCGTATGTATACACGACGACGACCACGGGCACCGTCGACGACCACGGGCACGACGACCACGCGTCCTCGTCCACGCCCTCGCCCCGTCGCGCGCTGCGGCGTGCGCGAGCGTCGACACCACCTCGGACGTAGGACGTGGGAATACGAGGAGGACGACGACGACGACGACGAGGAGGACGACGATCAGACGATGGTGATAATTCAAACCGAGACCACGACGATCTGACGACGACGACGATCAGGTGATAATTCAAACCGAGACCACGATGATGGCGCGTGTGAGATTTTCAAACCACCACCGCGTCGACGACGGTGGTGGTGTGCGCCAGTGTGCGACGCCGCGGACCATCCCTCGGTGTGCGTGCGTGTGCGTGCGTGTGTATATATATATATAAACACATCGTGATAGGTGTCGTCGTCGTCGTCGTCGTCGTGATTTGATTAGATTTGATTAGATTTTGATTTTGATTCGCATTCGAAACACGATGACGGTGTCGAGAGTGATGAAGATGACGACGACGGTGACGACGCGCGGTGGTGCGTCGGCGCGGTGTCGTCGTCCATCATCAACGCGGCGCGTACGCGCGATGGACAGACGCGTTGTAGGCGGCGGCGGCGTGCGAGGGATGCGCGCGGCGGTGGCGCGCGGCGCGACGGGTGAGAACGCGGATTCAAACGACGACGTTACGGGCGC
>JACLAB010005796.1_pt1 | contig 18871 bp, 20 predicted proteins | sample 8027921 | NCBI WGS metagenome assembly JACLAB01 (sample SAMN15725117, study PRJNA655200) | protist metagenome | isolation source: fluorescence activated cell sorting (FACS) single amplified genomes of... | place: USA: West Boothbay Harbor, Gulf of Maine | collected 2000-07-19 | reverse complement strand
GGCCTTAAAGTAGGTGAAGGTGGTTCTTGGGAGTATGTAGGGGAAAATACGGATACTAATAACTACGTAACAGGTGGTAGTATTAGCAGTGGAACAGTTACACTAACCAGAGAAGGTTTGGGGTCCGTAACCTTTGCAATTAACAATAGTGACATAACCAATGGCGCAAATTATATAACCGCCGCGTCATTACCAACAGTTAATGATGGTACATTGACAGTACAAGGTACTGGAGCTTTAGGAGGCACAGGGACATTTACAGCAAATGATAGTGGTTCCCCGACAATAAGTATAACTCACGATCCTTTTGGCACCGCGAATACTTACGCATATCCTTCTTCAATAACAACAAACTCGACAGGTCATGTCACATCTGTTACACCTGGTTCAGCACCAGCCACGCCTAGCGATGCTACTATTACATTAGTTGCAGGCGATGTTTTAGATGGAGGTGGATCTTTCACACTTAATCAGTCTACTGCAGGATCAATCACATTCGATTTAGCTACACTTACTGGATCCTCACAGACTTACGGGAATACATCCGATAGCATTAAAATAGACACTATTGAAGTAGATGTATACGGAAGAGTAACTGGGGTGTCAACGGGAGCAACCGGGCAAGTAAATTCAGTTGGTTCGGGCTCTTCGGATACAATATCTATTGGAGGAACCGCTATAGTACCTACGGTATCCGCTTTAACAGCAGCTGTAGCAGACGGCGCGGCGACACTAGCTACTGGGGACCAAATCTATGATTTTGTAACTGGACAAATTGCAAACATCCCTTCTGGATTATCCTTTGAAGGTAACTGGAATGCAAGTACAGATTCACCAGATTTATCTGGAGCGACCCCCGACAGTGGACAGTTTTGGATTGTATCAGTAGCTGGTAATACAGATTTAGATGGTATAACAGATTGGAAAGTTGGTGACTGGGCTATATATGTAAGTACAGGCGCTGGGGCAGACGGATGGCAAAAAGTAGATAATACTTCAACATTATCTGGATCTGGTGCTGCTACTCAATTAACTTACTGGACGGGTACCGCGAATGTTGCAGGAGATGCTGGCTTAACGTATAATGCAACATCTAACAATCTTACTGTTGTTGGTACAATAACTGCTTCCGGAGGAAACTCGACTGAATGGAATACTAGTTACGATAACATGATAACTGGGTTTACTGATTCAGGTTCTTCTACAATAACGCTTACATTAACACAGCAAGATGGTGGTACTCTTACTACTTCATTCGCTAACCCCCAAGGTGTTGTAGAAAGTATTGGCACGAACACAACTAATACTATATCAATTGGAGGAACAGCTGCAGATCGTACAGTGTCTACTATAACAGCTACAATAGCAAATGGTGGAGCAGCCTTAGCTACCGCTGATCAAATCCACACTTTTGTAACCACACAAACAGACAGCATAGCAGCCGATACAACTGGTAATGCCGCTACAGCTACCATACTGGAAAATAGTAGAAATTTTTCTATAACTGGAGACATTACGGCGGCCGTTATAGGATTTAACGGATCTGGTAATGTACCGCTAAACGCTAACATAAATGCTAATGTTGTTGGGGCTTCTGAACTTAACGTTAGCGGCAATGGATCAAGTGGACAAGTGCTAGCTTCTGACGGAGATGGAACTTTCAGTTGGCAAAATGCTGGAGCAAACACACAATTAGCAACTGCGGCTGCTCTTATTGATGTGTCAGCTATGGGTAGTAATACGACTGCTTCATTCACACATAGTTTAGCGTCTAAGAACTTAATTGTTCAAATATATGATGTTACAACCGGTGCACTAGTATATGCAGATGTTGATCATACTAGTATAAACGCGATCTCAGTAAATTTTGGAGGAACTCCTACAAATGATATTAGAGTAGTTGTTATTGATGCGAAAAATGGATTAACAGATAAAACTGTTTCATATACATAGTAGTAACAAGTAATTTTTAACAAGCCCTCTTTAGCTAGGGGGCTTATAATTTAATAAAGAAATGTATGAAGTTTTTAGCTGACATAGAAGTAGAGGAAGGTTTAAAAGATTCCGATGGTGACTTAGGTACTGCAGGTCAAGTATTAAGTTCTACAAGCACGGGTACAAATTGGATCGATGCCACTGGAACAATTGGTGGTTCTATAACAGATAATCAAGTAGCTGTCGGAGCTGCCACAGCTAATACAATAGAAGGAAGTTCAGGATTTACGTGGGATGGATCTTTATTAGATGTAGACGGAGATGCTCAATTAGACAGTACGTTAAGATTTATTTCTACAAAAAACAAAATATTTGTAGATCAGGATGCTGGCACTGGTTTTGACTTCTACCTAAATAATATAAGGGTAGGCGATTTAAACAGAGTTTCAACTTCTGCGGGGCAGTGGCTAATATATCAATTCAGCAGTGGCAATAACGCAAAACAGTTTCCGGGATATAGTTTTGCTGGCGACACCTCTACGGGAATGTTTCTAGAGGACACTGATATTTTAGCATTTTCTACAGCGGGAGAGTCTAGACTAATTATAGGTACAACCGGAGATGTAGGTATAGGCACAGGTGTTGATGCTGCCACGCAGAGGCTACACGTAGTTGGTAGTGCAAGAGTAACAGGTGCATATTATGATTCTAATAACTCAGCAGGTTCTAACGGACAAGTATTAAGCTCTACAAATAGCGGAACTACTACAGAATGGGTAAATGCGTCAAGTGGCGGAGGAATCGGCGGGACTATAGCTGCAACAGAATTAGCAGTTGGTGATGCGACTGATAGTATTGAAGGTAGTTCAAAATTAACATTTACTTCTGTAAGTGATGGATTGGGTTTTGACAAACTTAGAATTGGGGATGGAAGCACTGGAGCTAACCAAGTACTACTAGATATAAACACACTTGGAACTGCTAATTCAAGAGGAAGGCTTACACTTAGTGACGCAGGTATTTTAAGAGGTTTTTTAGGAATAACAGGAGGTGACGAAGAAGTAACCCTACTTAGTAATGCAAATCTTGTTTTAGATTGTAATTCTACAGATGACATAACAATGGCTAGTTCTTCTAGTTCTGGTGTAGGTATAGGAACGACCTCCGTATCAAAAAAGCTAACAGTCAACGGTACAATATATAGCATGCAAACTTCGGGAGAAGTTATGATTGCAGGTGATGGTAGTTTTGAAACTAAGTATATTGCAATTAGAAATGGTAATAATCCTGCTGCTCAATGGGGCTTGCAAAAAGGGACAACAACTCCCGATACGGGTATTCAGCCCTCCGGCTCGGTTATGCTTATGCGTTCTTCTAAGGATATGGCTTTTAGGTCTAATTTAGCCGAAAACACAGCATCTTTTCAAAATGTAGGTTCTTCTCACCTTTCTATTGTATCGCCTACCGGTTTTGATAACTCGGCAGCTAATGTTGGAATAGGAACTGATGATCCTCAATCTAAACTACAAGTTAACGGTGGAATTCAGATGGCTAATGACACTGAAACTTCTACCACAAATTCAGATAAAGCAGGCACTCTTAGGTACAGGGAAGACCTTAATATTGGTACTCCTAAAGCTAGTAATAGTTATATTGATATGTATATGAGAACGGATGACAGCACTTACGGATGGGTTAACATAGTCACAAATAATTGGTAAACAAATAAAATTATATGGGAACAAAAATAATGTATACAGATGACATTCACGTAAATGGTGAAATGTTTGATTCTAACGGATCTCCAGGGTCAGAAGGAAAAGCACTAATAGCTACGCCAACAGGTTCTACTTGGCAAGATGTGCCAACAGGAACACCTTCGTTGTTAACCACAGCAATATTAGACAATGTACTTGTGAATACTACCTCCACTATGGCGGCGGGTAATTTTCTAGGTTCCCAAGCTTTATCATCCGGACAAACGTGGACTAGTAGCGCTGCAGGCGTTACAATACCGGAAAGCGGTTATTATGAAATATCATTTTCAATAGCAACTGATTCATCTTCAACGGACTTCTTTTTTAATTTATTTACTATTAACATAAACGGGACAGCTGTAGGGCCTGAGTCTTCAGCGGGGATAAGTGGAGATCACACAGCTCCTACCTCGGCTACATTGGTAATAACAAAACAATTAGTAATAAACGACGTAGTAGGAGTATCTTCGTCACAAAATAATGTTGGAGGAAGTGCGGTAACAAGCACAACAGTTGCGGCAAACTCATTTTTTAGTATAAGAAAATTGGGACAGCCCGGGACTACAACAGGTGTTGTATCTAGTGCTGAATCATCAGAGGCTACAAGGAATATAATAATAGGTACATCAGCAACTCCGCCTGCACTGTCAGGAGTTTTTCCAAATACTATTTATTTTCAAAGAGAAACATAATGGCGTTAGTACTTAGAGGCACAACAAAATTTGGCACAGAAACCGGTTATTTTAGGGGTAGCCCAACAGGTGCTAAACCTACCGGAACTGTAGAGGGAGACTTGATAGTTATATGGATGTCAGGGGATATCGCCTCTAGACCTAGCGTCACTTGGCCCTCAGGCTTTACAGCTATATATGATCAAAACGATACAGATTTAGGTGGGGGTTCTTGGATATATGGAGCTTATAAAGTAGCGGGAGCATCTGAACCAAGCACATATACCGTTAGTATTTCAGGCACTTTTTATAGGGGTGGGAGTAAATGTTCTATAATATCTTATTACAATGATGCGGGAGTAGGCAGTTGGAGTCTAGTAACTAGAGCGGCTAATAAGGTAACAAGTTCGTCTATTACATCCCCCTCAGTTACAGGAACAGGTTTGTATATGATACCTTTTATTCACGAGGCTACCGCTACAGTAAGTAGCAATAATTCTCCGGTTCCAAGCATATTATTTGATAATAACACTTCGGGTTATGCCAATCTTTCATCACAGATCTATGCAGGCTATTTAGCTGTTACTGCAGGAACTGTTAGTATAACTTGGAGTAGTTCAAACGATTTATATTCTTTACCGACAATATTCCAAAGTAATGTCGCACCACCACCACCACCACCGACTGGGTATGTTAGTAAAATAAAAATAAATGGCGCTTATAAAAATGTACTTAACGGATGGGTAGCGGTAGATCAAGGTGCAATTCCTGGATCAGCAACTTCTTGGAAGCAAATAACAGGAGGCTACATAAAGGTGGGTGATGGTCAAAAGGGAGCTTGGAAAGAAATATTTATAGATTAAAAATAAAAATAAAAATTATGACAGTATCTTATTTATGGAATTGTACAAGGGTAGACGCTTATCCTGTAGAGGATGAAAACCAGGACGTAGTGTATAATGTTCACTGGAGCCTTTTAGGGGCTAGTAACGAAAACCTTATGCCTAGTGGGCAACCTTACCAGGCATCGTCTGTGGGTACTCAAATGTTAGATACCTCAACTATAACAGAATTTATTCCGTTTGAAGATTTAACCAACGAGATAGTTACGGCTTGGGTTATAACAGCAATGGGGCCAGAAGAAGTAGAAGCGGTGAAGCTTGGTATATTTAATATGATAGAAGAACAAATTAATCCAACGTCTTTATCATTGGTAATAGGGCGGCCGATTCCAACGATGGATTAAATAAATAAATACAACACGTAATAATTATACATAAGCAAATATTAAGTGTAATTAAAATATAATTAAATGGAATTCAATAGACCAAGTGAGATTGTAAAAACTCTTACGTTTGGCGATCAAGCCAATAAAGAAATAATGCAAGGTGTCAAGAAATTATCAAACGCGGTAAAGTCCACATTGGGGGCTAGTGGTAAGTGTGTAATTTTTGAAGATGCCTTAGGTAGACCGGTAATAACAAAAGATGGAGTAACCGTTGCGGAAAGCGTAGTCTTATTACACCCGGTTGAAAATATAGGAGCTACCTTAATAAAGGAAGCTGCTAGTAATACAGTTAGAGAAGCGGGGGATGGTACAACAACCGCCACCGTTTTAGCTGACTCTTTATTGGAAGAAGCTAACAAAGAAAAAGATACATCTGTAAGGGATTTAAAAGCTGGCATTATAAGTGGTGCTGAAAAAGTAAAAAACTACTTAGATAAAATCAGTGTACCAGTTGAAGGTGAAATGTTAAAAAATGTTGCAATAATAAGTTGTAACAATGACGAAAAGCTTGGTAGTAAAATTGGCGAAGCTTACGAAAGAGTAGGTAAAGACGGAATAGTATTAATGGAAGAATCAGAAACAAATGAAACTTATGTTGATTTTGTGGAAGGAGTACAATTTGATTCAAAGTTAAAGTCTCCGCATTTTGCAACAAACAAAGACAAAGGTGAAGCTGTCTTAGACGACCCGTGTGTCCTTATTGTATCTTCTCCTATACCAAATATAAGAAGGATACAAAGTGTCTTAGAACACGTCGTAAAGAACAAACGTAGTTTATTAATAGTAGCAGAAGTTGAACAACAGCCGTTCGCTACATTAATGGCTAATAAAGTAAAGGGTAATATTAAAGTAAATATTATCGATGCACCTGGATTTGGTCCAACTCGACAAGAGACTATAGAAGATTTAGCCATACTAACAGGGGCTCAAGTAATAAACGAAGAATTAGGAGATGATTTAGACCTTATAGATCCTAGTGTATTAGGTGAAGCTATTAAAGCAGTTACAAGCGATAAAAGCACAGTGCTACAAATAGAACCTGATAATGATTTATTAGAAGAAAGAATTGAAGGTGTAATAGCCAAGTTACAAGAAGAGACTAATCCATTCTTTAAGAAAAAATTAGAACAACGTTTATCAATGCTAACCGGAAAAGTTGGTGTTATATTCGTAGGGGCAAATTCGGAAGTAGAATTACAAGAAAAGAAAGCTAGAGTAGAAGATGCCATATATGCGACGAAAGCCGCTTATAAGGAAGGTATTGTTCCCGGAGGCGGAATAGCTTTACTTAATGCTTCTAATAAAATTAAACCAAGTAACAGAGGAGAAGAGGTATTGCTAGAAGCAATTAAATCTCCTTATACAACTATATTAGCAAATGCAGGTATTCACTCAATGGCGGATCCAAAACAAAAGAATAGAGGTATTGATGTAGTTACTGGAAAAGAAGTTGACATGATTAAAGCTGGTATTATAGATCCAGTGTTAGTTACAAAGTCAGCGCTGAAGAATGCAGTTAGCGTTGTTACTACTATAATTTCTGCAGATTGTGTAATCAGTAATAAAAGATTAGCATAATGCAGGCAATAAATTACTACGTAATTGTAGAAAAAATAAAGGAAGCTCCTAAGACAGTAGCGGGCTTAGAATTGACGGATAAACAGAACACGGATATAAGATATATTAGAGCCAACGTTGTAAGCGTTGGTGAAAACGTACCCATAATAAAAGAGGGAGACATAATAAGGTACGACAAACACGCAGGGTTTGGTATTGACTGGGATGGAAAAATGTTGTACGTTATAAAAGCAAATGATATAGTTCTAGTAGAATGAGGTTGTCGCCAAAAGATTTAAGAGATATGAATATCTTTAAATATTACAGGTTAACTAGAAGGTGGGTGACTAAGACATACGAGTTATCAAGTGCAGATTTTGAGTTATTGGTGTATTTAGACTGCAAAGAACTTTTTAGAAGACAAGACTTTATTAATGGAGCTTACACTTATACTTGGGATAAGAATAGATGGGAGAGATTAAGGAGAGACGGATGGATCGATGTTTTTAAAGAACGAAATAGGACATCGTCTAAATATGCTGTTTATCAAATGTCTAGAAAAGCCAAGTTACTTATAACAAGAGTTTATAGAATATTACTAGGCGAAGAAGATTTGCCTCAATCTAGCAGAAGCGTGTTTTACAAAAACAAAACATATACAGATAAAACTTTTAACAAAGCTATAGATGATATGTCAAATGATAAAGAAAGATAATGGGATTTAAACTTAAAGACTTTTCACAAATGATAGGTATAGACAAAGAAAGCTCTACCTACGACACTCCAGTATTTAAAAAAGAATTAAAAAACGGGGGAGTATTAGCTGAAGCTAATAACGACGGAACTATATTTATAGATAAGAGTCTTAAAGGTAAAAACAAAGAAGAGGCAATCGAACATGAGAAAGTTCACATGGACCAGATGAAACAAGGTAGATTGCAGTATGACGACAACACTGTAACTTGGAAAAAAGATACAAAATCACCAGCTAGAGTATATTCACGAGCAACTATGGAAGAAGGTGCTCATAACCTGCCTTGGGAAGCCGAGGCATATAAAAAATAATAAGATGTATAAAGCAACACCAATAACGAAAAGAGCAGGTAGCCCACTTCATAATGACCTAGTCGATAATCACGCTAGGAATCTAGAAAAGGGTAAAGACACTCAAGCTTACAAGAAGATAAGTGAATCCCTGTCGCCAGGAACAGAAGGAACGCCTGACAAAACTGTAAAAACCAAAAAGGCTTATGTTGGAGCAGAAAACGATGCTTGTTCTGCCGAATACATAGCTAAAAACGGAAATAGTGCTTGTGAAAAATATAAAGCCTTAAGCGACGAAAAAAAAGATGCTGCTAATTACGATACCACCGTAGTAAAAGGTACTGCCGCTAAACCTGATGAAAAAAATTACCAGGCTACTGAAATAATGGAAGCTACCACTAAAAATGTTTTGGGAGATTTAGAAACTAGGGAACTAGGGCGTACCGTTAAAAAAACAGGTAAGGATGCTCGTAGAGCAGGCATAAAAGAAGCTAGGATTAAAAACAAACAAGCTAAGTTTAATAAGAGAAATGGCGGCAAAGAAATTGAAGCTGGGCAAAAAGGCTATAGAAAACAAGAGAGATTAAAGGCTAAAGCAACTGAGACTGCAGGAGAAAAAGAAGCTTTTGATGAGGCGTTTAAAAATGCAAAAGCTAATAGAAAAAGTGGCAAGAGTATAGGGTCTAGTATTGCAGGAGAAGACAGATCAAAGACACAGGGCCAATACACTCCAGATGAGCAAATAGCTAACAAAAGGCTACAGCAGGACATGGAGGCTAGTAATGCTAAAGAAGTCACAAGAAATTCGGCTAGCATTAACTTCAACACAGACGTTGATCAATATAAGCCAGCTGGAATGCAAAAAGTAACAATGAAAGATTATGCTAAAGACTTTGCATCAAGGAATCCTGTCGCTTATATGAAAAGTCCTATGAAGAAAAACTATTTTAAAAAGTAATAATTATGGCATACTCTCAAAATCCAAGGACGCCATTAGCTAAGGCTTTAAAGGGAAATCAAAATAAATTACCAGACCATTTAAAAGCTAAAATAGAATCAGCGCCTGAAGAAAACAGTTCACCTCTAGATAAAAGAACTAAAGAACAAAGAAAACAAGCTAGATCAGAACGTAAAGAATTTAGAACCGAAAGAAGAGTTGAAAGAAAATCAAAAAAAGGTGAAAATCCTAGGCGAACTATAGGTAGAGGCAAAAACTTTAATAAAGCAAACAAGACTGGCACTGGTGCGGCTGCCGGAGGAGGTATGACTCAAAAGGGAGTTAATGAATATAAGCGTAAAAATCCCGGCAGTAAACTTCAGACAGCTGTTACAACAAAGCCTTCAAAGTTAGACCCGGACAGCAAAGCCGCTGGAAGGCGCAGATCCTTTTGCGCTAGGTCTAAAGGCTGGACAGGAGAAAGAGGCAAGGCTGCTAGAAGAAGATGGAATTGTTAATATTATGGAATCAAAAGGACTAGGAGACTCAATAGAAAAATTTACTAAAGCAACTGGCATAAAAAGATTAGCCGATAAAATCCCAGGCGGTTGTGGCTGTGCTAAAAGAAAAGAAGTATTAAACAAATTATTACCATACAAAAACAAATAAGATGGCATACAAACAAAAAGGCTGTACTCCGATTACAGCGAAGATTCAAAAAGGAACTAAAGGTGGAGTAGTAGCTCCTCTTTTAAAAGCAATGGGTGTGCCTATGAAAGCGTCCCCTTATAAAGTTAACGAAGGGCCTGCTCCAGAACCTAACAAGGATAGCGATATATCAATGACTCCTTATTCCACGGAAACTTTTCCTAATAAATCCGGCAAAAGAGGTAAAATTAACGGGCCTAAGGTTTCTTATGACATGGCTTATGAGAAAGCAAGTAAAACAAAAAGATATGCTAACATGTCAAAAGCTGATTATATTAAAGAAGCAAAGAGACAAACTAAATCTTTTAAGGACACCGGGAATTGGGATGCCGCTAAGAAAAAGAAAGAAACTGTTAAAAAAGTTTCTACAATAAAATCAGAACCAGTTAAAAAGCCTAAAGTTTCAGTAAAAAAATCACTAGAAACTAAAACTCCTGAAATAAAAATAACTCCTAAAGTGGTAAAAACCAAAAAAGAAGTTAGGGTAGAAACAAGAAAATCAAACAGATCAAATAGGCAAGAAACTAGACAAGAAAACAGAGACAATAGAAGAAATAAAAGAATTGCAAATAGAACAGAAAGAAGAGCTAAAAGATAGATGGACAAAATATGGTCATGGCTTACTGGGAGCGTTGTCAAAGAAGTTGGCAGCGTTCTCGATAACCTTATAACAAGCAAAGAAGAAAAGCTACAAGCTAAACAAGCGATAGAAGTTATATTGCAAAAAGCTGAGGCAGATGCGCAAAGGGAAGTAACTAAAAGGTGGGAGTCAGACATGAAATCTGATTCTTTCTTATCAAAGAATATACGGCCTATGGTTCTTATATATCTAACAGTTATATTCACTGCCTGTGCTTTTTTTGATGGTAATATAGGGGAGTTTAAAGTAGCTGAAGAATACATACCTATATTTCAAACTCTATTGGTTACAACATACGGAGCTTACTTTGTAGGACGTTCTTATGAAAAGGCTAAATCAATAACAAGCAAAAACACGTAATAAGTAAAATAACGGAATATTAATATTAAATTTAATCAAAATGACAAAAAAAAGAACAAAGAAACAAGACGTGCCTGTAATAGGACAAAGATTTATTACATCTGATGAACTACTAAAAATTAAAGTAGCGATAGAACAGGTTAATAATATCCAAATGCAGATAGGTGGAATTGAAGCTCAAAAAAGTGATCTTATATCTTCAATGAAGGAAAAGGTTATGGAGCTAAACAAATTAAAGTCAGAACTAGAATCTAATTATGGAGATGTTGTTGTAGATCTATCTAATGGTGAAATAAAAGACAATGTACCTAATACGCAAGATTAGTATAGGACGAGATTATAAGAGTGACGCCATGCACTATTCTGTTGGACAGGAAGTGTATGGTGGTCATACTATAGATAGTATAATTGAAGAAGATAGTAAGTACTCAATATATATATCTAAAAAAGACGAGATATTGCCTTGGAAAGATTTTAATAAAAACATGGCAATTGCAATAGAGTATAATCTAGAGTATTAATGAAAGGCTACACCGATTTTGTTGTAGCACCCTCAGAAGGTAGATACGACAATAAGCTAAATATAGATGGAGTTGAATTGATACTTAATACTGAATTGCAAAACCACTCTTATGTATCTAGAGTAGGTTTAGTTATTTCTGAACCTTATTTTAATGACACAAGCATACGTAAAGGTGATTTAATAATATTACATCACAATGTGTTTAGAAGGTTTAGAGATATAAGAGGTAAGGAAAAGAACTCTAGAAGCTTTTATGAGGAAGACAAATACTTTGTTCAACCAAATCAAATATTTGCTTTTAAAAATGATCAAGATTGGAAAGCTTGCAAGGGTTTTAATTTTGTTCAACCTATAAAAGAAACAAAAATGTTTTCTATTGATCTAGAAAAAGAAGGAATTGGTATATTAAAATATAAAGATCCAGAACTTAAGTCTATAGAAGTTGGGGATCTAGTTGGCTTTAAGCCAGGTGCAGAATACGAATTTATTGTGGAAGGCAAAAAAATGTATAGAGTGCCTACTAATCAAATCACAATAAAATATGAATATCAAGGAAACGAAGAGGAATATAATCCAAGCTGGGCAAAAAGCAGTGGAGGAATTGATAAAAGTAGCTAAGGAAGCTATTGTTGATTCTGATGATGATCTATCTGCGGACAAACTTAAAAACGCAGCAGCTACAAAAAAGTTAGCTATATTTGATGCTTTTGAAATACTAAATAGAATTCAAGCTGAAGAAGATATATTAAACGAAAAACCAAAAGAAGATCTTAAGGAAAACGTTTACAAAGGGTTTGCTGAAAAAAGAGCCAAGTAATGTATAAGCAAGATCTTTACTCAATAGTAACTCCTATAAAAAGGAATGTGTTATCTAAACGTAATAGTTTAAAAAACTGGAAATACGGTTATGATAAAGAAACTGATGTAATAGTTATCAGCAAAACAGGACAGATAGGAGAAATATATAATATACAAGGATTAAAAATAGCTTTACCAAAAGCCCCTAAAAAAATAATCAAAGGCGATAACTTATGGAAACCGGAAGAGTATCCTAAAGAATTAAAAAGAATACAGAGTATATTTGAATGGAAAGATTATTTAGATAGTTTCAAAGAAAGGTGGGAGCCTTATATAGACGAACAATTTGAAAGAAGGGAAAAAGGTCACTGGTTTATTAATAATAATATTGAGACTTATATTACTGGTACTCATTACATGTACCTGCAATGGTCAAAAATTGATGTAGGATTACCCGATTTTAGGGAGTCCAATAGATTGTTCTATATATTCTGGGAAGCTTGCAAAGCCGATAGACGTTGTTATGGAATTTGCTATTTAAAGAACAGACGTTCTGGATTTTCATTTATGGCTTCCGGAGAAACTATTAATCAGGCTACGGTATCCAGTGATTCAAGATTTGGTATATTATCAAAGTCGGGGGCGGATGCTAAAAAAATGTTTACAGATAAGGTTGTACCTATATCCGTTAATTATCCTTTCTTCTTTAAGCCAATTCAAGATGGTATGGATAGGCCAAAGCAAGAGCTAGCGTATAGAGTGCCTGCCTCAAGGCTAACTAAAAGGTCTATACAAAAAACAGCTTCTGACGAATTAGTACTGGAAGGATTAGATACAACTATAGACTTTAAAAACACAGGTGATAACAGTTATGATGGTGAAAAACTAAAGTTATTAGTTCACGATGAAAGCGGTAAGTGGGAAAGACCTAATAATATACTTAATAACTGGGGCGTAACAAAAACGTGTTTAAGATTAGGTAGCAGAATTATAGGTAAGTGTATGATGGGATCAACATCGAACGCTTTAGACAAAGGTGGTAATAATTTTAAAAAGTTATATCAATCTTCGGATATAAATAAAAGAAACAAGAATGGTCAAACAAAATCTGGACTCTATAGTTTATTCATTCCTATGGAATGGAATTATGAGGGATTCATTGACAAGTACGGAATGCCCGTATTTGATACTCCAAAGGTATCTTTAGAAGGCCCATACGGTGATCCTATTGAGGTTGGAGTGCTTGAGCACTGGCATAATGAGGCAGAAGGATTAAAAGGCGACCAGGACGGCTTAAATGAGCATTACAGGCAATTTCCAAGGACTACAGAACATGCTTTTCGTGATGAAACACAAAATAGCTTATATAACTTAGTAAAAATATATGAGCAAATAGATTATAATGAAGATCTAAAGCATACGGGAGTATTGACACAAGGTAGCTTTAGTTGGGAAAACGGAGTAAAAGACACAAAAGTTAAATTCACACCAAACCCCCAGGGTAGATTTAATATTTCCTGGGTACCTGGATTAAATTTGCAAAACAAACAATATGTTAAGAATGGTTTCAAGTCGCCAGGCAATAGTCACATTGGTAGTTTTGGTTGTGATAGTTATGATATTAGTGGTACAACAGATGGCAGAGGATCTAAAGGAGCGCTTCATGGACTTACGAAATTCTCGATGGAAGATGCTCCTCCTAATACTTTTTTTCTAGAGTATTTAGCCAGACCTCAAACAGCTGAGATGTTTTTTGAAGATGTCCTTATGGCATTAGTTTTTTATGGCATGCCTATTTTATGTGAGAACAATAAGCCTAGATTGTTGTATTATTTAAAACGAAGAGGATATAGAGGTTATTCTATGAATAGACCTGACAAAGTATGGAACAAACTGTCAAAGACAGAAAAAGAAATAGGTGGAATACCAAACTCCAGCGAAGATATAAAGCAAGCTCACGCTGCTGCAATTGAATCTTATATAGATAGACATGTAGGTATAAAAGAAGACGGGCAATACGGAGGAATGTATTTTAATACTACTCTTAATGATTGGGCTAAATTTGATATAAATAACAGGACCAAGTTTGATGCTGCTATAAGTTCAGGTTTAGCTATAATGGCTGTTAATAGGCATTTATATAGCCCTGCAGTGGATCAACCAAAGCAAAGGTTGAATTTAAAAATAAGCAAATATTCCAATGCTGGAAGTATTTCGAAATTAATAGAAAAATAAAAATATGGCTGAGTCAGTTATAACAAGTTTTTTTCCAAGCCAGATAGCTAGTGATTCTGAAAAGATGAGTCTAGACTATGGGACTAGAGTCGGCAGAGCAATAGAAAACGAATGGTTTCGTTCTGATAATGGTATCGGACGATTTAAAAGTAATCAAAACACTTTTCATAATTTAAGATTATACGCAAGAGGAGAGCAAGGAGTGCAGAAATATAAAGACGAGCTTTCTATAAATGGAGATTTGTCTTATCTTAATCTAGATTGGAAACCTGTACCTATAATACCCAAGTTTGTGGATATACTAGTTAATGGTATATCTGAAAGAATGTTTGATATAAGAGCTTATTCTCAAGACCCTTATGGCGTAGATAAAAGAACTAAGTATATGGAATCTATACTTAGAGATATGCAAACAAAAGAATTAGGTGAGTATGTAGAGGCTGAGTTTGGTGTTAATTTATTTGAAAACAATCCAGAAGATTTACCTAAGAATCAAGAAGAACTTAATCTGCACATGCAACTTTCCTATAAGCAAGAAGTTGAACTAGCGGAAGAGCAAGCTATAAACACTTTACTTGACGGCAACAAGTATGACTTGACTAAGAAAAGATGCACCTACGATTTAGCTACAATAGGAATTGCTGCCGTAAAGAATGGGTTTACAAAATCAGAGGGAGCTACTATTGAATATGTTGATCCTGTTAATTTAGTGTGGTCATACACTGAGTCACCTTACTTTGATGACATATATTATGTAGGAGAAGTTAAAAGCGTGCATCTAAACGAATTAAAGAAACAGTTTCCGTGGTTAACTAATGATGATCTGAATGAAATATCCGGGCAATCGTATCAAAACAACGGGTTTTATGATAGAACATTAACTAATAATGACGAAGACGATTCTAATACTGTACAGGTATTATATTATAATTACAAAACATATTCCAACGAAGTATATAAAGTAAAAGAGTCTGCAACCGGAGCAGCTAAGTTAATACCTAAAACGGATGAGTTTAACCCTCCTGAAGAAATGTATGAGGAGTATGGTATACAAAAACTATCTAGATCTTTAGAGGTATTATATGAGGGCGTTAAAATATTAGGAGGTAAAACTTTGAAGTGGGAGGTAGCCGCAAATATGATACGACCTAAAAGCGATTATACTAAGGTTAAAATGAATTATAGTATTGTAGCTCCTAGAATGTATAAAGGTAGAATAGAAAGTATTGTATCTCGCATCACAGGTTTTGCCGATATGATACAGCTTACTCATCTTAAGCTGCAACAAGTTTTATCTAGAATGGTACCAGACGGTGTTTATTTAGATGCTGACGGATTAGCTGAGGTTGATTTAGGTAATGGCACGAACTATAACCCGCAAGAAGCATTGAATATGTTTTTTCAAACAGGTTCTGTAATTGGTAGATCATTTACTCAAGATGGAGATATGAATCCCGGCAAAGTGCCAATTCAAGAATTACAGTCTGGTTCAGGTGGCGCTAAGTTACAATCCCTTATTCAAACATATAATTATTATATGCAAATGATAAGAGACGTAACTGGGTTAAACGAAGCTAGAGACGGCAGTACTCCTGATGCTAGAGCGTTAGTAGGAGTGCAAAAGTTGGCAGCAGCTAACTCTAACACAGCTACAAGACACATACTAGATGCTACTTTATTTTTAGCAAAAGATTTATGCGAAAACTTATCGCTTAGAATATCCGATATATTAGAGTATTCACCTACAAGAGAAGCTTTTATACATAAAATAGGTAATCAGAATGTAGCTGTGTTACAGGAAATGAGTGAATTGTATTTATACGATTTTGGAATATTTGTAGACCTACAACCAGACGAAGAGCAAAAAGCTGTGTTAGAAAATAACATACAAACAGCATTGCAAGCGGGATTAATAGATTTGACAGATGCTATCGACATAAGGGAAATACAAAACATAAAACTAGCTAACCAGCTTTTAAAAATCAAAAGAGTTGAGAAACAAGAAAGAGAGCAACAGCTACAACAACAAAATATTCAAGCGCAGTCTCAAGCTAACGCTCAGGCTACCCAGGTTGCTGCTCAAGCTGAAGTACAAAAGCAACAAGCACTAATGCAGCAGAAAATGGAGTTAGAGCAAATGAAAGCTAAAATAGATCTAGACAAAATGCAAGCTGAAATAAATGCTAAAAAAGAGTTGATGAATCTTGAATTTCAAATGAACATGCAGCTGAAGGGTTTAGAAACTCAAGGAAAAAAGAGCGAAGCAGCTAACAGAGAAGACCGTAAAGACGAACGAACTAAAATACAAGCAACTCAGCAAAGTGAACTGATAAATCAAAGACAGAATGACACTATGCCTAAGAATTTTGAATCCGCTGGAAACGATGTCCTTAATGGCAACTTCAACTTAGGATCTGGTGATCCTAGGTAATAATAGTAGTAATAATTATATAATATTTTATCATGGAAGAAGAAGTAAAAACCGAGGTTGAAAACACTGAAGTAGAACAGCCTCAAGAAGTATCTCCTATAACACAGGAAGACAATGGATTAATAAAAGTTGACTTAAGCCAACTAAGTAAAGCAGAGGCTAAGGAAACCGATGCCCCCGTTGCACAATCCCCTGAGCAACCTGCGGAACAGCCGGTTAGCGAAGAAGTAGTTCAAGAAGAGTCTCAATCAATTTTACAGGAAATAACAAACGAAGAAGTTGAAGAGAAAGTAGAAGAAGTACAAGAACAGGTAGAGCAAGCAATCGCGACTCAAGAGCCTGGAGTAGATTTACCTGAAAACATTCAAAAAGTGGTTGACTTTATTAATGATACAGGAGGAAGTTTAAAAGATTATGTTAATCTTAATACCGATTATAGCTCTCTTAACGAAGATCAATTACTAAGAGAGTATTACGAAAACACAAAACCTCATTTAGATTCAGAGGAAATAGGATTTGTCATGGAAGACAAGTTTCATTTTGACGAAGATATGGACGAGGAAAGAGATATACGTAGAAAAAAATTGGCTAGGAAAGAAGAATTAGCTAAAGCTAAAAATCACTTAGAAGGTTTAAAAGGTAAGTACTACGAAGAAATAAAAGCTGGGTCACGGTTAAGCCCAGAACAAAAAAAGGCGGTTGATTTTTTCGATCGTTATAACCAAGATAGTGAGAAGTTGACAGTAGATAGGGAAAAACAAACATCTATATTTAATGACAAAACTGAAAAACTATTTTCTAATGAATTCAAAGGTTTTGATTTCGAGGTTGGGGAAAAGAAATTTAGGTATAAAGTCAATGATGTAGAGGGAGTGAAGTCTAAGCAAGGAGACATTTCAAATTTCGTTAAGAAGTTCTTAAACGACAAAAATGAAATGGCAGATGCTAAAGGATATCACAAGTCTTTATTTACAGCAATGAATCCCGATGCAATTGCAAACCACTTTTATGAACAAGGTAAAGCGGATGCAATGAAAACAAGTATAGAAAAATCTAAAAACATTGACATGAGCCCAAGGGGTACTCACGAAAATGTTAAGCCACCTAACGGATGGTCGGTTAAATCTGTACCGGGTAAGTTTGAGTCAGCTACGAAGCTTAGAATTAAAAAAAGAAAATAATAATTACTAAACTTTACAAATAATGGCAAATGGATCATTTACTGGGAGTGCAGCGGCTTTAGCGCACTTAACTCCTAGACCAACACAAACGTTGTTTAACGACAACTACCTGGCCCTAGGGGACATGGATTTTACACAACAATTTTTACCAGAAGTATACGAGAAAGAAGTAGAGCGCTACGGAAATCGTACTATCTCTGGGTTCTTACGTATGGTAGGAGCTGAAATGCCTATGGCATCTGACCAAGTAGTATGGTCTGAGCAAGGGCGTTTACATATTGCTTATGACGATGTTACTGTTGTATCTGCAACTTCAATTACTATTCCTGCTGTAGGCGGAGCTAGTAAAAACTTAATTGGACCTGGAGATACTATCGTTATCGCTGATTCTACTGGACTAACAGTTGAAAAAGCATACGTAAGTGCTGTAGCTGTTGCAGGAAGTGGAGTAGCTACTTTAACAATAGCAGGATATGCAGGAAACATTACGGTTACTGGTACTTCAAACGTAAAAGTATTCGTATATGGATCTGAGTATGCAAAAGGAACATCAAATGCAGGAACTTCTGTTGATGCAGCTTTCGAGCAATTTAGCAACAAACCAATTATTTTACGTAACAAATACGCAGTAAGCGGATCTGATACAGCGCAAATTGGATGGGTAGAAGTAACTACTGAAGCTGGAACTTCTGGATACTTATGGTATTTAAAGTCTGAGCATGAGTCACGTATTCGTTTCGAAGATCACTTAGAAATGTCTATGATTGAAGCTGAAAAAGCTGCAAATGCAATCACGCCAGCTGCTG
>JACLAB010000035.1_pt1 | contig 18876 bp, 13 predicted proteins | sample 8027921 | NCBI WGS metagenome assembly JACLAB01 (sample SAMN15725117, study PRJNA655200) | protist metagenome | isolation source: fluorescence activated cell sorting (FACS) single amplified genomes of... | place: USA: West Boothbay Harbor, Gulf of Maine | collected 2000-07-19 | reverse complement strand
GCGCGTGACTACTTCTTTTAATACTTTTTATTACGTAGTAATATTATTAGTGTTGCTTTCGAGAAAGTGGTGAAAATGAGTTTATACTAAAAGAGGAGAGTTTAACAAAAAAGCCTCAAAACACTTTTCTTTAAAGAAAAAAAGGAATATTTCTAGCCGACAAAAAACCACGATGACGACGACGACGACGGCGACCGAAAACGGCAACAACAGAGAACGAAAGAACGCGCAGGACATTCATCCCAAGAAGGTCTCCGCGATGGGGGTGGACGCTGCACCTGCACCTGCACCTGCAAAAGGAAAAGGAGATGATGCACAAGAAGACGAAAAGAAGAAGAAGAATAAAACAACACAACAACAACAAGGGAATAAAATATATTTTGGGTTTCTGAAAGAACAACACTTGGCGTTAATCATCGTTCTCGTCACTCTCGTGCGATTGTTCATTCGCTATAAGTTTCGTCCGAAGACGTTCATCACGTGCACGGAAGACCAACCTTTGATGGAGGTGAAAGAGAACTTTCTCAATTTTCTCGAATACGAAAAAATTCGAAAATGTACTTTGAATCATCCTCGATTGAAAATACCGTCCGCTTTAAGCAGTGGCTCGTTTTCCAAAACACGCGGGTTTGTCGTCAAATTCAACAAGGAAGGCGTAGATTCGTTTTTGAATCATCCAGATTACGGAGACTGCTATGGGGACTTGTTTGAGAAAATGCGGCTTCCGGAAACTAACGCGTACGTCTTCAACGCTTTATTGTGCGAGTTATCGGACTATGACGATTGGAAGAACAACCAAACGAGCGTTGGATTACACTTAGATCAGACGGTTGGTTTACAAGGACTAAAAGCCGATCATCAATTCTTGGCGCACCAGGTGAATGTGCTTTATGTGGACGTCGCCGCGGATATGAAAGGCGGCGAGTTAGAAGGATGGAGATACGGGTCAGGTGACTTGAAACAGTCTGATTTATTAAAGCCCCACTTATCAATCAAACCTGAGAAGAATAAACTCGTCATGTTTCGAGGAGATTCCTTTCATCAAGTCAAGGCATACCACACTTCAGAATCGACGACAAAACGCTTGTCTTTAGTTCTAGAGCAATATAAAATCAGCGACGAGTTTGTTCCAAACACCGTCGTTTGGATGGAGGCGCTGAAACAAAACATGACGATGATGTAACGTTTAGTATTATGTAGCGAAAGATAGGTAATTAGACGTAAGAGTAGATGAGAGAAAAATTAGTACACGTATATGAAAAGTGATTTTTATTTAACCCGCTCTCGCTTTCGTGGCATCCATTTCGGCTTTCAATCGAGACGCTTCTTCCTTCGCGTCCGCGATATCAGCCGCATCAGCCAATTCATCCAAGCTCTTCCCGAGAAGTTCGCTCATACCCTTATCAATGGCGTCTTCGAATTGAGCATATTGTGGATCGCTCGAGGTGAGCGCCTTGCCTATTTTCTTCTCCACGTCGTCCAACGTTTGGAAGAGCGTCTTGTACACCCCGGTGGGATCTTCCAAACCCATCGCTTGTCGAACTTCGTTCGTGTATTCCAAATATTGTCTCACCGAAGTCGCTTCCTCCCACGCCGCATCGATCGTATCGTCGATGCGCTCAGTCACAGACGGAATACCAATCTGTTTTATAATTTACGAAGGGGAAAGAAGAGAAAGAGAGAGAGAGAGAGTCAGCGTGCGTTCATTCATTCAAAACTTTTGGGTGAGGAGGAGGAAAAGAGGAAGATGATGATGAGGAAAGAAAGAAAAATTCTTCTTCTTCTTCTTCTTCCTCCTTCGATGATGAAGATGATGATGCGATATAAAGAAAAACGCTCACCTCTGCCATGATCTGTTTGTTCTTCTCGACGTACGCTTTCAATTTAGCGTCGTCGCCGTCTAAAGGTAATGGATTCGTCTTTGACTTTTCTGCGTACGCGCGAAATTTTCTTTGCGAATCGGCGAAGAAATCCTTCACCAAATCGCCCTTGTCTCCTTGCGCGGCGGCAGCGGCGAAACAACGCGGTGAAGCAGAGGAGGAAGACGCGGACGCGGCGGTGCGACGAGCGATGCGAGAAGCGACCGTTCGTAACATACTTATTAGTAGTATTACGTGTGTATAAGGATGTTCTCTTTAACTTTTACACGTGTGAGTGAGGAGAGAGAAAGAGATCTTATTCGTTTCAACTCTTTCTTGCTTGAGTGGAACCCCAACAACAAACACAAACAACAAACAAACAAATCCCAAATTCAAAGAGAGACAAAAGGAGAAGTCGCAGACAAATTTCTTCTTTATGTTGTTTTACACGCGAGCGCTAGTATAAGTTGTGCTATAAAATTGACTTCTTCCCTAGATTAGATCAGGTTAAATCTGGAAACCGCCTGTAGAAGTTAGCTTTCGGACGAACGACGTTTTTCCTCCTTTTCTCCGCCGTATAGATGAGCGATCCGTCGCGATGGTTTACGGCGATTTCCACCGCCTCGTCCGTCGTCATGACATCATTATCCATGCCCTCTTTCTTCTTCATCAATACTTCGTCGTCGTCGTCGTCGTCGTCGTCGTCGTATTCTTGCTCGTGATCTCGCTCGATACCGTGGTCAGAAGGAGAATCCAACCACATATTGTCCATCGAAGTATCCGTCACGGGAGCATATAACTTGGGTACCTGTTTCCTCGCTTTCTTCCTCACCGGAGATTCACCAACCAACATAATATTTCTCGTCCCCTTATCAGTAGAGGATTTTTGCGCAAGATTCGATAACTTTGCGCTCGTAGTGACTGTGATTGTTCTGGATTTTCTCGTTTGAACATCGTTCATTCGATTCGAGTCCGCCTTGGGCAAACCCAACAAATCGTTCCTCCCAGTCATCGAGAAGAACTTTTCGCGGAGCGTGCCAAGGAACTGGAGTCTTTCGTACTTATCTTTGTATTTCACGCCACCGGGATGAGTCCACGGGTTTGAAAATTTCATTTCTGGACTTGCCAAACGCTTCACGGCCAAGCTAAAAGATGCCGGTTCGTTATAACTCTTACCTTGGAAAGCAATTTGTCGATTCTTCGTGATGTTAGCTTTGTACTCTTTACCGCGATACTCCATCGAGAGTACGTTCAATCCTGCGGTAATCAGTTCTGCATCCATTAGTTCCGCGAGAGTGACTCTGCGAATATACTGCGGTTTGTTGTGTGTTCCATGAGACGAGCGAACTCTATGAATTGTAACCGGTCCCTTCTTCTTTTCTTCCGCACGCGTCGGTGGCGGAGGTCTGTCGTTGGCGAAATTATTTTGCTTTGGAAGCGAACCGAGGCGTATAAATCTAGGATTTTTCGAAAACGCATCGATATGAGCCTCCACGACTTCGAGATATTCCATAGAAAGCTTTGGCTTTCTCTCAGGATTGAACAACTCTTCGTACGTATATACTTTGAACTTCTTCTTATCACCGCGTCCCCACCATTCTTCGCTGTACCAATCTTTCAGCCACTGCGGCTTGCTTTTTTTCTTGTTTGATTTTGCAGTCGGCTGTCGTGGCAGGGGCAGGGGTGTGCTCTCTTTCCCTTTTAATACCGCTAACTTGCTCAGAGGCACGTGGTCTTCCGTCTCCTCCGTCTCCTCCTCCTCCTCTTCTTCTTCCTCCTCGCCTTCCATGTTCTCGTCGTCGTATCTCTCCTTTCTTTCATTCTCGTGTTTATCTGAAAGAAGCGGTGAGTGCGGTCGCTTCGATGTTGCCCGAGTCGTCCGCGCCTTTGCCTCGGCTTGCTTCTTCTCTTTTGCCAACTTTTTCTTTTCGGCAATCTCTCGTTTCTCATCGTTGGAACACTTCACGCACAGCACTTCGCCAGGATATTTCTTGCTACTTTGCCAGTTATCCTTCTTTTCAGGATCTGCTTCTAAGGCTAAACAATTGGCGTTGTAGCAATTGTAAATCTCCATCATCTCCTCGTGCAGCTTTGACTTGGGCAGTTCTTCTTCTCCTTCTTCTTCTTCTTCTTCTTCTTCTAATGCTATTGTTTCGTTGTCGTCCTTCTTGTTTGTCCCTGATGGAGACGAAGACGAGGGCGTTTTTTCTTTCTTGTTCATCGGGACAATGAGAGGAGACTTCGACGTCTTACCTCCTGCGTCGTTGTTGTTGCTGTTGTTGTTGTTGTTGTTGTTGTTGTTGTTATTAGTATTATTGTTGTTGTTGTTGTTGTTGTTACTGTTGTTGAGTATTATAGACGAGGACATCATCGACTCTCTTTAATACGACGGGTGTGTTCTTGTCGTTCTTGTCTCTCCCTCGTCGGGTCTCCCGAGAGAAGAAAGATTTTTCTTTTACTCCTTTCTCGTCTCCTCTCTATTACACACACACGCACTCTCGACGACGCGGAGATAAAGATAGACAGTCGTCAAAGTGTTCCTTCTCCCTCGTAGTGTTCTCGTGTTTTTGCGCGCAACGAGAAAAAAAGTGGAGTTTTGCTGTCACGTGTTCGTACAAAGTCGTGTCAAACTAAAAACAGAAGAATCTTCCACGGCGTGTGTCAATGTGTACAAATTACTGCGTCGTGAATTAAAAGAATGCTGCTACTCGTTACTAAAGATGATAATGGTAATTAATGCGCGTGTGTGTATATTCTTCTGCTATTTCTGCGCTCTTTCTTCCTCTCTCCTTCGCTCCGCTTTTCCCTTTTTGATGCATTTTGATGAGATACGAGTACTCGTATTTTCTTCTTCTTCTTCTTCTTCGAATTTACACTCTCACCCAACACCTGTTGCAATCGCCAACGCACGTTCCTTCACAATCGATCGTGTTACCTAACGCCTGTGGGACGCGAATGACGTACTTTGCGAACGCCGGCGTTCCTCGCTTCATGAAGAAATTTTTCTCGATGTGCTCCACCGCCGGTTTCATCACGCCGTCTATGTCCATCGCTAATATTTCCGGAAGTTTACCGACAATGACGTCTATTTTATCCCTAGCTACGCCGAGCGATTCGATGAACTGAATTCGCTTTTCGATTTCGTCCATGTCTGGTATTTCTCTCACTTTCTCGTTTCTCCAGTAATCTTGTTTGCCCCAGCCGAAACCTTTTTGCATGACTTTGTCCGCCTCGTCGTCATCGAATCCGAGCTCCATGACGAGCGCTTTGGCAGATGCCCATTTAATGGACTCATCGTCGGTTAACAAATCACACATCATAGACTTTGTAGATGTGGATGGTGAAGAGGAAGAAGCCGTGGATGAGACGTATCTTCGTTCGAACGCAGACGCCGACGTCGTGACGAATTGATTATTATTTTGATGACGTTTGCTTTTTGTTGAAAAAAGACGATGCTTTTTGCCTTGTTGCCTTCTCGAAGAAGAAGACAATAACAACGCAGAAGAGTTATGCGGTTGTTGGTGGCGGTGTTGCAGCAACGTTTTTGAGGTAGTAGTAGTCGTCGTCGTCATCGTCGCGAGCATAGTAGTAGTATATGATGTGTTTATTTGTTGAGAAAAAATTGGTGGTGATTACTACGAGTATGACGATGTGACGTGTGGTTTCGAACAGAACCACACAAAAAAAAACAAAATGGTAACGAACTTTTTGTCGTCACCAACACTCTCATCATCTTTCGGGCGGCGAGTTCTTCCGTCTTCACGACGAGTCCATATCACCAAAACGCGACGACGACGTCGAAAGGTATCACTGAATAATAATGAGACGTTGTTAGAAGGAGGATGTTGTGAAAAAGAAAAAGCAGTGTTAGGAGTAGGTAGTTGTGGGTTAGACATTCTCGCGCGACTCGAAAAGTTTCCTCAACCAGATGAGAAGACGCGAAGCGAGACGCTCGTCATGGAAGTCGGCGGTAACTGTGCGAACGCGTTAACGGCAGTGTCTCGACTCTCGGAAGCCTCCTCGTCGTCAATCTTATTTACGAAAATCGGTGACGACGCGACTGGGAAAGATATAATTTCAATTTTAGAGAGAGAAGGTGACACGTTCGATACGAGTAAAGTCGTGCACGGCGGAACATCGCCATCGACGTATATCATTTGTGTCAAAGATAAAGCGAACGATGACCCGACGCGCACGTGCATACACACCCCAAGCAACGAACCTTTGATGAATTCTGAAGTAACGGATGCGGATATCGACTCTTTGTTCGCGTCGTCGCCGCGCGAGATTGGCTTGGCATACTTTGACGGAAGGTTAACGGACGTCGCCCTCCGAATCGCTATAAAAGCACGCTCTCTTGGGATTAAAATACTCGTCGAAGCTGAGAGACTTCGCGGCGACGATTTAGATGCGTTGTTGAAACTTGCTGACTTTTGCGTGTGTTCAAAAAGTTATCCGCAAGAAAAACACCCCAACGATACGAATTCGTTCGGAACCGCGTTGACGGAGATGGCAAATTCGACACTTTCAGACCGGTGTAAACTTTTAATTGCGACGCTTGGTTCCAGAGGTTCTGTCGCTTTGCTTTTTGATGATGCGAGTGTTGATACCGACACCGGCGCAACTGTGCTTGTTCGTAGCGTGGACGAGATTATCGAAGAGATGGAAAGAGCGTTCCAATCGAGAAAGCAAAGTGAGGAATCTGGTACACCATATTCATCATCATCATCATCATCATCATCATCATTATTATCATCATCATATCGATATATACCCGAACACGCGCTCATTAGTGACAGAGTCTACAATTTGAACGGTTCAGGTAAACGCGCTAAAGTCGTTTTTCAGCCGGCTGCACGTATCAGTAGCGAGGACATGGTGGATACGACTGGCGCGGGAGATGCGTTCATCGGCACGGTGGCGAAAGGTTTATCGTGTGGTGCAGACATTCTGAAAACGTTACGCTTGGCGACTTTTGTCGCTGCACAAAAGTGTTTACAAGTTGGTGCTCGCGCAGGGCTACCGTTCCGAGAGGAAGTGCCGGAAGAGTTGATGTACCCATTCGCAGCATCATCCGGCGAGCTCCCCACCGCTACATCGCGAAAAGGCAGAAGAAGTGCGATGACGACGGGAGCCATATCTGCGTTCCTTCTCGCGTTCTCTTTCTCTGCACCAAATGAAACTTTCGCTGCGATTAATGGCAGCTCTGTAGATATGAATAAACTTTCGCAATTGTTTAATCAGGCTATGAATGCAAGTTCGTATGAGGACGCAGAAAATGCGTGGTCTAAAGCTATCGAGTTAGCGCCGAACAACTCGGCTGCGTTGTCCAATCGAGGAACACTTCGCTTGCAAGCTGGTCAATGGAGCGCTGCGATTGAGGACTTACAGAGGTCGATTGAAATAGACGTCAAGGAAGGCAAAACTGCCGATGCTTCGGTATTGAATAACCTCGGAAACGCCAAAGGGGCGGTTGGAGATTGGGAGTCCGCCATGGACGATTTCCTCAAAGCGTCGAAGGACGATTCCATGAGAGAAATAGCCTTGGCAAACTATGCCTTGGCGGCTTTTGAGACGGGCATGGACGAGTTAGCCGTGAAAACCGCTCAAACGATACTTCGAAAGGACCCGGAGTTTTGGGATATGCGCGCAGCTTTAACCGCTTTCCATTGGGGCGCCGGGGATCTGGATAAAGCAGAATATGAGTGGCAAACTTTATGCACCTCAGGCCGAGGCTTCGGTCAAAGCGAATCGGCTGAAGGCGTACGAAGTTTTGGTGATGTCGCGTACGCGAGTAAACTTTTGGAACAGCAACTGAAGCAACAATTAGATATCGCCGCTGGAGTAACGGAAGATGAGCTGGGTAACGATACGCCGTGCCAACTGTACAAAACTACAGATACAGTCGCAGGAAGATGGCCACCGAGGCCCACAGCTGCCCTCGACGCATATTTGAGAGTAAAAGATGTCGGACAGGCGCTCGATTACGATGGTATCGTCAAAGAATATAAATTCAAATAGATACGCGTGTCGCAATGCGCGATTGGCGCAAAGAATATTTTGTTTCGCGCATTCGCGGAAAAATATTTGCGCGTGCGCATTGAAGTACGCGAGATTATATAATGTAGCCACACCTATATAGATTATTATAGTTCTCTAACAATTACATGTATTTAGTCTATCTTTATAGTATCTATCGTCAATAATTCATCTCCGTTATGAAGGACTTCGTCTCCACTCGCCCACAGATCTTCGATATCATAATATCTGCGCGCTCGATCGCTGAGAACGTGAACGACACAGCTCCCGCAATCGACGGCGTTCCATTCCTCGTCGCCACCACCACTCATATCTGCTTTCGCACCCTCGATGTACGGTTTAACTTTGCTGGTAAACGTAGTTGCATTTTTTGCGACGCGTTTTTTATATTCAAACATCACCGCATGCGATAAATCAGATATGTGTCTAGGGGATTTCCCTGTACACAATATCAACCAATCCGCCCAGGAGCACTTTTCGTGAATCCGAATGGCCATAACATCTTTCCCGCGTGCCTTTACTAATATTTCAACTATTTCATCCGGCGTGAACAAATCTGGGTAGTCCATGCGATCAGTCGCATCGCTTACGTGTTTGACATCTGCCTCTTGAGAAGAAGAAGAAGAAGAAGGAGAAGAAGAAGAAGAAGGAGAAGAAGAAGAGGGAGTCGACGCTTTACCTGTCAGTCTGTCTACATACTCCTTCGCTCTGTGTTGCGATCCAATTGCCCAGCCACCCGTGCGAATACGATTTACCTCTACATCGCCGGTTTCATTATCTTCGCTTAAAATATCGGCGAGAAGCTTTGCGTCGTTCGTGCCTCGCACGACTTTTAAAGCTGCTAGGTATTGGCTCCAAATTAAAGCGGCCAATTCTCCTTTTGTAGTCGCGAGATCCTTCCCTTTCACCGCTGGTTTCCTCCAATGCTCCGTCAACCAGTACAAAAAGTTGAGTCGCTTCTGCCCGATTCGAAAAGCATCGACGCTTCTTTTCGGTTGTTTTGGTGAAGGTCGAATCCAGATTTCCATTTCTTCCGCAACGTTTTCGAGAAGCTCTCGAGGGACCAAAAGTAGCAGCGACTTTGTGAGTTGCCTCCTGGTCGATTCGGACCTTGAACCACCTGGGTAGTGTTCTCTCGCTTCAAGTAAAAGCGCCTCAAATAAGTGCGCGTACGGCATAGACGCAGGAAAGAGCGCGTTCCTCTTTTCAGTCTGAACTTTTCCTTCCATCTCCCGTGTCGCCTTTTCGCTCTTCTTTGTTGCTTCCGTTTTCTTTGCTCTCGTCTTTGTCGACCCTGTGACTTCAACTTCCCCCTCTTCACCGACTTGATCAAACTCTCTGAGCACGAAATCTTCGTCGTCGGTTGGCACCTTTTTCAAAACCGATAAAAATTTATCCGCTTCAGCTTTTTCTTCTTCCGTCGGCGGGGATAGGTTCAACACGCTTCCGAGTTCTGGGTTGAGTTGAGCGAGCGCGTGCATCGGTATAGGCCAAACCAATTTACTCGTCACTTTCACTCCAGCGTATTCCGTCGCGTTCCCTCTGTACACTTTATCACCCCAATCCAAGTTCAAATCTACCACCCTCGCGCGCTTCTGCTGCTCTATTTCGTACTTTGTTTTCGTCTTTGTCGTTGCTTTTGTTTTCCTCCGTTGGAACTCTTTCTTCTTTTTCGTTGTTGTTGTTGTTGTTGGTTTTTCTTCCACTTCTTCTTGTATGGATGATATAGTTGATGATGATGATGCCGAGGACGAATAATAATAACTCGCGTGACAGAATAGACTATTCGTCGTCGTCGCGTTTTGACTACTCCTTCTTTTTCTGAGAAGAAGATGATCAAAATTGGTGGATGTGATGGATGTGGTGGTGCTCGTGGTGAAGAATAAACGCGCGCATTTTCGTCGCATCCAAAACATCTCTTTTTGCGCAAACAAAGACGACGGATGTGAAAGAAGAGAGAGTTTTTATGAAGAGTCACATTTTTTTGATTTTTTGCAAAAAAGAGGAGAGATTTTTAAATAACATTTCTTCTTCTTCTTCTCGTTTTGACTCTCTCTTCATTTTTTCCTTCAACATCGCTCATTTTGGGCGTCGGTGTCTCATCGACTGTAGTGTTATTATCAAAAAAGTTGAGGAGATTGATACGTCAATATCATCATCATGGCGAAGTCATCACCCTCACTTTTCGTCGCCCTTGGAAGTCGATGGGGAAAACCCGTCGAAGAAGTAGACAAAAAAGATTCGTCGTCGGCGTATTCGCCGCCGATCGAAGAAAAAGAAAACGGTGATGAAAACAACAAGAATGATGATGATGATGTGACTCCTGCGAAGAAGACAACGACGACCGAAGAAGACGCGAACGACAACAACAACAACACTAAAACAACAACAACAGCAAGTTCGGAGAAGAAGCGGGGAAAGCGTAAAAGTCGATGGGAAACCGCAAACGAGGAGGAAGAGAAGGCGACGAGAGGAGAAGCGACTGCAAACGAAGAAACACCTAATGACACGAATTACGTCGCAGTGAAACGCAACGCACCGTTGCCAGGAACGATCGTTATATCCGGAGGCTTACGCGTTCAGATTCCCGCCGCTCTGTTGGGTGTACGTTCCATGCCGAAAAATGCTCGAGAAGATCCAGAGTTGGAAGTCATGTTCAAAGACTTAGAAACTTGCAACCGAAACTGCTTGATTGGCGCACCGTTCTCCGAGAAGGAATTTCTCGATAAACGGGACGTGTTGAAAACGAAAAACAGCAAACACTTTCCGAAAGAAGTGGAAGAGAACATGACGAAACCGAAAGACGACGCACCGCCGGTGTATGACTTGCATGGTCACAGAGTGAGTTCGAAATCTGAAGTGAATCGAGACAAATACGAAGAAAAGCGTGGACGCTTAATCGAAGAAATCGCTCGCAGGTGCCCTCAGTTCACACCACCAGCGGATTATCTTCCCTCCAGAAAACGAAGAAAGATTTACATCCCAGTTGAAGAACACCCCGGATATAACTTTTTCGGGTTGATTATTGGTCCACGCGGGAACACTCAGAAAAAAATGCAAATGGAAACCAATACGAAAATCGTGGTCCGCGGAAGAGGTGCCGCGAAAGAAGGCTCGGGGAAGCAAGACGTATCCGTAGACGAACCTTTACACGTTTTAGTCGAAGGCGATACTATGGTTGATATTGATCGAGCCTGCGAGATGATTGAAAAGTTACTCGTCCCTGTCGATGAAAACATGAACGAACACAAACGAGAGCAGTTGAGACAACTCGCGATTATGAACGGTACGCTCAGAGAAGTCGACGAGCAGGAGTTAAGATTGCAGCAAGAAGAAGAGAACGCACTTTTGTATCAGTTGCCGGATCATATTAAATCCAAAACGGACGAGATGTACAGGAAAGATATAGAAAGAGTTCACGGCACTGGAAACGGTTTAGAAGACAAATACTCAGATTTCTTATCCGAAATCGGCGTCGACCCGAGCTCTCTCGGAGGAAAAGCTGGCGTGAGTTACGCGGTTGGAGGAGTAGATCAATACAACCCCTTGAATGCTAAAATTTCTGGTTTAGGTGCCGGCGCAAGAGCTGCACCGGCATCATCCGTTGGAGTGGGCGCAGGTGCACCACAAGCTGGCGCGGCGCCGTTCAGTGGTGGCGGCAACAATCCGGACGATAAAAACAAGCTATACGTGGCGAATTTACCGCCGCACGTGACGAATGAACAATTGCGTCCGATTTTTGAAAAATTCGGCCGCGTTACGGCGTGTGACGTTGTTCCAGACCGCGATAAACAATTATCGTGCAAAGGATTTGCGTTCGTAACATTCGCTACCGAGGTGGAGGCTCGATCGGCAATTCCGCATACGAACGGCATGACTATCGAAGGACGAGTGGTAGAAACGCGCATTAAAAACGAGCCGAAAGTCCCGATTCACAACGCGTCTGGAGGTGATAGCGCGCAGGAAGACGTAAACGAAGAGGCAAAACTCTACGTAGCAAACTTACCATCGCATTACGAAGAGGAGGATTTGAAAACGCTGTTTAGCCCATACGGTTTAGTGCAAAGTGTGAAATTAGTCTTGGACCACACGACAGGTCTCTCCAAAGGGTACGGCTTTGTGCAAATGATGGATCAAGAGCAAGCGATGTCTGCGGTTGTAGCTGTCCACGGTAACATGGTCGAAGGGTGCACGAAACCTCTGGTTGTAAACATTGCCAACGATAAAAAACGAGGAGTCCTTGGCAATGGTTACGGCGCGCCGATGATGCCGATGATGGATGCCGCCACTGCTGCGTATTATTATCAACAACAGCAAATGGCAATGTACGGCTATCAACAGTACGAACAGCAATACGTCGTTCCTGAGGGCATTCAAGTGGGGGATATGAATTCTGCACCGGCGCCTCCTCCTCCGCCAGAAATTCCCGTACCTCCTCCGCCCGACCAAAGCGTCGTCGTAGATGACTTGCCCCCTCCACCGCCGCTGCCACCGTCTTCTTCTTAGTTTTATAGTAGTATTCATTTAATAATCCATTTAACAAATATAGACACCTGTACCAAAATGGTAGCATAGTATAAACTAAATCAAAACTTCATCACGTCTTGTTTGTTAAAAGCAGCAGAAAGCGTTTCGTCGCATCAACCGTTTCGAGAAATCGAGAAAACTACTCGAATTGCGAGTCATTATTTTCAAACCAGATTCCTCATTTCACCAGTCTTTTCAAAGAAAGAAAGAAAGAAAACTACTGAACAAAGAAGAAGAACAAGAAGAAGAAGAAGAAGAACACAACATGGGTGGCGGTGGAGAGATTGCGCTTCACGGCCAGTCTTCAAAATTGTCTTCATTTTTGTCCCTAAAAGATGTATCGACGAAGACTATCAATACGCCGACGACGGTTCAAAATTTGACGGAAAAGATGAAGACGAAGAAGAAAAACATAAACAACACGACGGAAAAAGAAGAAGAAGAAGAAGAAGGAAAGCAACAACAAAAACAACAACAACAACAACAACAACAACAACCTCATCGTCGCATGCGTTTGGATGGATTGCAAAATTACGGCACGGAGTATTGCTGGGCGTTAGATAAATCTGGTACGCCGTGCGAGAAAAAGGCACAAAAAAAATGTCCCGTGCCGTATTGTGCGAAACATTTACGGGTTGGAGACGACGCGTTTTCCACGAGAGAACATCCTCTCGGGATTGGTAAGATCTTGATCGCCAATTTTGACTTACCAAAGAATTACAAAATGGTGTACTTTGGAACCCGGAAACCGGTCAGAAAGTTGAACAAATTGAGAAAGGATTACATGTTGTCGTTTTGGCAAGGCGGCGGCGTGATAGACCCGCAAGACTGCCCCGTATCGTCGAAACTTCAATACATGTCTAATCCTGGGCCGGCAGAACGATCGAACGTGACGTGCACGGATCGCATGTTTGGCGATACCAGAGACGAAGGAATCGTTGGGAGAGAGTATAAAACGACGGAATTCATCCCGAAAGGCACGCAAATGCTTCAGTTTTACGGTCCGCAATGGTTCGCTTCGCGCGACATGGAGAAAATCAACGTTGGAACGAACAAATATCCAGCGCCGTTGAAAAGAAAGCGAGTTTGAGGAAGTTTGAGGCAACGAATAGAAAAGAGTTTAAGGCGCATGCACTAGCTAGGAGGAGGCGAGAGACACGACGAAGAAGTTTAGCAATATTATTGAAAGTTATGTGATGAGAGACACAGAGCAGCTGTCCAATACCAAGAACAATACCTTCATTCACACTTTAAATTCACCACAAAATCAACCCCCCAACAAAACAACAACAAAAGAAAGAAAGAAATGCGTCGTCGTTCTTTTTTCTTCGTCTTCTTCGCGCTGATTTTAACGACCATTTTTAACGAATTCACATCCGCGCAAGGAAGAGGAAGAGATGTCGACGACGACGACTCTTCGTTGTCGTCGTCGTTTACGTCTTTGTCGTCGGTGGATGAAGAAGAAGAAGAAAAAAGTGGTGCCGTCGTAAAAGTCGCAAAAGGAGAAGATGAACAAGAAGAAGTACCGGCGGTCTCAGAAGAGAAGTCTCTGAAAGCACCACCAACATCATCACCAGAGGAAGAGTGGAGTAATGCTGACTCGTCGTCGACGAACTATAAAGAAGACGATGAAGGTGCGGTGAGGAAGAGAACAACGCAGAAAAAAGAAGAAGAAGAAGATTATCTTCGATCGGTGGAAGAAGGAGAAGAAAAACAGAGCATTCGGGAAAAAAGAGAAGAAACGATATCGAAAGACTCCTCTGCTTCTTCGTCATCGACTATCGGAGATGAATACGAAAAGATGATGGGAGGAGAGGACGAGGGAACTCAAGAAGTTGACCTTCCGCCGGACAGCTCTACCTCTTCTTTAAAAGATGAAAATGAAGGAAAAGAGACCGCTCCGGGGTCGGTTGTCGCCGAAGACGCCGTAGAGAAAGAAGAGAAGGAAGAAGGGAAGCTGTCATATATAAAAGAAGAAGAGGAAGAAGAAGAAGAATCGTCGTCATCGTCATCGTCTCGAAAAATTTCCTCCGAGGAAGAGGCATCGAAGAAGGAAACGGAAGAGTCGATGACTTCGTCAACGCCGTCAGTCGGCGAAACGGAGAAAGAGTTGTACGAAGAAGCCGCAAAGGCGGACGATGTCGCCGTCGTCGAGGATAAAGACGAGAAAGTTTCAGAAGAAGAGGAAAGTTTCGACGACATGACAGAACCAGCTTCGACAAACGAAGCCGACGGCGCGAAAAAGACACTCGAAGAGGCTGAAAAATACGTCGAGCTGAAAGATGTGTATGAAGCTGTAAGTGAAGAGAAGAGAACGTCGTCGTCGTCAAATGATGGTGAAAGTGGAGAAACTGTTGAAGAAATGAAAGAGCCTGCGTCAGAATCTGTTGAAAAAGAGGAAGATTCAGTGAAGAGAGACGAAGAAATCGTCGAAGAAGATGCAGCGACGAAGGAGTTGGAAATGCCGGTTGAAAAGAAGGAGGAAAAAGTAGAATCGAAACCAGACGAGTTGAAATCGAAAGAGACTGAAGAAAGCGACACTGGCAAGGGAGAAAATGAAGATGTATCTTTTGAAGGCGCAACGGAAACGACTACGGATGATTATAATGATAATAATGAGAGCGGCGCGTCTTCTTCAGGGACCGAGAAGCGAAGACATCGTCATCGCAACACGACGCATTCGAGAAGGTCTTCCACAACCCATCGTCACAGAAACAGTAAGAAAAGCACAGAAGCTTCGGATTACGACGATTCCTCCGTGAAAGAAGAGGAGAAAACGCAAGAACGACCAGTTGAAGAAAAAGAAGAAGAAGATTTGACCGCAGTCGCCGCTCTCGGCAACAGCGAAGAAACACCTAATAAGGAGGAGGAGAACGAAAAGGAAAAGGAAGAATCTACTCGCGAGGAGGAAGTTCTTGAAGAGAAAAAAGAAGAAGAGATGATCGAGGAAGAGAAAGAAGAGTTGGAGGAGAAGGAGAAAAAGGTGGAGGAGGAGGAGGGCACCGTCGACGACACCAACGATTCATCGTTTGACTCGGACTTCTCTGCCGAAAGCGGCGATAGCGGAGAAAAAGAGGAAGAGAAAGAAGAAAAGAAAGAAGAAGAAGCCATTCGTGAAGAGCTTCAAGAAGAAGAGGAAGAACGAGAAGAGGAAAAGATGGAAGAAGAGCAAGAATTAGAACAAGAATTAGAACAAGAAGGAGGGGAAGAGGTATCTTCGTCGTCGTCGTCTTTTTCTCGAAGAGAACGTGCGAGTGGATTCCGGGATGAGGAGGAAGTCGAGGCTGATTTAGAACCAGCATCGGACACGAACGATTACACTTCCTCTTCTGATTACAGCGATGATTCCTATTCGTCATCTCGCAAGCCCGTTGGCTTACCAGACTTCAATAACATGATGTCAAACGTCCAAAGTGGGATGTACAACGTTCAAATGTTTGCCTTTCTCGTGGCAGTATTTGCAATTTTACTTCTCGGCGCGTACGCCAAGTTTAAGTACGAACGCTGGATGCGAGGTCCGGCTCCGCGTGTCGGTGGTGGAAGTAGAAGCGCTTTCTCGTCGCAAACCACGACGCCGAACAAGGGTCCTCCGATTGAATGGTCTGAGGATTGGAGCGACGACGACGATTTAGACGACGATTTCGGACCGGTTCATAAAATCGTTTGATTATTTCTAGATGCCGCCCATATAGCAGATTCATTGAAAATGTATTAGAGAGCTACAAAATAAAACTTTTTTACAAAAGCATTCTACTACTACTACTACTACTACTACTACTCTACGTCTACATCTACTCCTCCTTTTACAATATATCACCAGCTCTCGCTTTCTGACTGAACATGACGCGTAACCTTTGCGCGACTCCAATTCCAATCTTTTGCCTTCCGTCGCGGTGTCTGTTTGAAAATTTATTCAAATCCGCTATGACGTGTTCACCACCATATCGATCGTCTTTATACCGTTCGAAATGTTCAATCAACTTCTTCGCGCTTGGAAAGCGGTTCGCGACGACGTGCGCGTGTTCCTCGGCTAATCCCGATATCGCTGCCAGCGCTTTCACCCACGAGACGTTCAAATGGTCCAATTTTTTAATTTTCTTCTCGTCCACCGTGGCGACGACGCCTACCGATATCGCGTTGTGGTTCTTCTTAAACGGAAGATCTGCTAACCATCTGTGCATGCCGATGATGTTATCAACGACCGCTTGCTCGTTTAAACACTCCACTACTTTGACTTGAATCTTTCCTAGATTCCCAAACCCGCCCGAGCGTACGATTAATTTCGTTTTCATCGCGGAAACAAACTTATCGTTGAACGCGTCTTTGGCGCCGACCTGGGCCATCTCCTTCCTCGTTCGTTTCAAGACGTAATCGTCTAATCCGTACACCAACAACGTGAGAATACCAACCGAGTCCGAGCGTCGTTTCGCTTTCAACAGAACATCCGATAAAGAACCGTCCTGTATGTGTTGCAAGCGTTCCGTTTCTTCCTCTTTTTCGAGGAGTTTCACAAACTCTTCGCCGTTTAAAACCAACGTCGTGCGCATCGACCAGTATAATCTCGGATCTTCCTCGACTTGCATTTGCGTCAAATCTTGCAACATAAATCTGCACTCTTCGTTCGATCTCAGTTCCTTCTCCGGATGCCGAATCCACGTGATGCTCGCGGGGATAGGCAATAAAGTTCGCGACGTACATCGCAATCGATTTTTATAGTCTTTCGATACGCCTGAAATCCCATTCGGCGCGTCCAAACCTTGCATGACTGCTTTACCGACATTTTTAATCGCAAAGTCGTGATCTAACACGCACGTGATTTTACCAAACATTTTGCTTTTCCCACTTTGATACGCGGGGTGCGCATACGGTAACGTTCGCGCGTATTTACTTCTCGTCGGCGTAAATTGTGTGGACGGCGACGGCGGCGGTACCATCCTTCTCGCCGGAGGCGACTCCGACGGCGGCGGCGACGGCGCCATTCTTCTATACAAGGGTGATTCATCGTCATCTTCTCCATAGACGTCATCATTTCTGTGCGTAGGCAACATCACGTTATCCTCCTCGTTTTCCATCATCTCTTTCCTTTTCTTAGTAGTATCGTCGTCACCATCTCGATTCTCCGCGGCGCGTATTTGTAACATCACTTCCATCGCTCTCTCTCCGTCTGTGTTAAAATCAATCAAATTCACCTCTTTCAACGCCAAGACGTTACCGAATACTTTCACCGAATACCTTCGATCAAACCCGCCCGTGTACTCCATAATTTCTCCTTTTCTTCCGTTTAATTCTGGTTTACTGAGTATGTTATGGATTAAAACTTCCGTGCCGATGTTAAAGAAGCGTTTTTGTTGTTGTTGTTGTTGTTGTTGTTGTTGTTGTTCTTGTTGTTGTTTTTCTTCTTCTTCTTTGTCTTCTTCTTCTTCATCGTCGTCGGAGTCAATCAAAATCACTTCTTCTTCTTTGTCTTCTTCTTCTCTTTCTTCGCTTCTCGTCGTTCGAATTGCACACCGAACCACCGGGGATGATGATGGTTCTTCTTCCTCTTCGTCTTCGCTTTCTGCTTCTTCGTCTTCTTCCCGCTCCTCCCCTACTAATTCTTCTTCTTGTTGTTCTTCTTCTTCTTCTTCTGAAGAGGATGAAATCTCAATCACTTCGTCGTTCACCGTCATCGTGTAGGTACTACTATTGATTAAAAGTTATACGATGGTGTAAACCGTGTACAAAAACTCTCAAAGCAGCTCTCCGTTAAAAAAAGGTAGAATACAAAACGCGCGCGTATATTTATTATGTGTACATATATTCGTGAAACGCGCTCAAAGGAGCACGTTCAAAGGAGCAGATATATAGTAGGGGATTTCACCTCTCAAAACACTCAGATGATTTTTTGAATTTTTTCGTTCGTTCTCTCTTCTGTTTTTTTCTTTCACCCCCACTTTTGCTCAAAATTCCTTTTATTTTTTAACACAATCAAAGAGTGTGTTGATGTTAAAAAGATGACGACGCTTTTATTACGTGTGGTGAGAGGAACAACAAAAACAACTTCGAAACTTTCTTGTGATAACAACAACATCAACAGAAAGATAAGATGTGGTTTTGCGATGACGATTCAAAAGAAGAAGAAGAAGATGGAGGAGGGAAAAAGAAACGGCGTCTTCGCGATGACGACGACAAAGATGATGACGATGATGATGGATAAAAGATTAGTAGTTGTGACGCGTGCCCACAATAATAATACGAATAACAACAACAACAAAGAAGAAGAAGAAGAAGAAGAAGAAGAAGAAGAGCAACAAAAGTTGTTATACAAATTTTGGGAAGATTCGGAGCGACTCGCAATTCTTGGTTTGTGGTTTTCGTTGCTCGCGGTGGCGACGTTCGTGGCACCAAAGACGGTGGGGTCGTTCGATGCGGATTTAATCGCGCAACTCGTTTCCTCTCCGTTTCAAGGTCA
>JACLAB010003995.1_pt1 | contig 18881 bp, 11 predicted proteins | sample 8027921 | NCBI WGS metagenome assembly JACLAB01 (sample SAMN15725117, study PRJNA655200) | protist metagenome | isolation source: fluorescence activated cell sorting (FACS) single amplified genomes of... | place: USA: West Boothbay Harbor, Gulf of Maine | collected 2000-07-19 | reverse complement strand
TTCCAAAAGAGTACTCTTTTCGTACAAGGGGAAGAAGAAAAGTGGGTCGAAGAAGTGAAAGAAGAAAAGCGGAAGGAGAATGTACCGTTCGTGAACCGAGAGCAATTGCGGAAACTGCGGTTTGATGATGATGCGGGCGCGACGACTCCTAACGCCGCTGCTACGGCGGAAGGTGGAGAAAAAGAAGGAATAGTTTTAGGGGAGTTGATCGACCTCAGTCGAGACCAAGATACGAACGATATGGAGAAGTGTTTGAACTTTATTCTCGAGAGAGGTAAATATAGTTATCGAGACCCGGTCGTATCGGACGTGGTGATATTCAACGCCATGGGCGGGAGATTCGATCACGAGTTTGCGAACATATCGGCGATTTTGAAAGCGCCCGGCTTGTTGAAAGGTGGTCCGAGTTACGTGTGTTACGACGCGTACGATAACGGAGCGAAAGAGGAAGAAAAGCTCGGGATACAGATTTCGTTCCCGATACGAAGAGGGTACACGGTGTTGAAATTTAAAGTTCCAGCGAAATCGTTGGGGATCTTTCCCTTCAACGGAAAGACGAAAGTGTGGACGAGCGGATTGAAATGGAACCTCGAAAACAACAAGAAAGAAGACAACGCAAAGAACTACGAGTACTTCGAAATGGGCCGGAAGATAAGCTCGAGCAACGAGACTACTTTTGAGGACGAGTCGAGGACAAAAGTGACCGACGTGCACGTGAGGTGCGACAAGGACGTGTGGTTCACCGCGAGGATTCAATAAAAAAGCTTTCGTCGAAAGAAGCGACCTGCACGGAATAAACGCACGCGTAGAACTACTACCTAGAAGTGTAGACTAGACTAGAATTGCATTGCTATACCAAACGCGGCTCAAAAGCGCGTCCCGACGAAGACGACTTGACGATATTCTCGCGTAACTACACCAGGTCCTTTTACTGCACATCATCGTCATTCTCATGAAAGACTCCTCAAATAGGTCGCACTTTCATGTGCACGTTCAGTAAACTCAGCGCGAAGCACTTCAAATCCTGCACGAAGTAATAAAACTGTTTCAAACCTTCCGGATCTTTCGAGTTTTGCACGTCTAAAAGGCTCCCAATCTTCGCGGTTTGAAACGACGCGTGTTCGTTTCCTAGGACGATTTCGAGTTCTTGTTGTCCAACTCTGTCCGCTTCCGGCCAGTTTTCGTCGTCTTCTTGCAACACCTCGGAGTCCGTGACGATTCGTTTCAGTTCTTTGAGTACCGCTTGGGAAACGCACATCTCTTTCCGAATGCACTTGTCGCCTTTGTAGTTGCTGTTGTTCGCGTACCGTAACTTTCCGTCCGGTTTGAACTCGAACTCGAGGAACTCGTGGCCGAATTTACCTTTGTGGCCGACGTAGTATCGGACGTAAAAGTCTTCTTGATCGTCTTCCTCGACTGAGTCTCTCATTGTGACCGTTTATGATGCGTTCTTTAATGTGATGAATTGAATCCAATTCTCTTGAGAAAAAGTGTCGCATGTGAGATACGAATGAGGATGAAGAACAACAGCTTTTAGATGATGACGACGCAAAAGATGAAGACGAAAGAGCGCAAAAACGACGACACGAGTATTCCTCCTCTTCTCACCTGCGTGTCGTTCACGTACGACAATGGACGGAGCAACGCGCTGCTCGTCAAGACGACGGGGAATTCGTCACATTCGTTCCCGAGAGAGTACCTGTTCAACTGTCCGGAGTCATTCTCTCGAGTGACCATGGAAACGTACTCGCGACCGAGGAAAGGTCTCTCCGCGATTTTCGCAATTGGTGACGACTTGAACGGAAGTTTAGCCGGCTTGTGCTCGCTGATTTTACGCTTAAGTGCGGATGGACACGAGAAATGCGCGGTGGTTGGGAAACGAGGCGTGGAAACAGTGGTGGAGAGGTGAGAGCGCGTCGCGTGAGATTTTCATTCGTTCGTTCGTTCTCGCGGTTTTATCGCGTCTCTTTCTCTCTCTTTCTTTTCTCTAGTACTGACGCGAGTTTTATCTCTCTCTTTTTCTTCTTCGAAGTCTCTCCGCGGTGGCGAAATGGAAGCATCCGAAAGTGACCGGCGTTTCCTTGGCGGGCGAAGAGCGAGACGCGCAAGAGGATGAGAATTTGTGTTACCAAGACAGCGACGTGATTGTGTGGCCGTTGATGGATGTTGTTGAAGACGATGCAGAGGGTGTGGAGGTGTGCGCGCTGTGCCGGTTTCGAGAGAGGCGCGAGATGCGGATAAGGAAACGGAAACGAGGAGGCGTCGCGGATGGGAGCAGCGGCGGTAGTAGTAGTAGTAGCGGTAGTAGCGAAGAGGAGGAGGAGGAGGAGGAAGAAGAAACAGAAGAAGGAATGATAGAGCAACGACGAGAACAGAACCGAAAAGAAACGAGAGAATGTAGCAGTAAACCGCCACCGCCGCCGCCGCCGCCGAAACGGATGCTCGGGTACGTTTTGGAAGTCTTGGAGAAGGAAGACGAAGACGAGTTTTTGAACGAGAGAGAAGGCGGCGAAAATACTCACGAACCGGTTCGAATTCTCATCTTGAACTGCACCGAAGAAGACGTGAAGAAATCGAAACACGCGCTGTGCAAGTGCCTATTGAGCAACAATAGCATGCGTAAGCATAACATCAGCGGACTGTTTTTTCTTTCATCCTCTTCTTCTTTTGTACGCGACGGGAAGGAAAACAACGTCAAGGAGGGGGGCTTTGAAATCGATCGCAAAAATGTATTCACGATTGGCGGCGGCGGCGATGAAAGTCACAACGAGGTTGGATTCAGATCTTCAATGAGACATTTAGCGCGTTTGCACTGCGCCGCTCCATCCGTGTTCCCACTACCGGAGAGCTTGATGACGACATCGAAATGTCTGCCTCGCGAAGAAGAAGGAGATGACGACTCCAAGAAGACATCTACTACTCTTGGATTATGCGACGAGGTTGCATTCTATTCCAATCGAAACGCAATCGGTGAAAAGAATCGACACGCGATAACGCGAGGTGAAGAGATGCTAAACGAGCGAACGGGTGATCCAAAATTGCCTAAACTTGCCATGCGCGACGTGTTCGAAAACTTGGAACGGTTCAATACGTTCAAAGAAAACGCGAGGAAAGCGAAACGCCAAATTTTTGGCAGCGGTGGCGATGTGTACGAAGAAGAAGAGGATGAAGAAGAAGAAGATTTATTACCGGCGTCGTTTGGTAAGTATCCCGCGCACCCGAAGAAAGGCCGAGCGGCTCCTCTGAGCGCGTTGGGCGGTCCGGAAACGATCTTTTTAGGCACGGGATGCGCTGAACCGTCCAAGTACCGAGCGGCATCCGCGATTCTTTTGCGCGATGAAGAAGAAGGAGGAGCATCGAAATCGTCGATTTTACTCGATTGTGGCGAAGGGTGTTTAGGCGCCATGCGACGGTATTTAGGTCGCGAGGAATGTCTAAACGCGCTGAAGACATTGAAAATGATCTGGATTAGCCACCACCATCCGGACCACTGTCTTGGTATTCTCGCTATTCTCGACGCTCGATACGAGGCTTTGCGACAACAGGCATCGTCGTCGACGACGACTTCTACTCTCACTACGCCACCACCTCCTTTACTTATCGTCGGCCCTACGCCAATTCAAAAGTGGTTCGAAACCATCGAGGTTCCGAGTTTCAAATACACGTTTGTGAAATCGAGCGCTTTGCAAGCGCGCGGCGGCATCGGCGGCCCGTTCCACATCTCCATCATGAACAAGCCCGGTTTGACGCACCCTCCTCCGCCACCTCCACCTCTTTCAAAAGGTAACTCCTCATCATTGCAACCAAAGCATCCGGACGTCGCCGCATACGTCGCGCAAACCATCAACTGTGAACAAATCGTCTCCGTCCCGGTCACGCACTGTCCGGAAGCCTTCGCAATTATCCTCCGCGGATTATTCACCACCAAACGCTCCGTCGCGTACAGCGGCGACTGTACGCCATCTAAAGATTTTGCCAAAGCTGCATATGCGGTTGACATATTAATCCACGAAGCGACGTTCGGAAATAGCTTATGGTCGCACGCGAAGAAGAAGAAACATTGCACGACCGAGGAAGCGTTGCGAGTAGGTCGAGAATCAAACGCAAAGACGGTGTGTTTGACCCATTTCTCGCAACGGTACCCGAAAGACATTTTTGCACCTTCTTCTTCTTCTCCTTCTTCTCCTCCTCAATATCAACAAAATCAACACGTATTCGCGTGCGCCTTCGACGGCATGCGCGTCAAATGGGAAGACTGGGACCTTTTGAAATCTCACCGGGAGAGAATTTCGGAGGTTTTATCGCTCACGACGCCAGAAAATGTAGAACGAGAGGAAGAAGAAGAGGAAGATTTGCAACGAAAAATGGAGATAGAGTAGAGAGGAAGAGAGAGGAAGAGAGACAAAGTAGTGTGTTGTTATTTTCGCACGTTTCAAACAGAGACGATCGAATTTGATCGTCGTCGTCATCCAAACATATTTTAGTCTCCTTTCCACTTCACAAAAATGCACTCTCGGAACCGATATCATCACCAAAACGTCCTTCCCGAAGAAGACGTCTTGGAAGATGCGCTAAACACCACTCTCATCTCTCCGAGGTCTAAACAGTTGCAACAGCAGCAAAGCCCTTCTTCGAAAGCTTTATCGGTGCAGATGTTGTTCGTGTTCCTCTTGGCGTTCGTGACTTTTACGTATTCTGAATTGGATTTCTTTTCTTCAACTTCAACTTCATCACCCCTAGGAGAAACCAGTCGTCTAGAGAATGATGATGAATACGTCGAGAAGAACAGAGAAGGAGTAGAAGTAGAAGTAGAAGTGGGCGCTTCGTTTGATGAAAAAGAAGCGTCGTCGTCGTTCAAAAATGTCCTCGTCTCCTGCCCGACGAACGACGACGTGAATAAAGTGAATCCAGTGGATTTCGAGACAGATTTGGACTACGTGTTGGAAAATTTCAAAAGAACGGAAACAACATCCGATCCGTTCGAGGAAATCGTTTACGTTTGTAACGTGTTCCCTCCGGAATTATACGAGAAAATGCTGTCTGATTTTCCTCTGATTGCTTCGATGGAACCGACGGAGAAAGGAAGATGTTCGGAAGCGGGAGATTGGAAGCTCGCAAAGTGCAAGAGTTATTCGGCGGCGGGGTCGAATCAATTCAAGGATTTGCGATGGAAGTTGAGTGGGTACGATGTGATCGATCCAAAGAATAGAGTGGAGAAGTCTGGGTTTAGGGATTTCGAGAGCGCGAAGGAAACGTGGAGAAGAGTGGAACAGATTTTGTTCAGCGAACGATTTCAGAATCTCGTGTACGATAAGTTGAAGTTGCCGGAGGGATGGCGAGATAAAATGATTACTGGTAACGTGCCGACAGATTTTAGGTTGCAAACTGACAAGATGGGCGAGAACGGGTACGCGATTGGAGTACACCCAGATACGCCGAAGAAGTTGGCGACGATGCAATTTTATTTCCCGGGGCTTCACGGAGGAGACGAAAAGAAGCAAGAAAGTAAGTACGGCACGTGCGTACACACGGCGAAGCAATTCGAAGAGAGAGACAGGAAGAACAACAACGCCGCACCTTGCGAAAAGAAGTTTGGTTTTCGACACAACAGCATGTATGCTTTTAAAGTGCACGAAACGAGTTATCACAGCGTCGAAAAGGCTTTAGAAGATGCCGGAGAGAGGAACACTTTGTTGGTGAATTGGTATCGTGACGTTTCACAAAAGTTAGCGACGAAACAAAAACGAAGAACAAAAGGCCGTGGCCTCATGTAGAAATAGTATTTTAAGGCTCTCTATTCTTTCTTTTCTAACTGACAAACTACTTCTAGGAAATCCGCGTGCCACGGAAAGTGATCAAACGCGGCGAGCCTTTTCACTCGATGCGTTTCGCTCAATTTCTTCTCGCCTAAATCTCTCGCTAAACTTCTCGCGTCGCAAGATATGTATATTATATCTTTAAACTCTCTCGCTAAATCTAAGGTTATTTCATCCAATCCAGCTCTTGGAGGATCCACGAGGAGAAAATCTTTTTCCGTGAACGGGTACTCCTCGCCTTCGATGTTCTCTTCGCCTCGTTTCTTCTTTCGCAGGCGGGAGAGGAATCGTCTGGCGACAATCTCCGCCGGTGCGTTTATAATCGTTCCGTTTTCTATTGAATTCATCTCTAAATTTACTTCTGCCGCTCGGCACAAGTTCTCGTCTCGTTCTACGCCTATGACTTTACCTCTCGGAAAATATTTTGCGAGATAACACCCGTGGTTCATGTTCCCGCAATAGAGTTCCACGAACGACCTCGCCGTTTGCGCTGCAATTTCATCCGTTTCCATCGCTCGACACAGCCAATTCGCAGTCATTTCCGCGATGTCGCCGTTTGGGTTAGAGAACGATCCCTCCGGTTGTTTATATCGTAAAACTCTGCCCGTGCCACTCTCGTTGTCTTTAATCTCCATCTCTTCGACGACGAAATCCTCGGTACTATCATTCGACACTCTCCTATCGCCTTTCGTCCTCCCGACAATCGCTTTCACCCCAATCTCTTTCGCTAACAGACCACTCACCTTTGCAAAATCTTCTCGAAACGGCTCTCCTCTCCACAACGTTACCACGCACTCCGTGCTCTTCCTGTTTTCGTGAAACGTCACCGCCGAGAGCCGACCTTCTCTCAAGGACTGGAATCGGTCGTCCTCGTTCAACGCTTCGCGCAGTTTATTCATAATCGCTTGCAACGACTCCGAGGCGATGTCGAATTTTGTTTCTATTCTCGTAATTTCAGACCGCTCAAAGATGCAATAATCGAACTTTCCTTTCTCTTCTTCCTCTGATAACAGTTGTTGCTCTCGATGTTGTTGTTGTTCGCAGATGCCGAACCTTACTCGTTGCCGAAAATGTTTCAGCTTTGGACTCGCAAACACTTCGAATTCGATTCTGCTTTTCGTCTTCTTCTTCTTCTCATCCTCGTCACCACCATCATAAAACGGCCTCAATAAACCCTCGATCGCGTTCGCTTTCGCCTTTAAAACTTCCTCGTACGACTCCGCAGATAACTGTTTCTCCTCGTCGTCCGTTAAGCGCGCTTTCGTGAACAACTCTCTGCTCACAAAAGGTAAATTTGGGTTTCGCACGTATCGCTTTTTCGCCTGCGACACGCGTCGTTTCCCGGGATTGGGAGACATGAGTGCGCTCGCGCGACTCGCTTTTCTGCTTCTTCTTTTTCCTCTCGACGCGGTGGTAAAAGTTTGACTCGCAACAAAAGTTTTTTGTGTCGTCGTTCGTGTTATTCTAAGTATTGTTGTTGTTGCCGCTCCTCTCCAAGAAGGCATTTCTCTCTCAAAGAATACAATGTGAGGACAAACACTTTTTTTTTTGAGAGAATTTTCGAAGAGGAAAATATCGTTTTTTCTTTTCGTATGAGGAGAAAGTTTTGCCCGCGCGAAGAACACCCGAGAAGGTGGTAGGTAGGTAACGCACCACGTGTGCCATCATATGCAACCCAATGATGGATCTCTCTTCCATCTCCACGGATAACTTCTTTTGAACCCACGAGATACTCTTTGAACCCACGGCAAATTTAGATTGGTGTACGAGTGATAATAGTACTGAATAAATGAAGCTCAGGTTTTCCCCTCGCTTGGTCCTTCCGGCGATTGCGTTTCTTTCAGTACCGCATCGCGCAACGACGACGTTGGCTTTGAAAGATAACTTGGGGAAAAGCATCGATTGGTTTTCGGATCGAAAGTGCTTCGGGGGCGACTTAGTGAAATCGACAAAGTTTGGATATTACGACGATGTGGTATTCGCGGAGAAGATGAGAAACTTTACTATCAGAACGCTGTGGGAAATCGCCAATGAGCTGCAAGGGAGGACGATCGACGTCCTTATCAGTCGGTGCGAGTTGGATGGTGAGACGGACGATCCAAAGAGGAATCCATTCTTTAGAATGAACGACGCGCGGACCTTTCAATGCGCATCAAGCGTTCGTTTTTACGTCTATGAAAAGTGCGCAAGCAAGTACACGGTGCCGAAGAACGCTAGGGATTGCGTGATGGTAGTGGATGATTCAGACAGTCACATGTACAGTGGCATTCCAGGGACTTTATTCACGCACGTGCTAAGAAAATGGGACAAAGGATTGGCAGATTTCACAGTTGTGCTCAAAGACGGTAGCAAACACCTTCACGGAGGAGACGCGATTTTGAACTTGGAGATGCACCTGTCGACCATAACTAACAATACCGGGTTTTTGAACGTCGGGGACGTTCCCGCAAAAGTGCAGGGTAAGATTCCGAGAAAAGATAGGGATATTAGGGCGATTGGGTCTTACGTGTCTAAGCGCATCCCCTCGAAGGTAAACTCGAGAGGATTGGAAGTTATGGGGAAGTTCGCAAAGAAGTTCAACCTGCACTATTGCGAGAAATTCGAGAGGTATACGTGCAAAAAGTGCGAGGGCGCTTTGGTCTCTCTGAGACAACAGTCTCTCATTTCAAAGTCGAGAATTCTGAGACTTTCAAAATCGGAGTACCATCTTTTGCGATCTCTAACGAGAACGAAAGATAATACTGTGCGGGAGGACGGATTCGGATTCGAAAAGATGTACTCGATTCTGTTCGCGTGCTATGAGAAATTGACCCCTTCCTTGATTAATAAGCTAAGAAAAAATCGTTTTCCGCACGTTGTCTGCGATGATGATAACTAGTTGAGCGAGTGTGTAGATGTAAATAATTTAAATTTTTAGCCTTAGTCGTACCTTCATAGCTTAGTGTAATGGTAGCTTTCCAAATGAATCAGATTGTTTGGTTAAAGAGTTCATCTGTCGCAGAACTTCCTCCGCCTCCGAAGAGATTCGCGGAGGGGAGTCGTCCATACCAACGAAAGTCGCGGCTGGGTTCGCGATACAAGCAACTTTCCTTCCAAAGTTCTCAAAAAATCTGTTTTTTTTCTTTCCTGAGGACGATGACACGCGTCTGGTTGTTCTCAGATATTCTTTCAACTCCTTCTTGTTCGCCAATTGCTCTATTGTGATGAATCCCTGAATCGTGTCCCTTTCACTATTTCCTATATTTTTCACGCCGTGCCAACTCGACCAACACGGCGCAAACGCGAAAACCACGTTTGGCACGAAAGGCGCGCTCTCGATTTCCGTAAATCCGTTGAAGTTATTCGCCGCCGACGCGATGCCATCCTTCCAGGCATCGCTCTCGTTCTTCTTGGAAACGTAGGTCTTCGTTCCCATGGACATCTTCGATTTCCCGCCCTTCTGTGCCAAGTAATACAGTATCGTCACCGCTTTATCGTTCGTGTCCGTATGTGGTGGTATTGAATACCCTGGGGAATCTCGAGTAAGGTCCAAGCGGTGATTGAGTTGGACCGTTTTCAGCACCTTCTCCACGTTCATTTTGAATCGCGACTCGATCGTCGTTCTGAACTTCCGCACGTACGCGTCGCGAACGTCATCCGACCCCAGGGTTACCTTCGAGAGCTCACTCCAAAAAGGCACCTTCGTCTGCACGCCACCCAGTCTGTCGATCAGGGGTATGAAGTGTCTTTTCCTGTTCTTCTCCATCGGTCTGTACGACTCCAATCTCGTGGGAAGATGTTCGAGAATGCAATCGTAGACGTCGTCGGAAAAGACCTCCTCCATGAACACGTGCGCGAACGGCTCGTAGTTGATGCGTGCCGTCTCGATTTTCCAGACCAATCTCTCCCGAACTGCATCGTAGTCGATCTCGTTCTCGCACGTAGACGCCGCGCAGAGAGCGCCAAACGAAAAAAGAAGCGAAAGAACGGTGGTTATTACAACGCGCAAAAGGCGATGGTGATGGCGAAGCGTCGTCCGTATGCGCCATCGCCGTATTATTAGTGTACGCGATTTCATTTTCTTAATTGCTTCGTTCTGGCCATTTGATAATCGTTCAGGGTCTTCAGGGATACACGAGGATACACAACATCAAACATAATCACGACTGAAGGTTTGATGACCTGGTCTTCAGAGGTCTTCGGGATATTCTCAAGTCACGTTGGAAGGCGAAAAAGTTGCAAAAACCGAAAACGTAAACATGTAGTGTGCTCCAGAAAGAGAGCAACAGAGTACAAAACCTATCATAGGGTAAATTTTCAAGTAAAAAAATACGCGACCAACACACCCCACGCAACACACGTAATGATGAGATGATGATGATGAGATGATGCGAAAAGAGCACAGCGCATCAAAGGGCACAACACACCTCGTCACCATCATCGATCGCGCGAAATAATTCGTTGCAAGCGTTTGCGTGCAGAAGACAAACCGCGCGCATAGAATATTGTCATTTTTCTTGAATCTTTTTTTTTTGCCACGTGGCAAAGGCAAAGAAACAGAAAGAGAGATCCGAGAAAGAGGGCAACCCTCAGAAAAAAAGTCAGATATCAAACGCAATGCTTCGAGGACGACGAAAAGCGCTGCTCGCGCTGCGCCAACAGTTTTCTTCGTGCTCTGCGACGACAACGACGACGACCAAGAAAGCGACCACTAAAGCAAAATCGAAAAATAGTAAAGAGCAACCGTGTTCTGCGCTCGCGATAATCGCAGACGCCGGCCACGGATTAGGTGATTTTATTTTGGTCGTTTTTTTTCCCAAAGAGAATGTGATTGACAAGAAAAAAAGCGCTTTAACTCCATCTCTCTCTCTCTCCTTCGGATACCTTTTATTAACGCGTTCCATCTCTCTCTCCTTCTGATGATACCTTTTATTAACGCATTCCATCTCTCTCTCTCCCATTCTCTCTCTGTTTGTCACTCTCTGTGTAAACGACGACTTTAAACGACGAAATTTTTTACTATAGGACCGTTTATCACGGACGCGTTTCTAAACTACGCGGACATGTACTTTTTCGTGGCAGCTGCGACGACGTCTGAATCGGCAAAGATCGAGATGCAAGACCAATTCGCCTCGTACTTTCTCGGCGAGCGACTCTCGATTGAACGCTTGGATTTAAAATCGCACGTGGCGGTGGGGGAGTGGAAAGATAAAATTTTATTCACGCACGGACGAACGCCGGATATCGTCGTGGCGAATGTGGGGAAGTTACCGCAAACGGTCGCGGAGAGCATGCACGAAACGTCGTGCGCGCCGAGAATGTGGGCGGAAAAGCCACAGCATTGGGCTCGATCGTGCGATGATATGAAAGGTGTCTTGAACGTCCAAAGCGCGTTCGCCGGGACGATGGTTTGCGGCGACGAGAAGGTTTTAGGGAAAGGGTGGATGTCGCTCAGGTCGCCGGAGGAGTGTTCGTGTCACGTGAGACCGAGGAAGATTGTGAACGTGACGCAGGTGATTCATCCGCCGTGCGTGCACGCCGTCGCGCCATATCGAGTGTCCCTGGCGAGCATACAAGCCGCGACGAAAATGTTGGCGAGAGATTTTAAAGGTGAAAAGGCGGAGGAAGAGGTGATTTGCGCCAGCGTGGATCCCGGCTGTTTACCAGGTATGACGTGTGGGATGCCGCTGCAGAATCAGTATCAGCCCGTGCTAGGATAAACTTCGAGACGAACAATTTGAAAAACACGGCATCGCGGAGAGAGAAAAGTACACGCAGTGGGCAAAAGCGTTCGTTCCTTTCGTTTTGAACTTGGAAAAGCCACAAAACGGAAAAGCGTTGCACTTGCCAGGTTTTCCAGGCGTCCCGGCTTTAAAATATTGATGGGAGGAGGGAAGAGGAAGAGAAGAGAGGAGAGAGGAGAGAGGAGAAGAAACACACACATACACACACACACACACGGCATGGAAACATCGCTTCACCATTCATCATCAAACAGCACACGTCATTTGCGCAAAGCAAAAAAGAAGAGTTTGATGATGAACGCTCGCGCTCGCACATTTTTTGTTTAGAACTATAATATCCGTTGCTAACAACATCTACATTGTTATATATACGTGTAAACTACTATATTTACTGCTTCACGATTCGTTTCAAGCCAGGGTACCAATACACGGCCTCTTCCCAGTGTTTCGCGCCTATATCTAACAACACCGCGTTGACCGTTCCAAAATCCATGCGCTCTAACGCGCCGGCTAAATCGTTCAACTTTACGCCCAACTCCTGAGTGACCGCGCCGTTCTCCTCCGCGATATCTTTCCCCATCAAATAAAATAAACCTCCAATCTTTCTACTCACGACTTCCAACTCTTTCTTCTTCGAGAAGGACACGCTATTGCTATCGCTATTATTACCACCAAACAATCCTTCGTACCTCTTCCTAAAAGTCTCGCAACATTTCGCGTACTCTGGCTTCACTCGCGAAAAATCGCACGTCTCCACGGAACACGTCGCCGGTGGCGTCGGCCACGCCGGCGCCGGGCCAACCCACGCGCCCCCAGAGCAGTACCGTTCGCGCCCGCGAACGGTTGTGGTTGTCGTTCCTGGCATTTGCTGCTGCTGGTACGGTTGATTATTCAACGCCGTCGTCAAAGAAGGATGTTGTTGTTGTTGTTGTTGTTGTTGTTGTGGCACCATGAACGGCTGCTGCTGCGAGTTCGGATTGAAGAACTGCGCCGCCGGTAATTGCTGTTGCTGCGCAGACGCAATGCCATGAACGGATGCCGGCGGTACCGGAGCCGGCGGCATGAAATGTTGTTGGTGTTGGTGTTGGTGTTGGTGTTGGTGTTGGTGTTGAACCGGCGCATACGACGACGACGACGGCTGCTGCTGCTGCTGAAATCCAGAACCAAACGACGACGCGTGCGACGAGGACGCCGCCGCCGCAGGAAAACTTTGATGCAAAGAAGAATATCCAGCAGCAGTACTATTCCTCGTCAGAGCAGCAGCAGGTATAGGTGTCGTTCCGATCTGATGATGAGAAAAACTCTGACGATGATTCTTTTCGTCGTTGGTGTTGTCAGGAGGAGGTGGACGAGAAGGAGGCGCTTTCAAATCGGATAAAGGCGCTGAATCTCTGAATCCCATTATCGTCGCGTGGTGTTCGTATTGATGATTGCGAGCGCTGACGACGATGAGACAAAGAAGCGTGTTTTGTAAGTGGAGAAAAAAAGAAATATTCTCGTCAAAATCGAAGAAAGAGGACTGTGCTACAACAACGTTTGCATCGAGATGTTTTCTAATAATCGGCACCTATTCGATAGACCATGTCCAATCTACCGTGCTGCAACCGCAATTCGTTGCTGCTTTTCCATCGCAAAGCTATGCTCTTGTTTTTTATTCGCTTTTGTTCTTGTTCTTGTTCTTGTTGTTGTTTAGCAGTGTTCGTCGTATCCAAGTCGTCGAGCGGGACGCAAGGCATGCGTTGGGACGTGCCGAGAGGAACGACGCCGCGCGCAAAGGCGTGACGCCAGCTCGGGTTGACGTTCCAGACGTACACAAAACAGCGTTCGTGGAGGTAGGCGGCTACCTGGTGGCCCTCCTCGTCGAACGCGACGGCACCGAGCGTGGAGCAGATGACGGTCGAGGAACTCGCGCTCGATTTTTGTTGCGAGTGTCTTCTCAAGTTGTTTGTTGATTTCGCCGGACTTTGTCGCTGTAAATCTCCGATGCCTAATCCGAAGGTTTCTTTAGCCAACGCTTCGACGACGCCAGAGACGCCGCTCGCCGCGCTGCTCGCGAATTTTTCCGCCGCATTGTCCACGGTGTCGTCCTCCAACGTGCGCCATTTTTGTCCAACAGATAAATCGTAGACGGCGAGGAGCGATCCGCCTTTAACGGCGCCGTGAAGACCTACGGCCAAGCGTTTCGTCGGTTCGTGGAATGCAACATTTCGACAACGCTTAGCGAGCATTAACGCTAACGAGACAACCGAGCGTTTACACGTCTTGCGTAAACTCGAAGGCGTAGTTGGCGCCTGTGCGGGCGTCGGCGAGAGTTGCACGGCTAACGAAATTTCCGCCATTTGCATGCCCCCTCCGCTGTTGGAGAGCGTGCCGCTGATGTTACTGCTCACGCATAACGACAGCATTTCTGCGATAGAAACGACGTGTGGCTCAAACGTCCATCTTTTCGCGGAAGATTGCAAAACGGCTTCAGTTAAAGCATCGATGGATGTCGCGTGTAAAGGCGAATCCGCTGGAATTTCGCGGAAGCGTTTCATCACGTGCGCTACGTAAAACGACGGCGAGGCGGACGCCAAAGCCGTCAAGACTTCAAAGGAAGACGATTTAAAAGCATCTTCGAGACAGCGATTCGGATCTCGGACGCACGAAAACCAATCTTTGTTGTTGAACCCGTTCACGCTGGCGTAATTGTCCTCGTTGCAGTCGTCTTCGTCGTCGTCACCGTAAATACCGCTTCGTAAAATGCACGAGGCCAACGAGTGTGCGAGCGTGGAATCGTTGTCGCCCGCGTGAGCGACAAACTTCAAGAGATGCGCAATAGCCGCGCCTTTCCAGGCGTCTGCGATTCGAGCATCACTCGTGCTTTCGTCCGAAGAGAGTAAACCAACCGCGCATACGAAGAGACCAAACACGCCTTTGTGTATTTTCGCACTCGAAGACGAAAGGATAGCTTCGTCCTCTTTCCGTATGAAGAACGCGCGCCAAAACGATGCAACCTCTTCCTCCTCCTCTGATTTGCCATTTTTCGCAGCAGCTCTGTCGAACAAGTCGCCTCTCTCTTCTTCGTCTCGCTCGTCCTCGTCGGCTTCGGGCGGCGCCGGTAAACGTAGCGCTTCGGAGATACCAGATTTGTGGAGAACCGCTTTCGCGATGCTTCTCGACGCTGCTCGAATGCACGGCGTTTCGTTCGACCAAAGAGATACGCATCGGAAGAATAGTCGTCTCGCTTGCATCTCGGTGAGTTCTTGAATCCCTATAGATTCAATCGCAGAATTCCTATTGGATGAGAAAGAAGAAGACGCAGCCTCAACCGCCAATCGAGCAATCGTAGCTTCCATGAAATCATCGTAACTTGTTTCGTCGTCGCATTTATCGTCATCGAGAAGTACCACCGTCGTTGCGTCGTTGTTACGTCCAACGCGAACTTTCGAAAAAATCACGTTTCGTTTTTGCCGCCCGGTAGTTACTCGAAAAGCGACCGATAACGCAGACGTGGCAACATCTGAAGATTGCTGCGACAAACTATTCGCCACTATTTTCCCAAGATTTGCGAGATTCATAAGAAACGGCGCGTTGGACGAAGCTAGCGGCACGACGTCTTCGCGAAACCAGCTGTTCACGTTTGGCGATTCTATTTTTGATAAAGACGCGCTTTCACGCACTCTCCAAAATTTCCCTCCGCCGGCGAACCTCATCTCCGGTGGTCCCGACGGTCTCGATTGTTTCCACATTTCCACGCTCGACGAAGAACTGTACAATTCTCTCTCTAAAACTTCATCTCCGAGCGTATCCCAAATCTTTACACTTCCTGAAACGTATAAAATTCGAAGCAAATGCATCTTCTCGTCGAGGATAATTTCGCAAACGCCTCGCGTCAGTTTCGAGGGGCACAAATCATCGTCCGGTTCGAATCGCGAGAATATTTTACACTCCGCGATTCGAAACGGAATACTGTTGTTCTTACTATCATCGTCGTCTTCGGTGTGATGTACTAATCCTGCCTCTTCGGCGGCGACTCCTAAAATGCCAACGTCACCATTTTCTGATATCGTCATGAACTGAACTATTTTTTCTTCTCGTTCTCTACCTTTATTACTCTCGAGCGGTAAGATTGCAACTGTTGGTGCGATGTGATGCCGAGACTGTGCGACGAGCTCAAGACTTCGCTGACCTTTTCTCTCCTCGACCTTCCAAAGTTTCGTTGTCCCGTCATCACCGCCACTCGCAAAAAGAAGCAACTCGTCGGCGATCGCATCGCTATTCTTCACAAAGGGAATTTTCACCTGAGCGAGACACCGAACCGCACCTTTGTGACGATGGTTGCTAGAACTAGAGCACGCCTCTTTCTCATCATCATCATCATCATCATCATCCATCGAGTGTACTTCGACGATACCGTTCGCGAGTCCAAACGCTATTAAACTAAATCCTACGTCGTGTTTACTACCACTGCTACTACTAGTACTACTACTGCTACTGACGTTGATAGTATCTCCACTCTTGGGATTAGATTGCGCCGTCATCGTCGTCGTCGTCGTCTTCTTCTTCTTCTTCCATCTCTCTCTGAATAAATATGTTTGCGAGGAAACCACTGCTTCGTCGCCACTTTTCAGGGCACCATATTCAGACGCGTTCGTACTCGTCGACGGCGGCATGTTCTGAAATCGCCTTCTTCTTCCTCCGCCTAAACCGGCGTATTCGGCAAATCTCGTCTGCGCGGCGTCGTTTTGGTTCTTATCTGCATCTCCACCGTCCGTCTCGTCAGTCGTCTCTGCCGTTGCTGTTGACGATGGCGCTGCTGCCGCTGCTGCGATTACTTTCTCTTTTTCGAGTTGTTTCTTAGCGAGTTGTTGGTGTTGCTTTTCAATTTCCTCTTTCACGTTGATCAATTTGACTTCGCCGTCGTCAAACGTCGCTAAAATCTCGTCGCATCGCACGCCTTCTGGCGCACCAAGTTTTAAATTCACCACCAGCGCATCGTCACTGTTTTTATCATCACCGCTACTGCCACTGTGGATGCAAACCTTCGAGATCCTTTTCATCGTCTTTGCGTCGTACGCCGTCACCCCCGAGTCCAACGTCGCCACCACGACAACGTCCAACCCCCCTTTCATCTCCAACAAAACGCAATCTAATATTCGCGTCGTCGATTGCGAATCATCCACGTGTCTCTTCTCCTCGCATTGCATAGTTCTCCGGTTCCAAACGCACACGCTGCCGTCTCTCGATATCGACGTCACGCGAAAGGAATCGCTACGAAACATCGATACGATTTCCGCGCCGTCGTGCCCGCGCATGACGTGCGTCGGTTGAAACTTAAGTTCGTCGCCGCTTTGTACTACAGTCTCCTTGTGCGAGGAGAAAAATGTTGTTCTTGTTACCGACGACGACGTAAACGACGCGCTTTGCCACCGGACGATCGTCCCGTCTTCGCTCCCGGTCCACATCGTTTTCTTCTTCTTTTTCTTCTTTCCATCATCATCATCTTCAACGCCGTCCTCCTCCTCTTCAAACGCATCACCATCATCATCATCAACAACACAACAAAACGCAGAAAACACTTCTCCACCTTCATCCGTCCCTCTTTCTTCTTCTTTTTCTTCTTCATCTGTTCTTCTTCTTCTCAACAATAATCTCGCCGCTCGCACGACCGACAAGTCCGCTTCGAATTTCATTTTATTACTTTTCAATTGGTCTTACTTCTTCTTCCCAACGACTTTTGACGCGGTAGTGGTGTGTTTGAGCACAGAAAGTCAGGTCTGCTCACGCGTCATTAGTAGTAGTAGTAGTAGTAGTAGTAGTAGTAGTAGTAATAATACTGATATTGTTATATCGACAGAGAGAGAGTTTATGATGTGTGCTATAAAAATGGGGCACGAAAGTGTTTTAGTGTAAGACTTTTTCGAAGAGTTCGTTGGAATGTGTCAAGTAAACTAAGTACTACAAATTCAATATTTCTTCGCAACAATTCTTTTCAAGAGGTGCAAAATGCACACCGCGATTTGCGAAACCGTGATCAAGTTGAAACCGGTGAAAAAACCAATGTGACCGAATATCACGCCGACGAAGACGTAGAAATTGAAAACAGGTAACTCTTCGATAACTTCCAAACTCAAGGCGTTGTAATACACGTGAACGTTCGCGTAGTCTTTTAAATCCGTCGATGGCTTCATGGTAGCATCGATGGAGGCGTCCGGGTGCACTTCTGTTGTCGACACGATTGGTATAAAGTCGTCTGATTCGCACTGCTCGTCACATTGGCAGATTGCGGACGCCATCTCTGTGTTATAACACGTGTGATATTTCGAATCCGCGCCGTGCAGATTTTCCTCGAGCGTTTTAGTTGTATCGAACAGACATTTTTCGTGGATATCTTCTTCGCACGCGGTGATACAAACGGCTTTGGAATACAGTGGATCTTTACTGCACTCTTTCTCGTGATACGGCTTCCCGAGTCGCTTCGTCTCTCGTTCGCTCATCGATATGAACGTAGCTTCACCGACGGCGCTCAAAACGGAATTGAATGTAGGCATGGCATCGTGTTTGGTCCCGTGCAGCTCGATGTACAATCCGTGGTACCTCTTATTGATATCGCTCGCGTCGTACAACGCCGTCGCGCCGGTATACTCATCATTTTCGTCGATCGAGTTGAACCGCAGAAGCGGATCCAAAAAGACGTTCAAACCGTACTGATTTCCGTATAAACCGAACAAGCAATCCGTCTCGTGCGTGTCTCCGTTCTCATCTTCGGCGCAAAACACGTCGTTCACTTTATCCTTGTAGTTGAACTCCAAACAAATACCGTATCTCTCTCCTAAATTTTCCACTGTCCAATATTTATCTATTTTGTCTTCTCCGCACTCCAAGCCGAAGAACTCGCACCTTCTCACCATCGACTTCATGAACGTGACGTTCGCGTCGTTTGAATCTCCGATTTTTTTCATCTTATCTTTGCTCAATTCAGCGTGGTTCGGGCAAAACATAATCGCCGGCCATCTCGCGTTCGCTCGTTCTCGAAACTGTATATTCGTCGCGAACGGGAAGGACCGATACTCGAGCACGGTTTCGTGAATCAGCCACAGCATGGTTCCAAAGCTGGCAAAAAGTACACCTCCAACGATAAACCTCGTCCAAAGAGGCATGGACGTATCGAACCAGACGTATTCGAGTCCATCCGCGGAGAGTCCAGAGACGTGCGTTTCGAGCACGTCTTTCAACGACCTGATGTTTTTCACTTCAGTTACCTCCTCCTCTTCGTCCTCTTTTTTCAACGCGTCTTCCTCGATGTCATCGTCATCGCACGAGATATCGACGCCTAACTTCTTCTCCAATTTCGCTACAC
>JACLAB010003994.1_pt1 | contig 18898 bp, 15 predicted proteins | sample 8027921 | NCBI WGS metagenome assembly JACLAB01 (sample SAMN15725117, study PRJNA655200) | protist metagenome | isolation source: fluorescence activated cell sorting (FACS) single amplified genomes of... | place: USA: West Boothbay Harbor, Gulf of Maine | collected 2000-07-19 | reverse complement strand
CCCCAAAGCTTGTACTACTACGTATATACGAAAGCGAGAAAAACGGGCGTTCTTGACATTTTTTGAAAAGACACCAGCCTCTTCATACTCGTCTCTCACATTTCCACTCACACACGCATACAAAATCTTCGATCGATCGATCGATTCCTCAAAACCCAAGAACGCGCGGTTGCATCGCTCGCGAAAACGCGTCGTGAAGAAGAACGTTTTCCTCGAAAGCGCTCTTCTGCGATGCCTCCGAACAAAACCGACAAGATACTCGTTTCGGTAATACTTTTCATACGCGCGTTTCAAATTCTTTCAAATTCGTTCTTTTCCCCGAGAACTTTACATCACTTTTGATGCACGAACTGCGCGCAATACTCACCTCGCTCTCTCTCCTTCTCTCTCTTTCATGTGTAAACAGCACTGTAAACTCAACACGTGGGTGAAAGTCGAATCCGGCGAGACGCAGAAATGGTTTGGACGGGTACGAATTTGATGATGAGAATTTTGTTTCGTTTTCTCTGTTTACTGAGATGTTTTCGCGAGCGTCGTTTCGCGCTCGCGCGTCTGATCTGACGTGGCACGACGAACGAACGCACAAAGTTTTCTCTTCTCTCTCGCGCTCGTGTGCTCGTGTTCGCGCACGCAAAAAGGAATAGTACGAACGAGACCAAAATACTAACTCCATTACATTACGCAGATCATGGAAATCCACGCGAAGAAAAACAGCGTCGGCGTGCAGTGGCTGAAATCTATCGACGAGGACGATTTGTACGCCTGGGACGGGACTTCGCACGTGATTCACGTGGAGACTTTGTTAGAAGTCAATCCGGATTTGTTTCACCGAAGTTCGCGGGCGATAAGCGCGAAGAAGAAGAAGAACAACAACAAGAAGAGGGACTTGTTTTGTTTGATCGAGACGTGTCGAGGACGGTGTAAGGATATTAAGTTTGCAAATCCGGCGAAGGTTATCGGCGACGCGATGAAGAACGGCGGTAAAAGTAAGGACGTGAAAAGAGAGAGAGATTCTGTGGACGACGATGTTGAGGCTGAGGCGAAGAGGAAAGATAACGGTAAAGCGGGTAAAAAGGTAAGAGTGAAGAGAGAAGAGATTGGAGGAGGAGAGATCGAGAAAGAAGAAGAGAAACCGTTGACGAACGAAGCGTTGGCGAGAAGAATGCACTCAAAAATGAACGCGGGTCCTCGATTGGGCACGTGGACGAACGAAGAAATCACCAACAGAGAGAACAAAAATTTAGCAGCAGCGGCAGGAGCGGGAGCGACGCGACAACAACAACAGCAACAGCCCGCAGAGCAACAGGAAAGGCGCGTGCCGCGACAACCGCTCCCGCGAACCAGAGCGCCGCCAAACAAGATCACGAATAGCAACGACGAGACCAGGCACCAACGAATCATCGATTGGTCCAATAACGTTACCGGCGAAACCCTTTGCGAAGAAGTGCCGGTGCCGTTCAATTACATCACCAACCGATTCATGCGCTCCTCGGACGATAAAATCATTGAAGAGGAACGATACTTTGCAAAGTGTTCGTGCAACCGTTTGGCAACGATTTTCACGAGCAACGAGGACGATCCGGTCACGGAAATCGACGTTCACGATTTCAACAAAGGCCTGTGCCCGACCAAAGGCATCGACTGCGGATCGGTTTCGTTCAAATTCCACGTCTTCAAATGCCCGGACGAGCGAGTCGGGTTCGGCATTCGCGCGACGCAAGACATTTCTCGCGGTTCATTTATATGCGAATACATCGGCGAGATCATCGCGCGAGATCAAGCGCAAGCGCGAGAGGTTCTGTACAACAAGCAAGGGTTTTACTATTTACACGACATCACCGGCCAGGTGTACGCGAAGCGATACTCCATCGACCCGACGCACAGCGGTAACCTCGGTCGATTCTTCAACCACTCCTGCCGACCAAACTGCACCACCTTGGAGTTACCGAACAACGCGCAAAAGAACAAAAAATACGCCTCCCCTTCGGACTGCCCGACCGAAAAAGAACGTTTGATTGAAACCATGAAATACATGCCTCGCCTCGCGTTCTTCGCCTGTAAAGACGTGAAAAAAGGCGAACAGTTAACCATCGATTACTCCCCAGGAAGAGACGGCGAAGAGGACGGACAGGCGTTGAGGCAAACCGTCGAGTGCCGATGCGGGGAAGACGTCTGCAAAGGTTGGTTGTTTTAAGAATACATATACACTACATAAAGTACTATACACGTACGCGTAAACGCTCTCGTTCGCTTAAAATGACATTCTCGTCACCAACGAACCACACAAATACAAGGAGAGAATTCGTCATCATTACCGCTTCTATATCTCTCTCCGCGTCGTTTCTTCGCTCCCGAGGCTTCGGCGCGGCCTTCTCTGTGAAAAGGAGCTCTTGCTCTTGCTCTTTGTATTCCCGTCGAGATCATCGTGCTCGCAGTACAGGCGTCGTGAAAGGCGTTTCACGTTCCATTCACATGTCGACGTCGTTATCCAATGTGGACGGAAACGACGGAAAGAAGAAGAAAAGAGTGATCCTGTGGCACAGAAACGATTTGCGCGTGCACGATAACTGGACCTTAAAGGAAGCGTTGACATTTTGCAGCGAGTCGAGCGAGCTGTGTGAGCTCGTGCCGACGTACATTTTCGATCCGAGATGGTTTTTGAGTGATGATGCAATTGACCGGTCTGATCAGAGAAAAAGGCAGAAAAGGTACGCGGAACGCGTCGTCTGACATTTTTAATTCTTAATACGTTTTCTCTCGAGGCTTTGACTCCTGTTGTTGTTGTTGTTGTTGTTGTTGTCGTTTATGTTGTTTGTCTTCTAACCTTTTAACTCTCCTCTGTTTTACATCAATTATTAGTCTTACGAACGCGCCAAAGTGTTCGCAACGGAGAGCGGAGTTTTTATTAGAATCCGTGTTAGATTTAAAAGAGCGATACAAGCGTTTGGGTTCGGATTTGTTGATTAAGATTGGTAAAAGCGAGGACGTTTTGGATGCGCTGGACGCGGACGTCGTCGTCTGCAGTCGAGAGGTGTGCGAAGACGAACGAGCGTTGGAGAGGAAAGTCAAACGAAAGGCGAAAGGAGAGTTAAAGTTGGTTTGGGATAATACGTTGTACCATTACGAGGACGTTTTTGAGTCCGGGAACTGTTATCAAAACGGGTTGAACGATTTACCGACGCAGTTCACGCAGTTTAAGAATAAAGTGGAGAGTAAAGTGTCCGTGAGAAAACCGATTTTGAACGACGCCGAGTTGAGCGATGGATTGAAGAAATTTTCGTCCCCGTCCAACGTGAGCGAGGAGGAGATGCAATTCGTGCCAACAATCGAAGACATCCCGTTAAGCGACGCCGCTCGACAAATGCACGCCGCTATTCCTAAAGACAGCTCCATAACTCCTGTGTACTCGTTCAAAGGCGGCGAATCCGAGGCGTTGAAAAGAGTCCAGCGATACTTGTACGAAACCGACGCCGTCGCGACGTATTTCGACACCAGAAACGGCATGCTGGAAGATTTAGAGTCAACCAAGTTAGCCCCTTATTTAGCTTTAGGATGCATCTCTCCTCGATTTATCGAGAACGAAATTCGCAAGTACGAGAAAGAACGCGTGGAGAACAAATCGACGTATTGGGTCATTTTCGAGTTGACCTGGAGAGATTTCTATCGCTTCTTCGCTTTGCGGCACGGCGCGAAAATCTTCAAACTCGATGGGATTGGTTCGAACGGAAAGATGCCCCCTTGGACGGCCGAACACGAAGGACGAGACGAGATATTCGAAAAATGGATCACCGGCACGACCGGGTACCCGCTCATCGACGCGAACATGCGCGAATTAAAGCTCACCGGATGGATGTCCAACAGAGGTCGGCAAAACGTCGCCTCTTGGCTCGCGTTAGACGCTCGAATCGACTGGAGAATGGGCGCGGAATGGTTCGAGTTTCTCTTATTAGATTACGACCCGGCGTCTAACTGGGGCAACTGGGTCGCCGCCGCCGGATTAACTCGAGGCCGCGTCAACAAATTCAACATCCCGAAACAAACGAAAGATTACGACCCGCAAATGAAATACTGTCGCAAATTCATCCCAGAGTTGGATTCGAAAGACTACCCGCGACCGGTGCAGTTGAAGAAATTTGCGTTCGAGGAATCCTCGTCGTCCAGAAATAACGGCGGCCGAAATGGCCCCGGAAGAGGAATAACAAACGGTAGGGGGGGCAGAAGAGGAAAACAAAACAGACAGCCTCGAAACAACGCGTTCTACGACGACGACCGACAAAACGGCGGTTTAAGCGGTTTCAGTTAAAAGAAGAGAGCGAGAGCGAGAGCGAGAGCGAGAGAGAGAGAGCGATTAGATTGTGTGTGAATGTCTCTCAAACCGGAGTTCTTCCTACTACTATTAGAGCGCACGGACCTGAATATATACAGTTATCTGCTAATGAAATCTTTCACGTATCAAAGTTGCCGAACGAATCGCACGCGCAATCCACATCCAAAGGAAAGAAGCACAAAAAAGAACTTCACACATTTACTCGCAACAACACACTTACACACACTCTCTCTCTCTCCACCAAACACCACCACATCGCGACGACAACAACAACAACAAATAACACGTCAAAATGCTCGTCGGAACGCAATTCTCTCGAATAGGCGGGTCTCCGTCGAATAAGAAACGGGTTTGGATGATGATTTTGAAACGATGGTTTCCCTTACTCGCCGTGGTGATGACTTTGTTCGTTTTGACGTGGACAGAGGAAACGACGAGAGGAGGAAACGACAGAGGAGGAGGAAAAGAATTTACGACGCGAAGTCGCGATTTTGACGAGAAGGATGCTTCCTTTTCGGGAAAGGACGTTTTATCGTCGTTTACGTCGTCATCCTCTGAGAGTGGTTTTAAAGGTGGTTTTGGTGGGAAAAGGAGCGAGGAGGAGGAGGAGGAGGAGGAGGAGGAAGAGGACGAACAAAGCGGCGGCGCGAAGAGTGGTTCTAAGAATACTAATAACAATAACAATAAGAAGAATCCGTACTCGCTCGTGGCGACGATCGAGGACGAGGACGATGATGACGAGGAGATCGACGATACGTCGGAGAGGAGTAGGAGTAGTACGAGTAGTAATAATAATAATATTAGCGGTAAAAACAGAGTAGGTAATAAAAGAAGAAAATGCGGCAAGCACGGCGCGTATAGCGAGAAGTTGAACGAATGCTTGTGTTCGGCGTTTTACGAAGGCGACGGGTGCGAGCGGGTGAAACCGATGCCGACGGAGTTTAAAGGTTTCGATTGCTTGAAAGCGTTTACGGGCGAATTCGAAGGCGATTTAGCCATCAATCGAGATCGAGTTTTGAAAGATAAGCAAGTCGCGGTGACGTTGCCGGGGAAGGAGAAAGATCCCGATGGCGGGTATCGTATTCTCGTCCCGAACGAAGAGCCGCTCTTTTCTCAGTTTGCGAAAATCTTGCCGAAAAAAGACGAAATTGGACGTTCGTTTTTCGGCACGTGCGCGGTGGTAGGTTCGTCGGGAATCGTTTTGAATTACGAACACGGCGGCGATATCGACGACCACGACATGGTTTTTCGTTTCAACAGCGCTCCGACGAGAGGTTTTGAAAAGCACGTCGGCTCGAAAACGACGTACCGAATCACCAACACCCAAAACTGGGGCTTCCACGAGCCGAAAACGGAGGAGAGCATTTTAATCCACTTCCGCGCGAAAAGCGCCATCAAAGGTTTGTTTTGGAACTCGAAGCAAAAGAAACCGTTAAAGCTCTACGCGTTCGCGCCGGATTTCGTGGAATACGTTGCGCAAAAGGTCAACTTTTTAGCCACTTCCGGTCTGTACGGCATCTTGTTGGCGTTGCAACGCTGCCACTCCGTCTCCATCTACGGCTTCCAAGTCTCCACCCAACACGGGACGTTATACCACTACTACGACCCATGCGACGTCCCCGCAAACGTCGAACGCGACGACACCGAATGGATCGTCATCCGAGAACTCGCCAAACACGGGTTCATTTCTTTCCGAGAACCGTGCGTCGCCGAGTGCCACGAAACCAAAACGCAATGCGACGCGTGTAAAGAAGCGAACGAAGGCTTTACTAAGAAAAAAGTCAAACTCCCATCTCGTGCGAAGTGCGACCCGAATGCGGTCAGTAAAGGGCATTTGGAAGTGCCGTGGAGACTCGAACGAAGGCAAGCCAGGAGGAGAGGAGGAGGGCATAATAAGTAATATGTAGTTTATCAGAGCAAATTTTGGTCCTTTTAATGAAGGGTAAATGATGAGCAGTGGCGATGATACGCACCACCACAGAGGCGATATCACGCACGAATCAAACAACAGTAGCGATGAAGACGCGTTTCTGGAATACTACGCGTCAGAAGCAGTCAGGTCTGTGCGTGTTTTGATTGAGCGTAATATGTAGTAGTTTATCGTAAATTTTGGTCCTTTTGAAGAAGGGTAAAAGGAGCAAATTCCCCCCACAAAAAATGTTCCAAAAGAGCAGCGCTTTCCGGAGCGGCTCTTTCGGAGTTATCATCGTATCATCGGTAGAAGTAGTGTAAAGTAGTAAAGTACCACTTAACGACGTAAACGACCCTCTGTGCGCGCGTGTAGCCTGTTTGTTTCGACAGCAGAGAGAGAAACACTCGAAGTAATTAATGGCGGCGAACAAGGAAATTGGAATCCTTCTCCTCCTCGTTTCCTCGATGCTTTTCCTTTGCCTTTTGTTTCCGAACGGCGAGGACAATTTCGTCGGTAAAAACAGCAACGATACTGCTGTCTTTTCGTTCATTCACGCGTCAATCGTCGCCGTCCCGGTGACCATTTTTTACGCGTACTGGAATTGGATTTCGGTGCAGTTTTTGAGACACTCTTGATGAGTTGTTTGGCGAAGGGTTTACCGTTTTACCGAAGAAGAGAGAAAGAGACTCTGGTGTAGTGCAGGGGTGGCGTTTCCCTGCTGCGGCTTCTTGTTTCGATGATGATGCGATTTTTGTCGAGAAGACCCATTCATTCGCGATGTAAACAGGTACGATTAAAATATTCTTTCTCTCGCTCTCGCTCTCGTATATTTTAAAGGAGTAGTACAGTATTGCTTGTACGTCGGACATCTGAACGTTCGATTCTTAAACCGAACGTTCGCCGTCTGGCTGAAGCATAGATTATAGTTTAGACCAGATCTTAAACCGATACGAGATGCCGCGTTGCGTTCGCGCGACGCGGGTCGCTCGCGTCGACCTGTCTGCTGGCACATTTTCTTTTTGTTTTACACTTCTTTTTTGTTGTGCACGCGACTTACCCCGGGCTGCTCGACGTTTTGTAGTGTCATCGAGCGAGCCCTGGTCTGCGTGCTAGATTAGTAGAATCTTTTTTCTAGGGCGCTTTATGTTGCAACGCTGCGTTTCTCTCGCGGATGTTGGGTCAAGAAGCGCGCATATCATATCCATAAATCTTTTGTTGTAGACGTCTGCCACGGTTTCGTTAGCTTTTCATGGCTTTGAGCGAATCTGTCCAATGTCGTCTTACATCGATCATTTCTGCCCTCATGATAGGAAGCGGGGTTGACCGACTTTAATGGTTTACACTGTGCCAACCGGGCGATTACATTTGACGACGTTCTTCTTGGATGTTGTTGTTGTTTTTACTCACGCGTTCATTCTCTCTTTTTTCAATTTTCAATTTTCAATTTTCAATCATCACAGTGTGAAAAGGAACATAATAAAAACGATGAGCGCGGCGTTGTATTATTACATGTACATTAAAAATTATCTATCGAGCAGCGTCGGCGCCGACGGTAGCTTATAGAAACCAGATTCGCCGTTCTTCAAATCCAAACTATCAAAATCGCTCACTCCTTCGCTATCATCGCTCCCCGGATCTTTCACCGACACGATTTCTACTTCAAATAATAAAGGACCGTCTCGATAATTCTCCAGCCTTCGCCTCGCGCCGTACGAATCCGGTTGCGGTTGCACAAAATCGTTCACGTATCCCAAATTCGGCGGCATCAACACCCTTCGCACGCCGCCTTGACGCATCCCAACGACAACCGGCGCAACCGCTCTCGGCAAACTATTCTCTTCTCCCAGTATAAAAGTATACGGAACGCCGACGTCGTCGAGTCCTTCCGAGCCGTATCCTCGCGCCCACAACAAAACCGCCGTCCCTCCGGACGAGTACTTAAAATACGCGCCCGAGGACAATCGAAACACTTTAAACAAAATCGAAACTTTCGAGCCTTTTCTGCACCGTTTTGACCCATTTACGCCTTCGTCGTACTCCCGAAACTGTATTCCCGATGGTAACGTCATCAAAGGTGCGTCTGATTCCAACTCTTCCTCTTTCCTTTCCCGTATCTTTTCAGCTTCCCGTTTCTTTCTTTCGCTCGCTTCGAATCTCTCCTGTTTGGAGGAGTTTCTTATCCCAAGAAACGAGACCAAATTACGTTCGTTATCATCACTATTGGGCGGTTTTTTGTTAAAACCGTAAGCGAACGCTTTGTTTTTACTACTCGTCGCGAGGAGAGCGATGATTTTCAAGCAGTTATTCAGCGTTTCGCGTCTTTTCATCATCTTCATCTTCTTTAAACCCTCCGCATCCCCGTTGTTGGCATCACCATTTTCCCCTAAAACGGCTTCCAAATGTTGTGTTTGAACACCATTGAATCTTCGTTGTTTTCTTAATGGGGGTGTTTTTAGCATTGTTCTCGATCGATTTCGCGAGGACAAAGTCGCGATGCGTGGTGGTGGTGGCGATTTGGAGACGATGATCATGTTTATGATGAGAGGTTACAAATGCGGTTCTTTAGTGTGGAAACGCATATTTTGCTAAAAGGAGTAAAAAGAAAAGAAAGAGTTTTACAACACTTAATTAAACGCGATGATGATGATGATGATGATATTATCAATAAAATGAATACTATTAATGCTCTTTAATCCATCGCGCGAGGTCAAAATGTCCGCTTTGGTAGGCGATCTCGTGGCACTCGTGTCGATCGAACGGGCATTTGCGTTCGAGGACCAAGTATTGCAAACACTCATAAGAACCTTTCCAAGCGGCTCTCCAACAGGCGTCCTTGCATAAAGGCGCGTTGTGGTATTCAACGAGATACTGTAAAGTTTGCAAATGATTGTTTTGACTGGCGTATTCCACCGCCAGAGAGTTTAGGTACATTTTGTCCGGTAAGAGGTGGTCGTGAATGTATTTCAAAACCTCGAGGCGGCCGCCGTCGGCTAACGCGGCGAAAACGAGATCGTTGAGTTGTAATCCGTGTTCAATGCACAAGGCGAATTGCGCGGGCGTTTCGATTTCGGAAATTTTTACCGCTTTGACTCTTCCTTGTTCTAAGTTCGAGGAACTCATGACGCCAAAGTCTCGCAGAGTTACTTTTTTGAACGATTTCGAAACTTTCGAAAGAAAGAAACGAGCGTTGTTTCCAGCTTTGATGCATATGCGTTTAAGGAGTTTTTTATTGTCCGGATTCGATACGAATGACGTGAATTGATCTCTTCGATTGGCATTATTCGTTGCACGACCGTTGCGATTGTAGTCGCCGAGAGCGTTTAATTCGCGATGATTGTGTTTCGGTACTACTGCGAGTTCTCCTTCTTGATCTTCAATCGTCGTCGTCGCGTTATCGCTACTCTTTTCGCATTGTTGCTGTTGCTTTTCTTCTCGTTGTTCTCGATTATTCGATGGGTTTTGAAGCCGTGCCGACAACATTTGAGGCTGCTTCTCGACAAACCCCGGCACGCCGAAACCGCAGTGGCCTTTTTTATCATCGCACCGCGTACCCGACGAGGAAGATCTCTTCTCCTTCTTGTTCTTCACCGTTTGAACTTCTTCTCCGTCGTCGCCCGAACTGTCATCGTCGTCCAAAATTCTCGTCGTCTTCGCCGTCCTCATTACCTTCGGCTTCTTCTTCGGCAGCGCGCTTTCGTCGTTGCGCAATCCAAGAGACATCGAATGTTGTTCAGCACCATCAGTATCGAACATCTCCTCGTCGTCGACATCATCGGTTGTTGTTTGCGTGCCAACAGATTTTGACACCGACTGCACGGCAATACCCATCGTACCGTTGTTCCTTTGCGGCGGCGGCGAAAACGGCTTCGTAGTATCGGCTTCGTATTTCATCATCTTCATTCGTATCTCGGATGCCTCGATGCCTTCCTTGGATAAGGAGGACAAAGGGATCAACCGAGGAGGAGGAGGATGCACATCTCGTCGCGCGCTGCCGTCGTGTTCGATGCACATCGTCCAGGTGTTCTGCTGCTGCCGTAAAAGCTCGTCCTCGTCCATGTTCTCGTCCTCGCGAACTTCGTCAATGTCGTCAAAGATGTTGTTGTTGGTATTCATATTTTTTTTTGCCGAAAATAAAAGCGACCGTTTTTTAAAGAAATGAAACAAACTTTCACATTCGAACGAGCGACGACAGAGGAAGGCAGCGCATATATAGTAAATCTGGTATTAGTATTCAAACAACGCTCTCTCTCTCTCTTCTACATTCTATTATGCCTTTCTTGGTAATGCTATATATATATTTCTCTCTCTCTCTCTCTCTACTGCGCGTTGAACGGGACCGGTTGTAATACGCGACGCTTGGAAGGCGTACCTTTTGCCGGTTTCGGTTTTTGACCGGAATCTTCTCCGTTGACGACGTCGAGACGCAACGCTTTTACCGCGCTGTTGTTGATTTTCTTTTTCTCGCTCAACTGTTGTTCTTGATGTTCTTGCAATCGTTTCTTGGCGCTTTCCGCTAACCCTTGTAAATCGACGTTGATCTTGGACGCTTCCGAGACCATGCCCCAGATGCGTTGCGAGACGTGACTTTTATGTTGATGTTTACCAGCGGACGAAAATGTGAGTGCTGGTTTTCCGGCACTTTTAGACGTCGTCGTCGTTGCAATTGTTGTTCTGCCGAGTCGCGAGGATGTTTGCATGGACGTTTGCGGCGTTTGAAATCTATCCGCGGGTGAGGAAGGCGCGGAGACAAAGTTCCCTCTATTCGCCGACGGCGCCGTCATCGGCGTCTTGCCACCACCATTGTTTACGTTCATCTTCGACGGCGTCGGCGACGACACGTTCTTACTCGCCGCGCAAAAATCTTCAACAATCACTTGCGCTTCCACGTCCAACCCGTCGAAAAACGCTTTATCGATGTGCACCACCTCGGCGATCTTCAACGCTTTCCTCTCGAGCAATCTCAACGCGTCTTTCAAATCCTCAATTTCCATGTTTTTCATGCGTTCGTTCGCGCTCAACACGTTCGCGTGTCGTTCGACATTCTTTTTCAACATGTCTGACAACTGTTCGCAGTTTTGTTCGGATTTTTTCAACTTGTCTTGTTCCTCGCGCAACCGCTCTTCGGTGACTTCTTTGGACGCGCGGAAAGCGTCCAGTTGCCGCTTCGCTTGTTCCGATTCTTGTTGGTACTTAGAGATGTCACCCAAGGCTTTATTCAGTTTCGTTTGCTTCTCTTGCAATTTAGAGTGTAAACTCGCGCTTTCATCTTCTAAGAACATAAGCTTCGAGGACATGTTCTCTTTCTCGCTGGTCGATTGCGAGCGAAAACGTTCGATTTCCTCGACGCGAGCGCTCAACACCGTCTGCGTGTTCTCCAAAGATGTTTTAAACGACTGCGCTTCCGACGATGCTAACTCGCACTTCTTCTCCGTGTTCGCTAAATTCGTCTGTAACCGTTCCATCTCCTCTTTGTTCGTCTCAATCGTCCTTTGGTGCTCGCAAATCGTCTTCTCCGCATCCGCCGCGGCTTCTTGAAAATCTTCAAGGTAAATCGCGCATCCCTCCTGGATTTGTAAGTGCACCTTTCGATCGTTTTCGTACGCCTCTTTCGCCTCTTTGAGCTTCAGACGCATCTCTTCCAATTGCTTATCATTCGCGTCGCATTTGGCTCTCAAATCCAAACACCGCCGATTGGCCTCGAAGAGCTCCGCCGCGTTTGAGGAAGATTTCTGCCGATCCACGCTCATCGCGTCCACTTGCGCCGATAACTTCTTCTCTTTCTCTTCAGCCATGCGTAACTGCCTTTCCAAATGTTCGCGTTCCGCTTTTGCCTGTCGTTCACTCTTTTGCAACTGTTCCAACTCTTTGCGCAAGTTTTCTTCATTCGCGCTCGATTGCTTCGCTTTCGCCTCCAACGCGGCCACTTTCGATTGCGCGCTTTGGATCGTCGCGTCTTTTTCCTTCATCATAAATACGTGTTGTTGCTGGTTGTCACTATTGTTATTGTTATTGGCCTTTTGAGCCTCTGATGATTTCAAATCATCCTCCAACTTTTTGACCACCTCGTCCTTCTGCGTCAACGAGACGCGCATGCGTTCGAGCTCACCGTCCCGCTTCTTCTTCTCCGAGTGCATTCTGTGCAATAACTCCTCGTTCGCTTTCAACCGCTCGTCTTTTTCGTGCATCTCCGTGGTCATCTTAGCGACTTTCTCGTTCAAAATTTTCAACGCTTCTTCGGCTTTCGTGTCGTCCGAATTGACGCGTTTGGCCGTCGCCGCGTACTTTTCCTCGAGCGCGTTCAACATCTTCTCCTTCTCTTGCAACTTTCTCTTCTCGTCTTGCAACTGCCTCTCTAAATATCTCTTCGCTTTCATCGCGTCGGTCACTTTCTGTCGTTCGACGGCTAACATTTTCGAGTGATTGTTGTTCGATGATGCTTTCGAAGAAAAAAATTGCTCTTTTCGATCAATCTCCGCCGCTTTGCGCTGCACCTCGTTATTAGAGTTGTTGTTGTCCACCTGATTGTACGATTCTATCGCCTTCAAATCTCGCACTTCGATCTCTTCTTGCAACGTGGAATAGTTTCCAATCCATTCATTTTCAATCTTATCTTTTTCTTCGATGACATGCAAATGTTTCAAGATTTCAAGATCGCGTTGACGCACCGTCTTCTTCAAAGCGTCTCTTTCCTCTTCAATCGAGCGCAAAGTCTCTTCCAACACTCGTAACTCCTCGACGCGTTTCCGTTTTTCCTCTTCAATCGAGCGCATTTCTTTCAGCATTATTTCCATTTTCTTTTCCGCCTGTACTCGTAAACTTCGTTCAGTTTCCACGTCCGATTCCAACTGTTTTTGAATCTCCGCAAACTCTCGCTTTCGAGCGTTGACTTCTTTTTGCAATTTCGCGTTCGTCTCTTCCATCTTTGCATTTATTTCCTTTTTCTCTTTCAACTCTCTGGTCAAGGAGACGACTTTCTCGTGCGCGATTGTAATCGCTCTCGAGTTTTGCTTTTGGTCGGTGGATTTTTCCTCCATCGATTTCAACTTTTCTCTGGCGTTTGCCAAACGTTCCTCCGTCTCGCTTCGTTCTCTCGTCATCGCGTCGCACTTCCTCTCCGCGTCCAAAGCCATCTTCTCGCTCGTTTCCAATTCTCTTCGCAACTGCTCCAGCATTGCCCCTTGCGCTTCGATCGTAAACTTGTGTTCTTTCAAGAGATGAGTGCTTTTCGATTTCGTCTTTGCAATCTCTCGGAGTACTCTTTCCTTTTCCGCTTCCGCCCGCGAGACTCGCTCGGAAAACCGATCCCGCTCGCGCGCCGCGGTCAATTTTTTCTCCTTCAAACTCTCGCAGTCTTTCTCCAACCTCCTGTTTAGCATTTGCTCTTTTTCTAGAGATTTCTTCAGCATTAAATGTTCTTTCGTTTGCGCTTCTTCGAGACGTTTCGATTGATTCATTTGTTCGTCGTTTTCTGTTTTCATCTTCGTCGCCAGACGTTCCATCGCTTGCGTGTAGAGGAGATATTTGTCCTCTTTTCCTCCGCGAGAAGACGTTTTTGATTTTGATGAAGTCGTTGCCGCGGTGTTTGTGCGTTTTCTTTCCTCTGCTGCGATGGTGTTGTTTGGGATATTCTCTTCTTGCCCACTTTCTTTTTTTCGCTGACCTTTACTCACGAATCCGTCCTCGACGCCGGGACGAGTAATAAAGGCGTCATCGAAATCATTCGGATCTAATACATCTCCTCCCTCGTTCGTATTATCATCAACAGTAGGAGCAACAACAACACTGCTCTTATTATTAGTATTATAATAGCTGCTCAACCAAACGTTCCTCGATTGCATCCTCCAATCTTCGTCATCCGGCGCAAAATCCTTTGTTCCCCTCTGGTTCTCCGTATCGCGACTCAGTTTCTTCCGCTTCATCAAAACATTCTGTTGCGCTTCCTCTTGCCTTTGCCTTAATACTCCAGAAGAGGACGACGAAATACTCCCGCTGTTTCTTGCTTCTGCATTTTTCGAGCGAAAATCACGATCGTAATCATCCTTCGATGTCGACGTCTTTCCCGCGCTTCGACCGCTCCTTGACTCAAACGTCTTCGAATTTCCAATTTGTTTTTCATTCTCCTCATCATCATCGCGACAAGGCTTTTCTTTTCCTTCTTTTAAAGACGTAACGTCAGAGTTTGAAGAACGCATCGAAGGCGCGTTCGTTTTTGTGTTCGCAGTCTTATTCGTGTTCGTATTGTTCCGTTCGTTCCATCGCTTGAGAAGTTCTTTCCTCTCTTTGCTCGAGAAGGATTTCATCTTTAAACGAGCTGTTACGCGACAATTTCGAGCAAAAATGAAGAGCACAGACTCTCACTCTCTCTTATCTACTCTCGCGCACAAAGTGTGTGCGTTTTATGAGGTATATTGCGCGTGTGTGAGAGTAAATAAGAGCGTATCTCTTTAAGCAAATTTGAAATTTCTCACACTTTCCCCTACACTTAATCCCACAAAACACAAAGAACGACAGAGAGAGTGAGAGAGAGAGCACAAAGAAAGAACGTAAGCGCGTAAATCTCTCTAAATTTTGTCCCTCTTCCTCTTTTGCGCGTTTGTGGTGTTCACGTGTGCGCGTGGAGAGGAAATAAGAGCGTCTCTGTTTGTTTACTAATTTGAAAATTTCTGAAGCGAATTTCCCCTAAAAGCACCAACGAACAAAAAATAAAAGGAAAAAAAAATATTCACATGTGTGATCAGAGATCAGTTTTTGTTCCGTATGGTATTACGCGTTGCCACTTCTTTTTTTGATAGTACTGCTCGTATTGCTCCTTTCATTTACCAGTGCTTCTGCTGCTCGACGTACCTTCGTTCGCTCAAGTCAGAGCGTTTTGGAGAGAGTAAATAAGAGCGTATCTGTATCTCTTTACATTCGTAACAAAACAGGTATAAAAAAAATCAGAAAAAGAGTAGGTGTGTCTGTACTTCTTCATTTACGACCTCATCGATCGATGCAAGCGCATCGTGCGATAGGTACAGATGGCTGTGTTGATCCTATCGCGTGGTTGGTGTGATGTTTACTTCGTTCAATTCGAAATTGACTGTTTGTAAAGTCCTTCCCTAAGAAAATTAGGGTTGAGGAAGCAAAGAAAATTAAAGGGGAACGACATTTTTCACTTTTTCTGCCCCCTATATGATGATGATGATGTCGCGCAGTCGAACGCGACTTTTATTAAAGAAATCATCGATAAAAGGAGGAACAAAAAGAGCAGCAAAACGCAACAGTATTTGTTCTTCGTTCTTTTTCTTCGTGCTCTTTAAAATGAGTCTTCTTTTGATGATATTGAGCGCGATTATGATGTCGGAAAATTTTGAATTTTCCCCCGTTGGGGTGGAAGGGAAAAAACAACAACATCAGAAGTCTTCTTCATCGTCATCTTTCGAGGCGTTTCAGAACGAACGACAAGAGAAGAGAGGTACACTAGGCTTATGCAGTATTTTCCTTTCTCATTCGGTCTTCTTGGTCTTCTTCTCTCGATCCCGCGTTCGTATCGTTTGTGTTTGTTATGCGTTACAATCAACAACAGTCAATGAATTTAAAACGCCTTTTTGTTTCTTTTTGGTGCAACTTTCTCTGATCACGCATGTAAATGTTCATATTTTTCTTCTCTGTTATATATATTTTAACAATCAAAACAATAATCGCATTAAAAACAAACGCAAACAGAAGAACGACAAAAGTTAGAAACGCTCGAGGCGCAGCAGAACGAGGAGGAGGAGGAGAGTTTTGATACGACGACGAGAAAAAGAATGGTAGGTTTATCCGAGGAAGAGCAGAATTCGATGCACATTCCTTCTCACATGCGATGCGACGCGTGTCACGCCATCGCGCATAAACTCACGACGAATATTCGAGAAACCGAAGGTAAACACGGGAAAGGGAAGAAAGTACAGAAACGTCTCAGAGTGGATCAATACGAGCAGAGTTTCGAGGACACGTGTAAGGACGAACAGTTCTGGGGCGAGTATTACGGCGTCACGCACGGGAAAGACGGGCACAATTATTTCAGCGGGCCAGGTTTAACCGTTTTGCCGAAAACGTTGCACAAAGCGCAAACGCTGTCGATGGAAACCACGCTTCGAAAAGGTGGGATGTGGTCGCACCGGATGCGAGAGTTTTGCGAGCAAATGGTGTACAGCTCGGAGGAAGATTTGGACGAATCGGACATGTATTCGATTTTGTACGAGAGCACGCCAGAAGAGGAAGAGAGTCGCGATAGGAGTAGTGGTAGTGATAGTAGTGATAGTAGTAGTAGTAGTCCTCCTCCACAACGAATAATAATAAACAAAGACACGAGGACGTTTCGAGAGAAAATGTGCGCGCGAACGTGTAAAAAATTTCCGACGCGACGACCGACGACGATGGAAGAGGAACTCGAAAGCGGGTGGGAACCTTTCGACGAGGACGCGTTCACCGAGAAGAAAAGAGCGCAAAGGAAAGAAGACGAGGCGTACAGACAAGCGCACAAGTTGGTGGAAGATTTGACGAGCGGCCGAGGCGACGGCGGCGAGTTGTAATAATAGCGCATATCATCTATCTATCCATCGCACGAACGAAGAAGGTTGTCAAAATCGTCTTCACCGCCCTCGTCGTTTTCTCGAACGATGATGATTATTATTTTGCGTTGTCCTAAACGTCGTCATTCTTTTCTTCTTCGCTATGCTTCTTCTTTTGAAACGAAAAGGTCTTCTTGAAAGAATCTTGGACGTCCTCGAAGGCGTCAAAGAGCGCGTCTTCCGCGCGTTCCACTTTCTCGGCAATCTTATCGTCCAAAGCATCCAACGCGTCCAAGAGCCAATCGAAGACACCCCCGCCGCCGCCGCTCACTCTTCCTTCCCGCGTATCGCCGTCCAAACTACTACTCGTTTTTTTCATCAACCGCGGCATGGCCGATAACGATCGATCGAATACCGCCGCCGTCTTCTTTGTTTTCTTCTTACTATTGCTACTCTTGTTATTCGTACTCCTATCGCCGCCGTTCTCCTCGCCGCTCTCGTCGTCGTCGCTATCATTGTCTACCAGACGCCTCAACTCCTCGTCCTCGATGATCGTCTCCAAGTGCAACGCGTCGTCGTCGTTTCGTTTCGTTTCCGAACCGTTCGAAGAAGAAGCAGTCAACTGCACGACGACTTCCTTTTCCTCCTCCTTCTCTGCTGCTAAAGAAGTCTTCTCTAATTCTCTCTCGCCATATTTCCGTCGCATCAAATCTCTCCTCAAATTTTGTAAACGCTTCTGATACTGAACGATTTTCGCGACGAGTTGCGCCCTCTCGTCTCTTGTTCCTGTATAATGTTGTTGTTGGTAATAAAAGAGAGATTTTGATCAGTCATTATTCGATCTAAAAGTGAGAGAAAGAGAAGGAAAAAGAGAGACGAAAACATTGAAAGAACACTGATGAGAGAAAGAAGCGAACGACGACTTTGTCGCGAAACCCGAGAGGCATATCCTCCCAACCGCATCCTCGTAAACATCTCGCAAACGACCATTTTTATACGTCATCGCCAATGAATGAAACAAACACACACAAAGAAGAAGACAAAGAATCAGAGCGAAAAACACGCAAAGACGACGTAAACGACCACAAGAATACTAAATCCTCTCTCCTTCTCTTCGTAAACGTCTTCTTTCCATCGCACGAGTTGCATCGCGCGCGACGCGAAACTTACCGAATTTGCCTCCAGAGCTGCCAATGTCATTCATTTTGAGATACGTTTTGAAGTAATCCATCGCCAAACTGTAACTTCTCACCGCAGATTCTCCGTAGTTGTTTTTATCCGATTCGATGGCGTCGGAGATGTGTCTGTGCGCGTGTTGGAGGATTTCTCGTACGCTTTTTGCGACTGAATCGTTAGTATTAGTCTCGTTAAACTCCTCTTTAGTAAAGGAATCGGTTTCCAATGTGTCCGTCATGTTGTCTAAAATGGAACAACTTGAACAACTTTAAAAGAGCAGCAGCGTTTGATATTATATCGCAACGCTAAGACAATAAAAGCGAACGAAAAGAGAAGGTCTCTCTCTCTCTCTTGTCCCTCTTCTTCCTCTCTTTTGTGTACGAATGGTGCGTATTTTATTAAGTGTGTATAGAGAGTAAATTTGTGGAGGAAGTGTAGGTGTTTTGTTCTGTGTTTCTCTCAAGAGTAGTATTACAAGGGCGCGGCGGCTTTATTTAGGATGTGCGTAATTATTCTGATTCTGATTCTGATTTTGGCACGTGTAACTCTCCGTCTTCGTACGACCAGCCTTCTGGGAGAGGACAGTTGTTGTCGAGGAGGTATTGTACACAGTCGGGGTGGTTGTTCTTGTGCGCTTCTCGTACGGCCCTATAGTCCCAAGGCGCTTTGGCGGTTTCGTGCAAGTACTTCAAACAGTCCAAGTGGCCGTTCATGGCCGCCAACTCACACGCACCTTCGTTATATTTATCAAACTTACGCTCAACAAGATATTCGAGTATATGAAGATGACCATTTTGAGCCGCCCAAGAGGCAGTAGCAAAACCCCAAGGCGCATTGGCTTCTTCGCGTAAGTATTTGAGGCACTCGAGATGACCGTTTTCGGCAGCCCATGCACACGCAAACTCATCGATAGGACACTTATTTGCAACGCAATACTTGACCATTTCC
>JACLAB010015546.1_pt1 | contig 18916 bp, 14 predicted proteins | sample 8027921 | NCBI WGS metagenome assembly JACLAB01 (sample SAMN15725117, study PRJNA655200) | protist metagenome | isolation source: fluorescence activated cell sorting (FACS) single amplified genomes of... | place: USA: West Boothbay Harbor, Gulf of Maine | collected 2000-07-19 | reverse complement strand
AGAGCGGCGATGAAGATTTCAGGCGACGTGTACGTGCGAGAGGTGGAGGATAGGTTGCCGAGACCGGTGCGAGCGGTGGTGCGCGGGACGAGACGTGAGGCGCGCGAGTTCGCGGATATCTTTTTCCCCACAGTGGCCGCGACGGCGATTCTGAGCGTGCGCGCGGTGTCTGAGGGTGGGAAAATATTGGTTCGTAAGGGTGGGGAGAGTTTAAGCGGCGTCGGAATGGCGGTGAAGCGCATTGATCCATCGAATTTTGGTGAACGCGTGAATAGCGTGCGAAGAAAGACGCTCAGCGCCGCGTCAGAGACGGTGAAGCGAATCGATACTTCTCGTCGATTGGCTGCGGATAACTTAAAACAGTTTGTAGACGAACGTCGTGATCAGTCTAAGCGCGTGGAACCCGATGCAAAGGTGGTAAAGGACAAGAAGCGCGGGAAGAAGAACTTGCCAGCGCCAGCTACGAAACATTTTCCAGGCTCGCGCACAACGAAAGACGCCAAGGTGTCCAAGGGTCAAGGTACTGACGGCGCGCAAGAGATTCGAGATATTCGCGTGATCCCGAGATTTGACCAAACGCGCTTACGAGATCCATTGAATGGTCTCGTACCCGCGCAGGCTTCGCAAAAAATAAAGGATGCGTTGAGGAAATTTGAAGACGTGGGCAATTTACCCGTCGTCGAATCCATCAAACCCAAGGTGAAGGAGTTCGTGCACGGTTTCGCCGAGCGACAGCGCGTGGTGATGAGCAACTTGCACGCCGCCACAGAGGGTGGTGTTGAAACCATGCGCGAGGCGCGTGCAGAATTAGTTCAGCGAGCGTGCGGGATGAAGCCAGTCGTTGCCGACGCGTTCGCCGCCGGCTTGGCACGCATGCGTAGGCCGAAATCAAAGGGCGATGGCGATGACGACGAGAAGAATCTACCATCGTCGTCCAATGCGCGCGAGTCACGCGGACCGATGACGACGGCGACATCAACGTCGTCATCGCCCCACGCGAGCAAGAGCGCGACGGCGTCCGCGGCACCGGCGCGCGCGGAGGAATTACTCGCCAAGCCCATTCGCTGGGTCGTACAGCCGCAAGACAACCTGTTCGACATCGCCTCCATCGCAGGTATCTCCGTCATGGACCTCGTTCGGTACAACAATCTCCGCCCAGACCCGCATACGAGTTTCATTAAACTCACGCCCGGACAGGAGCTCTACGTCCCGTCTCGAGCGCTCCTCGACCGCCTCCCCGCCGTAGACGTCGACGAAGAGCCCATGTACGAGCTCTCCGTCAAAGTCCGCCCTCCAAAGTCCGCGGCGCATAGATTCGTCAACCCAGCGTTACACTCCCGTAACGCACCCGCAGAAACTGTCGCCGCGGAAGTGGATGAAAAGAGACGAGCCTTTGCGCTCACGCTCGCCGGTTCGCTCGCGCTCGCGTGTTGCGCCTTTGCCGTCCGCGCCGTCCGCGCCGCCATCGACGCCGAAAACGACGACGACGACGGCGATCGCACCGGTGCATCTCCCAATGCCCCTTAAACCTCTGTCCATCATCGACATCAGCCATGTAATTAACGTACGCGAGTATTCAACCACGCGAGCCCAAAAATATTTCTCCCAACAAAACGTCACTTTCTATCCTCAGACTCGCGCTCGCACACAATCGGCGTCGATGTCACCACCGCCACCGTCCAAACGCCTCCGCGCGACGACGAACGCGCTGGCGATGCCGTCGACGCGTCCGCTCACGCCGAGCGAGTCGCTGTCGCACACCGAGGCGCGCCGGCGCGCGCGGCATCCTCCGCTCGAGGTGCAACCGCTGCCGATTATCGATCCCATGCGCACGGGCGAAGTCGGCGCACTGGGTCGGTTGGACAGCGAGCTCGTGCTCGAACCAGGGTACGCGAACGGTGCGTCGGCGTCGGCGTCGACGGCGAAAGCGGCGACGCATGGGAAAGCGTCGGGGGGCGGGGCGGTGAAGCTGAGCCAGGGGTCGAGCGCGTACGTGGGCGTGCACCGCGTACGAAGTCGTGGACGACAACGATGGCGGTCGATGATTGCTAAGACACATTTGGGGTATTTTGATGATGAGGGTGACAAGAAGGACCGCATCTATCACGATGAAGTCAAGGAGGACATCGTCAACGATAAGTTGTTTAACATCTTACAGCAATACGACCGCTCACGTTCTCTCATCGCCGTGTCGAAGATGGAAAAGGGTGGTGAATCAAAGGACGAAACCACGGGTTTGGTGAACGGTCACCTATTCTCCGTGATTTCTGTGCGCACCGCCGGCGGCACGTTTGGCATGGGCGGACAGAAGTTTGTGAAAGTTCGTAATCCCTGGGCCACTTTCGAATGGAAGGGTGCATGGTCTGACGGTAGCAAGGAGTGGACCCAAAACCCGAAAATCGCTAAAGAGCTCGCATACGTCAACGACAAAAACGACGGCGTGTTTTGGATGAGTTTCTCTGACTTTGTCACATACTTTAACCAGATTGCCATTTGCGACAGAAACGTTAGAGGAGATTTGACGTTGCAATTCGATGAAGAGGCGCCGATTTGTGGCCCAGCGAAGGGCTGCGTCAAAGGCTGCGGCGGATTTTGGTGCGCATGCAAGGGAGTGCGTACCATTTACTTTGGACGTGAAAGTTCGACGGAGATTCGCGAAGCCAAGACATCGTGCATTCCGTGCATGAAGTAATATAAAAAGATCGTAATACAATCCCGTTCACTGCCTACCTCAATCTTGTAAAATGAATCTACACATGGTTTCAAGCTTATTTCGCGCTCGGCACCTTGCTTGAACCCGGCTGTTCGAAGACGAAACGCGCTTCATTCTCGGGTTTCTTCTCCACCGTGAAACCGCGAAGGGCGTCGATTTCGCGAATCTTTCGGCTACCAAATCCGCCGCCGATGGACTTCCAGTTCCATCCCTTGTTCTTCACTACGCCATCGATGACGACCGAATGCCCCTTAACCGCATCAACGATAAGTGTACCGTCAAGATCGAGGTTCTTGATTGACACGTCAGCGCCATCAATGATCAACGTGCTCGTCGCCGTCATCTTGAGCTTGCCAATTTTCGCCTTGAGCTCTTCAAACGTGCTCGCAAAGTTCGGACCGATGACTACGCGCGGACCCATGGGCAACTTCATGCCGTTGAATTCTTGATCGATCGTGGCGGCGGGAATATCCGCACCAGCCAAGCGCAACATTTCGGCGCAGCATTCATAGAATTCAAATTCACCGCTCGTCGCCGTGTGCGTCGGGTCGCCGTTTTTAAACTTTGCCAAACCATCCGCCGGCGAGTTCTTCACTGGGCTGTATCCGACCCAGTTATCGAACACGGTGAAACCTACCTTGGCTTTCGTACCGAGAGACTTGGGGTAATCTTGCATCATGCATTCCAAGCGCGTCGGAGATTTGAACGTCGTCTTGGTGGAATCCTTGTACTTTGGGTTGACGAATTCTTCAATCGCACCACCCGTCTTTTTCAATTGCTTGGCGTACTCCGGAAGGCTGACGATGAGCTGGTTGATGTTACCCGGGAACGGCGAAAATCCAGTGGCATCGTTGACGTCGCCGTCGGGGTTGGTTGTCGCGCGCAAGAGTGGATCGAGTTGGTTGTATTCGACGTTGATGGTCATCTTGCGACCGTCGGTGTGCGTCAACAACGAAATCGCACCGACGGCTTCTTTAGCCTTACGCGGCACGCAAAGGGAGTTGAATTCAAGGTTCATGGACTTGGACACCCCGAGCGCGCCCGGGATGACGCGGAACACGAGGGAATTGGTGTCTTGGAAGAACACCACCCACTTCTTGCCTTGGCTCATCCACTTGGACAACAAACCGCTCGTATGCAACAACGAGTGCACGTCTCCGTGTCCGTGCGGCTTGAGTTGAAGCTTGTATTGATCGTCATCCTTGAGCGCCAAATGCGCATCGTTGTCAATCAAGCACGGAACTTTTTCTTGCTTGATTAACGTGACTTGCTCCTTGGACGCGCCAAAGTAGTCGTTCTTTTCAAGCAACGAAAGCGTCTTCTCGTGCGTGTCATCCGACGTCATGATCGCGAGCGGAATCATTTGGCTTTTCACCTCCGCACCGGCGGTACTCTTCGCACCGCAGCATCCGACACTCACGCCGTCGCCGCTCGCTTCTCGGTTTTGCAACGCCAAGATATTCTTCACGTACAACTCCAAATACTTTGTCTCGCTCGCTTGCTCCACGGGCAATTCAACTTTAATCCCAGAGTATCCCAATCGCTCACCCAATCCACCGGCTACGAGCACGAACGCCGTCGCTCTCGCCTCTTCCACGCCCACGCGCTCGAGTTCAACGTGTTCCTGCCCGCCATACTTCACCACCTTACCCGCCGGCACGCTCGGCGTCCACCCCTCGAATGGATTCTTCCCATCCCGAGACGCCGCCAACAACCCACGCGCGTTTGCGATATACTTTGCCACCCCGCCCGGATACCCAGCATCCGCCACGCTCAACTGCTCGGCGAACGCGCGCTTGGCGTCGTCATCCACCCCAGGCGCCGGCCACGCGCGCACCAAGTGGCTCTGGTCCAGCGCGATCAACGCGCGAATCAACGCGCCCTGCGCCGACGTCAGCACCCCCGCGGCGACGTGCGCATCCACGATTGCCACCGATGCGGCGTTTTCAGACGTTGTCGCCATCGCGGTGCGTCGTGCGCGCTTTCCTGCGTCGTCCAATGCCGCTCCACGGCTGCGCGTGTCCATGAGATAACACCATCTTTTTCATGCGCGATATGGGCACCACGCGAATGGAGTGACAGATGGTTTTGTTTGTGGACGTCGCGATCGATGTCGCGAACGACACGCACGGAAGAGAACATAAAAGATGCATCGAGAACGCGCGAGGCGACGAGAGCGGCGGCGAGGCGACGGACAAAAAAGCAACACAGATATGGCGACTGTGGTGCGCGAAGTGCCGCGGTCGCCCGGGTGCGTGGTTTTTGGGTGTGGTGGCGAAAAGTATGGGTACTAATTTATTGGCGACAGGTGAAAAATTCAAAAATCATCCGCGCGCGCGCGACACTGCGACGCGCGTGAAACGCTCGTCCGTCGCCACGCACGCACGCACGCACGCGCGTCGAGACACGTCGTGTGCTCGAGCTCGGATCGCGCGCGAGAAGCGTCAGTGAGATCGTCGTCGTCGTCGTCAAAGCGTCGTCAAAGCGTTAAAGCGCGCGCGCTCGGTGGTGGAGTTTTGTATTTGAACGCGGCAATGTCGAGCGACGCACACGCCGACGCCGCGCCGATGGCGAAGAAGGCAAAGATGGAGGATAAAGATGCGATTGCGATGGAGACGAATGAGAACGTGCCACCGGATGCGGGGAGTGGGAACGTGAACGCCGAGAGCGTGAAGAGGAGCATGCGAGAGTATTATCAACAATTTTACCCGGCGGATCTGATGTACAAGTGGTTGGCGTACGGGCACGATGGGAAGCACGCGCAGGTTGATAAGTCGTTTACGAATAGACGGGAGTTTTGTTTTACGCTTGATGGGGATATTTTCGCGAGGTATCAAAATTTTCCCAACGCCAAGGAATTCCGCGCCGGGTTGGCGAGAAAGGTGCCGAGTAAGATTGACATCGGGCCGGTGTTTAACCGCAAACCGAGCGAGAGGCATGGAGTGGATTTCAAGCCGGTCGAGCGTGAATTGGTGTTTGATATCGATATGACGGATTACGATGACGTGCGCACGTGCTGCAGCGAGGCGAACATTTGTGGGAAGTGTTGGCCGTTGATGACTGTCGCCATCAAGGTGCTCGACGTCGGTTTACGCAAGGATTTTGGATTTAAGCACTTGTTGTGGGTGTATTCTGGTCGCCGTGGGGTTCACTGCTGGGTGAGCGATGAACGTGCGCGAAAATTGAGCGATGAAGCACGTTCGGCGGTGGCGGAATACTTTGCCGTGTATAAAGGGACGGATGCTTCAGGGGCGAAGCGTTTGTCGCTCACGACGCCTTTGCATCCGTCGCTCAAGCGCGCGTACAACGACGTTTTGAAGAAATACTGGACCGAAGTGTACTTGCCCGCGCAGAAAATTTTCGAGCATGAAGACAAATACACGCCAATTTTGGACTCGATTCAAGACGAAGACATTCGCTCTGAGTTGGAGAGCGCGTTTAAAAGGAGCGGCACCGACTCTGTCGCGCGATGGGAACTTCTCGAAACGCTCGTGACCCGCGAACAAGCCAAGGTGAAGCGCAACTACAAGCTCGATGGTATTTTAGAGAAGATTGTGTTCGGTCACATCTACCCGCGTCTTGATATTGAAGTCTCCAGACACATGAATCACTTGTTGAAGGCGCCGTTTTGTATCCACCCCAAGACTGGGCGCGTGTGCGTGCCGATGGATCCAGAGACGTGCGAGAAGTTTGATTTTGAGCAAGTACCCACGGTTCTTGATCTCATCTCTGGTACAAAATCTTTAAATGAATCGACCGAGTTATTCACGGAGAAGTTTTGGAAGGCTCTCGACGTGGAGAACGAGGCGAAGCTTACGTCAAAAACGCGCGAAGTCAAAGCGGCAAACCAAAGCGGTATGGACTTTTAATTGTAGTAGCAGTTTGATTTAATTTCATTATCGTGATTAAAAGAATATAATTAATTGGTTATCTAGAAGCGCGCGGTACAGCAGTGTACGTCTGGTAATCATGAACGCACATCCATCCATCGAAGCATGAATTTGTCGTCGTCATCGTCGTCGTCGCCTTCTTCGATGACTTCGATTGACATGAGTTTTTTGCTCGCATCGAGCGTTTCCTGCCACGTCGAAGGCGTGTTTTGATCGAAATACACTCTCTCTGTGACCGTGGTGTCCCACTTTTCGCCGCTCGTGCTCTGACCAAACTTGCGCACGCTCCCATTCGGGCTGATGACTTCGCCCCACGTTCGGCTCCAACGCTCGCCATCCTTACCCACGCGCCAAGTCTCTCCGCTCTTACGACCACTACCAATCGCACTCATGCGTTCCTCCCATTTATCACCCCATCTCGTGCCCGTGCCATTCTCCGCCCATTTATCCGTCCATTTCAACGTCGCTCCTTTACCATCGTGTTGCTCGCCCCACTTCTCCCACCACGCCTGTCTCACCTCTCGTCCACTCTTCTCCACCCCACGTTCCACCTTACCGTCGGCATAATACCGCTCCCACCATTTCTCTTGCCATTCTTTACTCTCCGCATCTCTCGCCCACTTATCCGCGCTCCGTTCCAAGTGTTCCACCCCAGTATACTCGTCTCGACAATACGTCTCCCGCCACGTCTCCCACCACGTCTCGCCCTCCGCGTTAAACCCAGACTTCTCAAACCCCAACTCCTTATACCCACTCAAATCACACTTCTCCCATCGCGTCTCACTCGACCCAGACCTCCCATCGTCGTCATCACTCTTCGTCGTGCTCCAACGACTCTGATACCCGCCCTCGCCTCGGTCCACGCCTCGCTTGCGCGTCGTCGTCCTCGCGCGCCCTCTCCCTCGCGCCTCCGTCGCCTCACCCACACCCTCCGCGCTCTCATGCGCGCGTGAATCGAATATCTCATCCTCCTTCGCGATGCCCGTGTCGCGTTTCGGTGGTTTACTCCGCGTCTGCGTGCGTAGTCGGCGTGCATTCGCCCGCCATTCGATGTGCATCGGTGATCGTTTTGACGCCCCATGGGTGTTCGCGCCGGTCGTTCGCGACGCCATGGACGCGGACGTCGTCGTCATCGTGGCGCGCAGCGCACGCAGCGACGTGCGGGCGCGTGCGTGTGTGCGGTGACGCGCGCGTCGTGCGGTGCAGAGTGGCGCGCGAGGGCGTGGATCACATCACCATGAGACCCACTTGGGACAGAGACACTGCGCGTCGGCGTCGTATTACACGGGTCGCGCGCGCGCCCGCCTCCGCCGTCGTCGAGGGCGCGGTAGGATGCGCGCGCATACGTGTGACTATGCGTATTATTTCTTCTTGCGCTTGTACTTTGAGGCGGATTTGAATTTACCCTTGGCGGATTTGAACGGCTTGTCGCTTGACGCCGGGCGTCCTTTGAACGAGCCCTTGAAATCGGCGCCTCGGCCCGAGCGTTGAAATCGGCCTTCGTCGTCGTCGTTGTCGTCGTTGTCTGCGTTGTTTCGTTGCGCCGCGCGACGTTGTTTTGCCTTGGGATCGGTGGCGTTTTTGACCATGCGGACGACTTTGCTGGCGACACCGCCCGTGAGTCGGGCTTCGCGTTCGATGGATTTCACGCTTCGGACACCCTTGGTGACGTTGAAGCCGCCGCGCGCGCCGGGACCGTCCTCGCCGCCGTATTCTTTAGCGTATAGTTGTTGCTGCGCGAGTTTACGTCGCGCACGCTTGCTGTCTGGGAGTTTATCTGGACCGCGCGCGTCACGATCTCGCTTGGTGCTGCGACGAGCGGCTCTGCCGCGACTCTTGCCGTCGATTAAATCCGTCTCCGCGGCGTCGGCGGCTTTGAGGGCGTCTTTTTGCGTCGCGCGCTTTTCTCGTTCTGTTTGAAACCACGTTTTCGCCGGACGCGAGTGAATTTCAGCCGCGTGCGCAATCATGTTTTCAGCTTTTGTGGCTTCCATCTCTGCTTTTTGTAATTGTCGCTCCGTGCGTTCTTCGTAGTTGACTTGAACAATTTGATCCTCCAAGTTTTCAATTTTTTTGTGCCATTCGGCGACAATGTTCCCGGGAACGATGCGCGCCTTTAAATTCGCCCCTCTCTTTGCTATGGTCTTGACTAACTTACGATCGCTCTCTTCCATAAAGGTCAACGCGGTACCCTTCTTTCCCGCACGCGCGGTACGACCGACGCGATGGAGGTAACTGGCCAAAGTCTTTGGCGCGTCGAATGAAATCACGGCGTCGACGGATGGAATGTCCAAGCCGCGGGCGGCGACGTCGGTGGCAATCAAGTGCGTGATGCGACCAGTTCTGAAATTATCCAGCGCCGCCAAACGTTGCGTCTGAGTCATATCACCGTGCAATTCCCCAGCTTTGATGTCGGACAAGCCAAAGATGATTTTCAAACGGTGCGCTTCCTGTTTGGTTTTGGAAAAGATAATCGTCGACTTGTCGTACGAGCGGCTCACAATGGCCATCAAAAATGCCTCCTTTTGCGCGCTCTGGTTTGGCTTGAGCTTCAAAATTTCTTCCGTGAGCGAACCTGGCGCTGTACCGAGCGTATCTGCTGACAGTCGCGCAGGGTTCTTCATGGAAAGGCTCGCCAAAGCTTCGACGCCCGCCGTGAGCGTGGCGCTAAACAGGAGCGTTTGGCGCTTCTTCGGACATTGTCGAACAATCTCCTTGATTTCTTCCAAGAACCCCATCTCTAAAAGTCGGTCGGCTTCGTCTAAAATTAGTGTGGCTAAATCTTCCAAGCCGAACGAGTGCGTGTTACGCACGTGATCGATGATTCGACCGGGCGTAGCGACGACGACTTCGGGTCGCGTTCGCAACGCCGCGGCTTGCACATTTGCAGACAACCCACCGACAACGAGCGCCGCGCGAATGGTGGTAAATTGTGCCAAACGCTCAGTCATTTGATGCACCTGAACCGCTAATTCCCGAGTGGGTACGAGCACTAAAATGTGCGTCGCCGCCGGTGGTCGAGGACCTCGATGTAACATGCGCTCCAATTGCGGCAACATAAACGCCGCGGTTTTCCCACTCCCCGTCACCGCGCGTCCACAGACGTCGCGCCCGGTCATTGCGATTGGGATCACTGCCGCTTGAATTGGAGTCGGCTTTTTGTAACCTAAAACCTCGCACGCGCGCGTGAGAGGTCGAGACAAGTGCAACTCCTCAAACGCTTTCGCGTCAAACGTCGTATCGCCCTTGACGCCGCTCACCACCGCGCGCTCTTGAAACCCACCATCCGATTCAGAATCCGAGGAATCGAAGTCAAGAGTAGGATCATTCTTCTTGGTCTCATTCTTCTTTCCCGTCCTAGCCGCCACCGCCGCCTTCTCTTTGTCTTCCTCTTCTTCCACTTCTTCGTCCTCGTCCTCTTCGTCCTCGTCCGACGACTCACCCGCCTCGCTATCGACATCGTCCGAATCCGAATCCCCCTCCGAATCCTCATCATCATCGTCATCATCCTCATCATCATCGATCTCATCGTCGTCACTCTCATCGTCATCGTCGTCTTCTTCGCCCGGTAACGGCGCGTCCTCGCTCGCGCTCCCGTACCCGACATCCTCCTCCTCCCTCGCCGCCTTCTTCCCCTTCCCACCGCGCGTCTTCCCCACCGCGGACTCCCGCGCGCGAGAAATCTTCTCATCCACGCTCGTCATGCGCTTCGCCGCGAGTTCACGCGCCGCCTCGGCGTGTGCGCTTGAAAAATCCCACGGCGCTTGGCGTCCGCCGCCGCCACCGCGAACAATTGTTTTCGACCGCCCCGCCGCCCCGCGCCCGTCGTCGTCGTCGTCGTCGAAACCATCAAAGGTAAACCCAGGGGCAAAGGTAAACGCATCGTCGTCGTCGTCGTCGTCGTCGTCGGCATTCGCCGCGCGACGCGGCGCCATGTCGTCGTTGAACCACCTGCGTCAGTGTCTGCAGCCGCCCCATTCACCGACGCACGCGACGAGCGATGCGCGCCGCATCGCGCGCGCCGGCGGGCGTCATACCCATCATGGCGCTCCACGTCGCCTTTGGCGTGTGCTACTTTCTCACCGCGCAGGAGGTGCTGAACATGAAACTCGTCGCACCGAGCGCGCAGCCTTTAACTGGGATGATCTATTGCGCGGATGCCGTGTCGTCGTTCGTGTCGTACGCGCGCGAGCGCCGCGTGAGGGCGACGATGGGGACACCGACGTCGTCGTCGACGTCGCGCGCGGGGTTTCCGCGCGCGGCGTTGGCGTTGCCGGTGTTTGATTTGTGCGGGCTCACGTGCGCGTTTGAAGCGATGCGCGCGTTGGGCGGTCCGCTGTATCAAACGCTCTCTGGATTACTCATTCCATTCAGCGCGTTGTTATCTAGTGTATTTCTATCGCGCACGTTTACGTCGAGACAGATTACGGCGATTGCAATCGTGCTCGGGGGGTTGGCGGTCAAGGCGGGCGACGCGTTGACGAGCGACGCGACGGTTGACGCGCGCGGCGTCGTCATCGCCATCGCCGCCACGGTATTTTATGGGTTTCGAGGATTGACGATGGAATATTTGTCAAAATCTGCCACACCGCTCAGTGGGAACGCGCAGACGATGTTGATGGGATGCAGCGGTCTCGCGGCGTTTGCGGCGTATACGATGTCGCGCACCGCGCGCGACGTCGACGGATTAGTGTGGTCGTATTACAACGCGCGCGAGCGAGACACGCGCGAGGTGGCCAAAGTGCTGTTTGGTAACATGCTCAGTCGTGCGTTTATGGTGAAGATGATGATGGCCATCGTGACGCGCGCCGGGGCGACGCAACTGGCGTTGTCCAACGCGATTCGATCCGTCGGCGTGATTACGTTTTCGCACGTCTTCTTTTGCGCGAACGACAGTCGACAGTGCTTGAACGCGCAAGGGGCGTTGAGTGCGGCTATGGTTGTCATTGGTGGCGTAGCCTACGCCCTCGGTGGGGCGAAAAACACCTCGTCTTCGTCTTCTTCTTCTTCTTCTTCGGCGTCGTCGTCCAAATCTCGATCCAAATCGACCGCCGCGAAACCATCCACCAAAACCACCCCGGCGCCGTCGCTCCGTCGACGCTCCGCCCGTCGCTCCTAGCGCCGTACACGCACACGCCCGCGCCTCACCGCACCGTGCGCGTGGCAACCATCCACAACCATCCTAGTATTGTAGTATGTATTGTACTCGCGACCGTTCGCGTCTCCGCGCGCGAGAGAACGCGAACAGACACGCACCATCCACAACACACCTCATTTCTCGCCGCACATGCCGCGCCCGACTCAGACGACGCGCCCGACGCGCACATACAGCGCTCTCGCGATGTCCGCCGTCGCGGCGTGCGTCGCGGCGCGCGTCGCGGCGGACGATGGGTGGCGCATCGGCACCGCGACGTGGTACGGCGGTCCCGACGGCCCCGGCCCGGACGGCATGAGCATCTACACCGGTTCGTGCAAGCTCGGGCGCAACATCCCTTCGCATTACGTCAGCGCGATTAACACGGACGGCGGGTACGATTACGGTTTGACGAATCTCTGCGGGCAATGCTTCGAGGTGATGTGCGTCGCCGGACGACAACGCGGGTTGAGCGAGTCGTTGCTCGGACCGTGGGCCGGGTGCGTGGATTCAGGGGCGAAGTCAGTGACGGTGATGATTACGGATTCGTGTCCGTGTCATCACTCGAATCCGTCGAATCAACGGTGGTGCTGCACCGGGGAAGGACCGGGTTCGGCGAGGCATTTGGATTTGTCGTATTTAGCGTTTGACGCGATTGCGATTCGGCATCGAGGCGTGGTGGATGTGAAATGGCGCAAGGCGGATTGCAAGGATTTGGGCGCGATTAAATACTATTCTTAAGTCGCATGCGAACCGCCTTGCGGCTATGGATATGTACGATGAAGGCGTTGACGATGTCGATTATGATTATCATGAGGACGCTCGCCGTTTGATGCTGGAAAAAGCGCTCGCGAGTGTCAATTACGATTTTTCTTTACGTGTACGAATTACAAACGCGTCACCGCCGCGTACTAGCGGTACATTTTAACGTGGTGATTGATGTTTTGTGCTTAATGTTTGATGACGGCGCGCGTTTCTTAGCCGGCGACGCCGGCGCAAAAAGCAATTCGAGATTCTTTCAGGTACCTCAGTGTGCGCCGCGCGACACGTCTAGAGGCAGGCGATACTCTGAAACGCATGGTACGGACAAAACTATTACACGCGCTCCTGCGCGATGTCGTTCCGTCGACACACACTGCGGCGTGGTGTAGGGCGTACGCGACGGAGGCGTCTTCGTCGCGTCGGTTCGCCGTCGTTGGGAGCGGTCCCGCGGGCATGTACGCCGCGCTCGCGCTCACGAAGACGTTTGACGGATCTGTAGTGGATGTATTCGATCGGTATCCAACGCCTTTTGGCTTGGTGCGATTCGGCGTCGCGCCTGACCACGCGGAGACAAAGTTGGTGACGAATAAGTTTCACGAGACGTTGACGACGCGAGACGATATTCGCTTCTACGGCAACGTACAACTCGGTCGTGACGTGTCGGTGGGAGAATTATACGATGGCTATCACGGTGTGATTTTAGCCTACGGTTCGAGCGGGGATAGGACTTTAGATGTACCTGGAGAAGCCGAGCTAGAGGGGGTGATGAGCGCGCGCGAGTTCGTGGCGTGGTTCAACGGCGATCCCGAGCACGGTCCTGAGAGTGCCACACACAACGCCGTGGTGCGTGCGTTAGCGTCAACACCAAAACCACACGTTGCAGTGATTGGTGTGGGGAATGTAGCCATAGATTGCGCGCGTATATTGCTGCGCGATAAGAGTGAGTTGGCCAAGACAGACATTTGCGAGCACGCGTTGGATGTTTTAAGACGCCATCCCGTAGAAAAAGTATCCGTCATCGGTCGACGGGGCGTTGCGCAGGCGTCATTTTCGCCTAAAGAGCTACGCGAGGTGTTGGGCTTGCCAGATGTGCGTGTGGTGATTGACGACGAAGAATTTGGATTGGCGCCTGAAGACGAAGCCGACCTCGCCGCGAGTCGACCGCGGCGCCGCGCATATGACGTGCTGTTAAAGGCACATCAATCCCCGAAAACAAACGCTTCAAAGGTGCTTAATTTCAGATTTAAAACGAGCCCGCTGGAGTTTGGTGGTGACTCTAATGGTAATTTGCGTTCCATGAAGCTCGGGCGCAACGAACTCGTCGGCGCCGCCGGCGCGCGAAAGGCGATCTCTTCTGGGGAAACAGAGACTGTAAATACCGCTATGGCATTGCGATCAGTAGGCTATCGCGCCGAACCGATCGTGGTTTCGGTGAATGACGAAAGCACGAGTCAAATTGTTCTTCCATTTGACGAACGCGAGCGCGTCGTACCAAATGAGTACGGCGCCGTCCTGACGAGCCCGGACAAATCCACAGCAAAACAAATCCCCGGGCTCTACGTCACGGGCTGGCTCAAACGCGGCCCCACGGGGATCATCGGTACCAATCTCACGTGCGCCGAAGAAACCGTCGCAAAAATGGCGAGCGATTTCGCGCGGTCGCCTCCGCGAGAGCCGACGGCATCCGGCGTCGACGCCGCGCTCGCCAAACGCGCCGTGCGCGTCATCACCGCTCGCGACTGGGCAAAATTAGACATCCACGAACGCGCGCTCGGTGAATCTCGCGGGAAACCTCGCGTCAAGCTCACATCCATTGCAGAAATGCTCACCATTGTGTAATACCATCAACACTCCGTCCCGCTCCGCATCGCGCCGCACACCTCGGCGCACCAAATGCGCGCTCTCGCCGCGCGCGCGCGCCCGTCGTTACCGCCCTCGCGCCACCGCCGCGGCCGTCACAGCGCGGTGACGCGCGCGGCGTCGCCGCTGTCGTCGCTCGCGCCCCCCAAGGTGGCGCGCACGGCGTCGGTAACCACCGCGGAGGCACCGCCGCCGCCGCTGTCGCCGCTCGCGCGCATGAATCCATACGCCGCGCTCGGCGCGCTGACGATGACGAGCGTGGCGATGACGACGGCGACGCTCGTCACGGTTGTCGCTCCGACGTTGCGCGCGGTGGAGCGCGCGTGTGCGTCGATGGACGCCGCCGCTGTGGCGGCGGAGCGCGCGGCGTTGGAAGTTGAAGCGTTGTCTCGCGCGACGTTGGCAGAATTGCCGGCGACGCTGGATGCGATGGAGACGAGCGCGAATGAGGTGGAGTTATTGGCACAAGAGACGAGGGAGGCGCTGACGCGTTTGGATGCGTTTAACGTCGATGCGTTGGTGAATGAATTTAGAACAAAGATTGGCGACTTGCCCGACCCGGCGCGGGACATTGCAAATTTGAGCGACGACGCGAGCGAGTACGTGCGACGTTTATCGATGGAGTTGGGATTGGTGATGCAAAGCGTCGGTGCACTGACGTCTGGAGATTTTGACGACGCCTTTGACGTGGGGTTGACGCAAGAAGAGAAGAATGAGAGGAAAAATGCCATTGCCGACGCGGTGCAAGTCGCGCGCGAAACGACAGAGCGAGCAAAACTTCTAACGACGCAGTTGCAAAATCCATCGTCTGGGCGCGACATTGCGGAGGTGGTGGGAAAGATTGAACAGTCGAGCCGCGACGTGAGCACCGCCATGCGTAACGCGCTGCGCGTGTTTGAAACCGTAGGCGTCGTGGTGTCGCCCGTGGTGCCTCCGCTTTCAGACAAACGCGAGCTTCCGCGTCGGCGCACGCAAACGAGCGACGACGACGACGATGACGACGACGCGTAACATTATACGTGCATTCTTCTTTTGCGCGCGGTATTATTTTTTCATGCAGTGCTGTAACATCAACAACAACAACAATTTGACACTTTTATTATACAACGCGCGGCTAAATCATTCCACTTTCAGGCCAGTACGCTTCGATAGAGGGATCATCGAGAAACCTCGCGTACCCAGAGTGATCGTTAGCCACGCGCACGGGATTCACCATGCGCGTGTCGGTGGAGAATCCATCCGGATCGCCTTGACCTTTGGGCACGTAGGCGTGCCGCCGCTCGCCCAAACCGCAATCCGTCCAAAACATCGATCCCGCGTGCGCGTATTCCAACCCAAATCGTCCTTCATTCGACGTTGGCAACCAAAATCCTGATGTTGGCACGCGCGCGAACAAATCACCACCGTGCACGACGCGCGCGTAATGTAACGATTGCGCGTCGAGAGATGCTACGAAATCTTTGTCGCCCACTCTCGGCTGCCCAAATGTCACGCACTCGATGACGTTTGCCTTAAACTCCTTCGCCAAGCTCGCCGCGCACAGCGTCGCGAGAGCACCACCTAAACTATGTCCACTTATCACCACTTTCGTGTTCGCCGTGCCCGTGGCATCCATCTCGCGCCGAACGGCGTCTTCTATATCGCTTTTAACGCGAGCGTACGCTTCGGCGTAGCCCGAATGCACGCGACCGCTCACCTCGCCCGCCGCCCATGTCGTCTGGCCAGCGCGCCCATTGATTTGCGACTCGCGAAACAACCCACGCAACGGACTAGGCGTCGTGCCCCTAAACGCAACAATCACCCAATCCCGCGCCGCGCCGTCGAGTAAGCGAAACACGCCCGCGCGCGTCGTCGCCGACGTCGTCCCGTCCAACCACTCGAGCGCGCGAAACCCAGGCATCGCTCGCACGACATCATCCCGCAACCCACGCCCGTCGCCAATGAGCGGTTCAAAACCAAACGGCGTGGCGAAATTCACGCCCGCATCGCCCTCGCGCGCGTCGTCGAAAAATCCGCGTTGTCCGACGTCCCAGTAGCACACCATGGCCAACTTACACAGCGCTCTCGCGCCCTCCAGCGTGCGCGGACCGCGCGCATCGCCCGGCGCGAGCGTCGACGACGAAAATACGCGCGTCGTGCGCGTCACCGGCGCGCGAACGACGCGAACCGGTCGCGCGAGCGCGCCGAACATGAAAAAGTGCACGCGAAAAGAGGCTACGTATGACGTCACACGCTGGCGCGGCCCATGTTCCGTCGCGCGTCGACCGCGGTCGTGGCGTCGACGGCGACGGCGGCGGCGGCGATCACAGCCACGTCGAGCGATGACGCCCCGTGGCGGTTTCACGTCGACAGCGCGCGGCGTTTCGCCACCGCATCGTCGCACTTTGTTCCAATGTACTGTGTCGATTATCTGAACCATCGCGCGCGCGTTCGCGCGTTGGATGACGACGACGCGGTGCGCGCGAGTCGACAGATATTGTGGCACGATGTGGCGGTGCGCATGCGAGACTTGGCGCGCGCGCAGGGTGGGATTTACGTCAAGGCGGGGCAGCACGTGGCGGCGCAGCCGGTGAGCCCAGCGCCGTTTCGGGATGTGTTGAAGGTTTTAATGGATGACTCGGGCGCGCGGACGTTTGCGGAGGATGCGATGACGTTTGAGGAGGAGTTTGGTGGGATGACGATTGATGAGGCATTTGCGGAGTTTCATCATGTGCCGATAGCGAGCGCGTCGTTGGCGCAGGTGTATAGGGCAAAGACGTTTGCCGGCGAGGACGTGGCGGTGAAGATTCAGCAGCGACCGGTGGCGAGGTTCTTAAAGGGTGATTTAGCGACGATTGAGATGTTTTATTCGTTGCTCAGCTCGCTCATACCGGGATTGCGATTTCAATGGCTTGCGGATGAGACGCGGCGGCACATGGCGGAGGAGCTCGATTTCGGAGCCGAGGCGGCCAACGCGATGAAAGCTGCAAAGATGCTCTCGAATGAGTTTAGCGACGACGAATTGCACATCCCTCGCGTACATAGACATTTAAGCTCGAGGCGGGTGCTGACCATGGAGTGGTGCCAAGGCGACCGTATCGATGACGTTGATAGTTTGCGTCGCAACGGTGTGGACATCGGCGACGTCGCCGGGCGCGTACAAAAGATGTTCGCCAAGATGACATTTGTCTACGGCTTTGTTCACGTGGACCCGCATCCAGGCAACATTCTCGTTGACCGCACGGGGCGCGTCATTTTGCTCGATCATGGTGTGTACCGTACACTGGATGACGACTTACGTATGAAATGGGCCAACGTTTGGTTGGCGTTGATTCGTTCAGACGACGCCGCGTTGCGAAACGCCACGGCGTCGCTCGGCGTCAATCCTGACATGTCTCAGTTTTTCAAACTCATCCTCGCGCTCATGCCAACGCAAGTCATCGAAGACCCGCTCGTGAAGCCGAATGACGCGGAGCAGTCGACGCACACGAGTACGATGGACTCGTTGTCGCCAGCGGGGAAACGCATGGTAATGCGTCAAATTCTCGGCGTCAAGTTGGAGGACCAATCGCAATTGTTTGAAAAACTTCCGCGAGACTTGTTACTTGTGCTCAAAGCGAACAACTTGTTGCGCTTTATCAATGAACAACTCGGAAGTCCAGTGAATCGCTTCAAGTTTATCGCCGCTGCGGCAAACGAAGGATTACAGACGTCGTCTTCGGCATCATCCTCTACAGACTTGACCGACGTGCAAACGATAAAGCGTGGTGTGTTCACTCGCATGCGCGAGCGCCTCGGAGATTCAGTGGCCATTTCATTGTTACCGCTACAATTGTTGCTTCTCAAGAGCCAACTCGCGTGGGCGTTTTGGAAGGTGGGCAAAAAGCAAGCGGCTTCAGCTTCGGCGGCGTATGCCGCATCCGCAACCACGCCCACGACTTCGGCAACACCGGCCAAGCCACCATGATTGTTAAATAGTTTTCTTCAGTACAGTACCCGTAGTCTTGTTTTAGCGCAGCCAGCGGCGGCGATTTCTTCGTGTAACAACAACAATTGCTTCGATTTTTATATACAGTATCAATGATATTACTAGTACTACTAGTAGAAGGTGATGCGAGCGAAGCGAATTCCACTGCCACAAGCACCGACCGCTGAGTTCTTGAGAAATAAGTTGAAAGAGGTTGATGAGCGGCTCTATGAAGCAAACATGGAATGTTTAAGCATCTCGACAAGAGCTCGGCCAAAAAGATCACGTCCAACGTCGTCAGTCGGCGATGAAACTATACGCTGTGCGGTTACGTACCATTCAAGTGGAATTCGAGTACAACTTATAACCGACTAAAAGAACTCGTGAAAGGCCTGAACACGCAAGTGGGCTGCGAATATCGATGTGAAATAATATTTTCATCATTCGTGCGAGATTTCGGCGCACACCGCATCCGCGCGCCGTCGCTATGTACGCACAAAGTTTGTAATTCTAGACCCTGAACAACTTGAAAATCACCCCATCGCCGTTTTCATTATTTTTGATAAAATTAACCTCCAAGATGCATGAATTTCGTCGGAACCTCGACGACG
>JACLAB010013064.1_pt1 | contig 18918 bp, 29 predicted proteins | sample 8027921 | NCBI WGS metagenome assembly JACLAB01 (sample SAMN15725117, study PRJNA655200) | protist metagenome | isolation source: fluorescence activated cell sorting (FACS) single amplified genomes of... | place: USA: West Boothbay Harbor, Gulf of Maine | collected 2000-07-19 | reverse complement strand
GTGCATTCATAAGAATGAACGAAACGATTGGCGGGGTGAAAGTAAAATCGTGCGCCTTTGAAGGCCAACGCGATTTGTTCAGCGATGATGAACGGACGTTTGGGTCACAAGTTGATTTGAAATTCCGCGTGTCTCGCGATTGATTTTGTATTTTGTAAACGATAAAAAAAGAAAAAAATGGCTGCAACAAGCATCATGAATTCAACGGATGTTGTGATTCAAATCAGCGAAGATGGTGGAACATCTTACGACATCATTGGCCGTGCAACATCGGCATCATTAAGTGTTTCAATGGAAACGAGAGACACCACAAACAAAGATTCAGCCGGATGGCAAGAGAATCTCGAGGGTCTAAAATCTTGGTCACTTAGTGGCGACGGGTTGGTGACTTATTCAATTAGTGGTGACTTTGACACACCGGACGACCTTTTCACATTGTTGTCAAACCGCACTTTAGTGAAAGTGAAATTCGGTTCTGCAACAAGTGGGGAAATCGACTACACTGGCGACGCTTACCTCGTAAGCTACGAACAAGAAGCGGGCGTTGAAGAAAACGTGACGTATTCATTCGGGTTCACTGGAACTGGAGTATTGGCGCAAGCGTCAGTTGCTTAATCAAAGAATTGATTCGGGGCCGTCCGTCGGGCGGTCCCTTTATTACCTAACAACAACAAAACAAACAAGATGACACAAATCATTGAAATCGGTGAACGTAAACACCCAATTCGATTCGGATTCAACGCCTTGCGTGAATTCTCAAGAATGACGGGAACAACATTGGCGCAATTGGAAAACCTTGGCGACGATATGACTTTGGACCAAGCAATAACATTGATGTATTGCGGATTCAAAGACGGCGCAAGAAAAGAAAAGGCACCATTCCGTTATGATGTGGCAGATGTTGCCGATTGGATTGACGAAGATGAAGGATTGATTGAAAAGGCGTTCGCCGTCTTTGAACAACAATTCTCGTCGGGTGAAAAAAAGTAAATGACCAAACGCCGAAAGGTGAATCAAGCGTTGCAACATGGGACACGTTGGAAGCGTTTGCGTTTGGTCAAGTGGGATTGATGCCGTCCCAATTCTATGACTTATTGCCACGCGAGTGGGGCAATATGATTGAGGGTTGGAACGAACGTCAAAACCGAAAGGAACAAGCGGATTGGGAACGGACGCGTTGGATGACAACAATCCTTTTGAATCCGCACACAAAGAAACGCATCAAGTCAAAAGATTTGATTGTGTTCCCTTGGGAAAAAGAACCGAAGAAAGACCGCAAGGTTTGGACACGGGGCGAAATATTAGCAGTAATAAACGAACGCAAACAACGCGCAAAAGCCAATGGCAAGTCTTAGTTCACTAAATTTCCGACTAACCGCGAACATCGCGCCATTCCGTAAAGGTCTAAACAAGGCCGAACGGGCAATGGATAAGATGGGGCGCAAGATGCAACAAACGGGCAAAAATTTGTCCATGAAGTTGACCGCGCCACTTGCCGCATTGGGCGCGATGTCGTTCAATGTTTTTCGCGATTTTGAACTTGAGATGGCCAAGGTCAAAGCCGTATCGGGCGCGACCGCTGACGAGTTCAAAGCGTTATCGGATAACGCCAAAGAATTGGGACGTTCGACGATATTCAGCGCACGCGAAGTGGCTGGATTGCAATTGGAATTTGCAAAACTTGGTTTCACCGCAAAGCAAATCACGGGCGTCACTGAAGCCACATTGAATTTGGCGCAAGCATCGGGGAGCGATTTGGCACGTTCGGCCGAAGTAGCGGGTGCAACATTGCGTGGTTTTGGTTTAGATGTTAGCGAAACGGGACGCGTCACGGATGTGATGGCGAAATCATTTTCCACATCTTCAATGGATATGGAATCCTTTGCCGAGGGGATGAAGATGGTCGCACCGATTGCGAAATCGGCGGGGATGTCTTTAGAGGAAACCACGGCAATGATGTCGTTGTTGGCAAATGCTGGTGTGAAAGGTTCAATGGCGGGGACACAACTTCGCCGTATCATTTCCGAATTAGCAACAACGGGGAAACCTACAACGGAAGCAATCCGAGATTTGGCCGAAAGCGGTTTGACGTTAGTCGATGCGAAAGATGAGGTTGGACGCGCCGCGCAAGGTGCATTGACAATCCTCGCTGGTTCGGTTGACCAAATCAATCCAATGACCGAGGCGTTGAAAAACTCAGCGGGTGCCGCTGAAGAAATGGCCGACATCATGGATATGACGGCCGCGGGTGCATCCAAAGCATTGGGTTCAGCGGTCGAAGGATTAGCGATTGAATTTGGTGGTTTGATATCGGTGGCGTTGACGCCAGTGATTAAGAAGTTGACACAATTCGCGACGTTTGTCAATGAGTTGCCAAAGGGAATGAAAATATTTGTTGCCGTTGTTGCGGCATTGGCGGCTGGAATCGGTCCGCTGATTTTTGTCGCGGGTTCATTGGTTCGCGTTATGACCGCACTTCGCGCGGCCACGATTTTGCAAACGATTGCAACGGGTGCGCTTGGTGTTGCGGTACAAATTGCAACCTCACCAATCACATTGATTGCGATTGCAATTTTTGCATTGGGTGCGGCTTTCATCTACGTTCGGGAAAATAGTGAAGCGTTTGCCGCGGGATTAAGAAATGCGTTTCGTGACCTTGCCAATTTTGTGTTGCCACTAATCAACACAATCATTAATGCAGTCAATAAAGTTGCATCGGCATTAGGAAGGGATTCAGTATTGATTGAGCCATTCGAAAAATTCCAACGCGAAGAACAACCGATTTTGAAATCATTCCGTGAGGTGTTCGGCGGCGTTGCAAGAAGCATCGGATTAATCAAAGACAAGTCTGAAGAAACAACCGAATCGCTTGGCACTCTTGCCGATGGAATTGACGGAGTAACTGAATCGGCAAACAATGGAACGCGCGCACTTACTGAATATGAAAAGATGGTGAAGCGTGTCAACGCCATTTCCGACAAGCGTGCGCAATTCAATGTCAATTTAGACGTCACCGATACGGAGTTCGAACCACTACCATACGACGAAGAAGAAACCGACGAAAAGTTTTTGAAGTTAGAAACCAACTACGCAAGAATAAAAGTCGCGGCAATGGATATGGCTGATAAAGTCACACAAGCGGTGAACCGAATGGCCGTCGACACGATTGTTGGAATGGCTGATATCGCGGGTGCGATGGCAGTTGGTGAAGCGTCGTTTGCTGATATGGGGAAATTCATCATTGGTCAATTCGCAACAATATTGTCACAACTTGGTCAAATGTTTATTGAATACGGAATCGCTTTGATTGGATTCAAAGCGGCAAGTATTTCAATGAATCCAGCGTTGGCAATTGCCGCGGGTGCGGCATTGGTTGCCGTGGCGGGTGGTATTAAAGCCCACATGTCGAAAATGGGCGAGGGTGGAATTCCAGCCCTTGCCGAAGGCGGAATCGTGACGGGACCGACATTGGCCCTCATCGGCGAGGGTAGAGAATCCGAGGCGGTGATTCCGTTATCAAAACTCAACACGATGATGCAAGGCGGCGGCGGACAAAACGTTGTTGTCACGGGACGCATCAGCGGGTCCGACATACTATTGAGCAACGAACGCGCATCGCGCAACCGAACAAGACAAAGAGGTTTTTAATATATGGCGGCATCAAAACTATTTTCGGAATTTCAAAGTTCAAATGGAAAATATTACAAAATCGAAATTTGGGATGAGGACTATTCGGGAACATCACCCGATGAATTCAACGTCGCTGGCGATGGTTTTCAATTAACGTATTCGGGGCAGACCGACAACATTTTTTCACCAATCATTGGGTCGTCGGTATCGTTTGGAATGTATGTTCAAGATTCTGCAACCAATGCATTTTTGACAAACATCAAGCAATACCAACAAGACCGCTACTATTTAAAAATATATCGCGGAAACACCGAAGCATCTGCAACATTCTTTTGGGGTGGATATATCGTTCAAGACATCATTGAAATTGAAGATATTTCACAACCCTACATTCTAAACATTCAAGCGACCGACGGGATTTCAAAGTTGGCGGACACGTTGTGTGGCACGTCATTTTTCCGCCAGTTTACCAACCAGTTCATCAACGCATTAGACCAAGTTGGCGTGTTGGGAATATACGATGCAACGGACCCGGTGTTGGCGGTTGTGTGCGATTGGTGGGCGCAAGAAATGACCTACAACGCAAACAACAATCCGTTGGATGAGGTGTTTGCAGATTTCCATGCGTTCGACACGATTGACGAACAAGGATTTTACACCAATAAAAATTGGTTTGAAATATTGTCCCAAATGTGTACGATATTCGGTTTGCGTTTCTACTATTCAAACGGCCAATATCGATTGGAACAATTGTTTGAACGCGACGGGTCATTCGTGGAACACACCTATCAAAAGGACAAAACGAAGATTGGTGCAACAACGGGATTGAATTACACAAAGACGTTGGACCAAACAACAAACAAGGCGCGTTTGGCTGGCAACGTTTTCAATTTCTTGCCAGCGGTAAATGATGTGGCCATCACGCTGAATCAAGACCCGAAGGCCATGAACGGAGTCACATGGGACAATTCAAATGACCCGGATTTAGCCGTTGGATTGGTTTCATCCGCTTTGCAGAATCAAATCACATTGGTGTTCAATCACCAAATCAAATTGTTTTTGAATGTCAATGTCAATCAAAACAACATCTTTGCAAAGTTGAAATTGAATGTTGAATTGTTTGATTTCAACAACAATGTCACCTACTATTTAAAAAGAACCTATTCGGGAACGACACCATCGACACCCGTGTGGACAACCACGCAATCGGGTTCGGGTTATGAAATACTCATTGGAACATTTAAGGAATTCAGTGCGCAAGTGACATTGGGGAATATTCCAGACGTTACACAAATAGGTGGACCAACAACAATCGTCACACCTAAAATTCCATCGGATGGCGACATGACCATCAATTGGGATTTCGTTGGATTCGTTGAAACGAATGGTTCCGTTCGCGGTTTGAATATCGGCAACTCATCATCATACAAGATGACGTTGCAATCCGTTGACACGTCATTCGGTTCAATACAAAATCAAACAACAAGGATTCGCGCCGTATCACCAAACGCCGACATCAATGGTTTGGTTTCCTATGAACTACCCGAAACAAGTATTTTCACCGGGCAAGGCGAACGCGGTTCATTGGTTAAGCAAACCGATGTTGGTGGTTTATTGATAAAGGTTCCATACACCAATTGGCGCGAAGGCAATTCCGGTTCTTATGTTGAAATCCAAAAATTGGTTTGTCAAGAATTGTTGAAACTAATGGATGAACCCGTTCAAAAATATGCGGGTCGAATGTTTAGTTCTCACAACTTCCGTCAGCGTTTGACGTTTGATTCAAACAATTGGATTCAATTGGGTGGGACTTACGACGCCAACCGCGATGAATGGGACGGCGAATGGTTCGTCATCAATCGGGCGGCAATCACACCAACGTTTGATGACGATATTTTTGTCAATACCGATGTAGATTTCGGAAACGTCAACGGCTCAACTGGAAATGTTTCTTTTGACGGAATCGATGCCGTGAATCTTGACACCAACATTTTAGATGTGACAACCACGGCGAATGTCGGCACCGATTTGGATGTTGGTGGGAATACAGATTTGGCGGGTCGTTTGGATGTCACGGGTTCAACCACATTGACGGGCGACACCACGTTGAACAACTTGGACCATCAAGGAACATTGATTCAAGAAATCACCGACATCACAAATTCATCGGGGTCAACCTATGATGTTGGAGACACGGAATATATGATGTTCAACACGTGGTCGGGCGGTAATGGAACGGCAACAATCAATTTGCCACGTGCGGGTGATAACGAAGGGCGGTTGTTGCGTTTCAAATCGGATGGAACCATCGGTGCAAATACATCAATCACATTGTCACCAACATCACCCGACACGATTGATGGCGACTCGGAATTTTCTTTCAACCGCGATTTTGATGGCGTGATGTTATTGGCGCACAATTCCAATTGGTTCATTATTCAAAGGAAGTCGAAATAAAAAAGCCGTTAGGCGATACTTATATTTGTAATACATACATAAAGACGAAGATGAAACAATCTCAATTCTACTACCTCCTCCGGAGAGGGTTGTTCAGCGCTGGGTCGGCAATTATCAAAAATGGACTTGTTATGTTTAATAAGTTCACGACCGCTGGCCTCAATTTCCCAGCCCAAGGCTCGGCCGAGTTTGACGGGTCGAGTGATTATATCAATGTAGCACCAGCACCAATCGGAGCGGAAAGCGCGGTTTCGTTTTCCGGCTGGATTAACACGACACAATCTTTTAGTTCGGTCAAAGGCATAATGTCAAAAGGAACAAATGGATTTGGAGATTTTGTAATTGCTGGAAGAAGCACGAACAAACTTGGAGTTTATTTCCAAACCAATAGCGCGTCGGGTGGTTATCATTTAAGCACCACTTCAATCAATGACGGGGAATGGCATTTTTTTGCAGTTACTTGGGAAAATTCAAGCGATAATTTAAAAATATACATTGACGGCTCTTTAGAAAATACGCAAACAATAGCGGGTGATAGTGTAAAGAACACCGACACAAAATTGGCTATTGGTGCTTATTCTAACGAAACTAATTTTTTCGACGGCAACCTCGCCAACGTCGCAATTTGGAACCGCGCACTTTCAAGCGATGAGATTAATTCCGTGATGTGGAAAAGCTACGAAGCGTTAAGCGGTGCGGAATCAAACGGATTGCAAGCGTGGTATAGTTTAGACGATATCACAAGCCCAGCGGCGAGCCTTGCGAATATGGAGCAACTTGCGGCGGATAAAGAGGCAACAATAGAAAACAAGGCGGCCATCACGGCGGCCATAAACGCACTTTCTTAATATGGCACTAATAGATAAAGCAAGCCTACTTTTTGTGCCTTCAGTAGTGGCGCAAGAAAAAGCATTTAACATATTACCAAGCGGGAACCGCGCACCGGATAGCACCGGAGAAAATAGCGGGTACGACCAAACCCGTGCGGACTTTGATTTTGACCGCGGAAGCAACACGGCGGCCACAAGAATTGGAAGCGATGGTTTGATAAAAAAATATCGTGAAAACTTATTGCTTCAATCGAATCAGTTTGATACGACTTGGACGAATACAAACACAACAGAAACTGGCGGCCAAAGTGGTTACGATGGCACAAATAATGCTTGGTTATTAACTAAAACCGCAAGTTCCTTTGCACGGATTCAGCAACCTATAACATTAACAAGCGGTGTAAAAACATTTAGTGTTTACTTAAAAGCGGGTACTCTATCTTGGTGCCGTGTTTTAGCTGTTTCATCTGCATCTCCAGAGTGTTATATCAATCTTTCAAATGGTTCTTTAGGTAGCAAATACAATAACATCACGGCCAAATCAACGGATGTTGGTAATGGATGGTATAGAGTGAGTTTGGTTTTTAATGATACAATTAATGAGGTAAGGATATATCCAGCCGATGCCAATAATTCAGTAAGCGGCACAAGCGGAAACATCTACATCCAAGATGCCCAACTGGAAACCGGAATGGTCGCAACCGACTACCTCGAATCCACAAGCGTAACGGGAAAGGCGGGCGTACTTATTGACTTACCGCGCATTGATTACTCAAGCGGAGCGGGTGCGTTGCTTTTGGAACCGCAGAGGGCGAACCTTGTGCAGTATAGTGAGTACATAAACACAACCGATTGGAATCATCAAGGCGTTACATCAAGCGTAAACACAAGCGAAACAACAAGCCCCGAAGGTTTGTATAATGCTGTAAAATTTACCGCAACAAATACCGACCCTTATATTTTTAAAAGCATAAGCGTTTCAACTGGAGACAACACATTTAGTTTTTATGTAAAGGGAACGGGTTCAAGTATTGGAAAAACTGCAAGAATCTTATTTTGGTATATCGGCACGGCAACTGGAGCGCAAACCAGCCACGATTTTACTTTAACGGGTGACTGGCAAAGAGTCGATGCTACAACAAGCCCAACGGGTGCTGGTACTTTGACATTTAGAATTGACATACCAGCAAATACTACGGTAGTTGGTGATTCTTGTTATTTATATGGCCTACAATTGGAAGCCGGCTCCTACGCAACATCCTACATACCAAACCACGGGGAGTCCGGCGGGGTTACTCGTTCATTTGACCTAATGGACACAACCAGCGAAGAAGATATTTTCACAAGTGGCGAAGGCGTTGTTTTTATGGAGTTTGATATAAGCGATGCAACTATAACGGGATATCCGGAACTAATTAGAATAGAAAACCCAAGCGACGCGACGGACAAATTTTGGTTTTATATCTTTGAGGATTCGGACGCAAATGAAATTCGTTTCGGTTATCGTTTAGATGATACCAATGTTAAGAAGATTGAAGGTAGCGTAACTATAAGCACCACAACAACGGCAAAAGTTGCGATGCGTTTAGAAAACAACAACTACGCATTATACTACAACGGAACGAAACAAACACCAACGCAATACGCTGGCGTTGTTTCTGATTTGCGCAAAATTACATCAAGAGGTCGCGAGTATTTTAACGGCTTAGGAATAAAGCAATTTGCAACATTCAACGAGGCTTTGAGCGATAGCGAACTTGCAACCCTCACAACTTTATAAGCTATGAAGTACACATTTAGAAAATACGAATTTACCGACGCGGCGAGCGCACAAAGCGCAATCGACGCGCTCGGTTTATCGGAAGACGGAAACCCAACGCACCGCCATACAATTGCAATGCTGGGCCATATCGTAACGACACCGGCCACATATGATGAAGAAGGTGAAGAATTGACCGCGGCGGTACTGGCGGACAACTATTCAGTAGATGTGCTTTGGCGTGATGGCGTTGTAGCTGATTGGGACGCGAACATCGTTTGGCCCGACCCGGTAGGCGTTCATAGCTTTGGCAATAGTGAGGCAAACGCAGAATACACCGCGACGCTTTACACCTTATTCCCCGACCGCGTGCCGGTAGTAGATAACGATTTAGAAGAATAAACGATGGCAGTAAATACGAATTTTATAAATAAGCCGTTCAATCCTCGCGGCAATGACCAAAGCCCGAAAGGGTACAACCGCGCCGCGCTTTATTCGGGCAAGGCGTTGGACTTTGATGGGGTTAATGATTGGGTAGACCTTGCCGGTCTAACTTTAAGCGGAAGCAATCAATCTTTTGCTTTTTATTTAAAGGCAGATTCTTGGAATAATTTTGATTACATTTTCGATATATTTTCGAACCGCTTTATAATTGGTTCAACGCCGGCTAATAACTTGTCAATATACGATGGGACATCTTGGCAATCATTTGGCGAAATAAACGACACAACAAACACAAACTTTTTTGTTATAACTATTGAAGGCACAACATCAAAGGCATATTTAAATGGGGTGCAGTTTGGTTCTAATTTGACCATAGCATTAAGAGATTTTTCTGCGGCCAGCGAATGCGGTTTAATGTCGCAATACGATGGGGCGCAATTATTTTTTCCCGGCCAAATCGCTGGCTTCAAAATCTTCAACACCGCCCTAACCGCCGCACAAGTGGCCGACCTATACAACAACCCCGAAAAGGTGGTACCTACGGGAGTGGATAACACCGCTTTAAAGTTATGGCTACCAATGCAAGAAGGTGCGGGAACGACGGCGTACGATGGTGCGGCAGACCTTACCGACTATGTAACAAACGGCGATTTTAGCGACGGGACAAACAACTGGACGGCATCAAACGCAACTTTGAGCGTTGAAGGTGGCGCGTTAAAAGTTACCTCAACGGGCGGAAATAGACCGCAAGGATATCAAACGATTACGGGGCTAACGATTGGGCGCAAGTATCTTTTGAGCGCGGTGGCGCGTGTTGGTACAACGTCGTACAATATGGAAATAGAAATTTCGGGTATTGGCGCAAGCGGTTCGTACAACAAGACATCCAATTCAACGGACACTTATATCTATACTGAATTTACCGCGGGTTCAACAACACATATTGTTCAAGCGAAGATTGACGAATCAAACGTGCCCGCTGGTGAAACGGGATTCTTTGACGATATCAAGTTATTAGATTTAGGAAATTACGGCACGATATCGGGCGCCACTTGGACGCACGGAATCGGTGCGCCAGTCGCGCAAACCTCTGTAATAGATTGGAACAAATGGTATTTAGACCACACGAATGAGGTGCTAATTCCCCAAGGCCTCACAAGCGGTCGCGATTTGTTAGGCAATCTATTTGAAAACGTGCGGAAACAAGGTGCGCTCAATCTTGACGGGAATAGCTGGGCAGAGGTGCACGATAATGCGTCATTAGATATTACCGATGCGATTACTTTGGAGTGTTGGGTTTATTTTGACGGAAGCAATGGTAAGGGCTTGTTAGGAAGATGGTCTACTGGTGCTGATAATAACTATTTACTTTATAACTCAACCAGTTCAAAAGGTCAATTTTACATCAACACAACCGCCGTTTCTCTTGTAAATACATCAACTTTAACGGCTGGTAATTGGTATCATATTGTTGGCACTTATGACGGAAGCGATATGCGTATTTATTTAAATGGCTCGGAAGAATCAAATACAAGTAAAACTGGAAGTATAAGCACGTCAGCCGACCCTATTGAAATCGGAAGATATTACCAAAATTCTTCATTTGCTTATGCCGACCAAATCGCCCAACCGCGCATCTATAACCGCGCATTGACCGCCGAGGAGGTGCAGAGAAACTACAACGCGGGAAAAAACACATACACGAACTAAACAATAAACAAAATGAGAGGAAACGTTTACATCTCAATTCCAACGGCGGACATCGCAAACGCATTGCCGTCAGCTATCACACGATACGATTGGACGGAAGTGGCCTACAATGATGAGGGTGAAGTAGAAACAACCACAACCATCCATCCAACGTGGTCGCAGTACGGCGGAAAGTACAAAGCGCAATTTGGTGCGCCCGTGGCCGTTGGTGAACACACCATCTATGAATTGGAAGTGTCGTGGCAAGATTCCGAAACAAGCGCATTGGTCGCATTGGGTAGCGGTAAGGCCGCACCGAATTACACACTCATGAACGCATCGGAAGCGCGTTCATTTATCGCCGAAAATTCGGATGTTCAACTTTAAAAAATGGTTTATCATGGCACGCAAGATTGAAAAAATAATATTGCATTGCGCCGCGACACCGGAAGGTCGCGACGTGAAAACGGAAACAATAAAATCGTGGCACGTCAAGGGCAACGGATGGTCGGACATCGGGTATCATTTCGTAATCGAACTTGATGGCGCGGTAAAAAACGGACGCCCACTCCATAGAAGCGGAGCGCATACGAAAGGACACAACGCCACATCAATCGGCATTTGCTATGTCGGTGGCATGGACAAGGATAAGAAGCCAAAGGACACGCGCACGGAAGCCCAACGCAAAGCGATGGACCAACTTATTGCGGACCTAAAGATGGACCATCCAACGGCAACGATTCACGGCCACAATGAGTTCGCGGCGAAGGCATGCCCATCGTTTGACGTCTCGAAAGAATACGGCGTGCCGAAGCCAAAGGTGACGAAAGCTAAATCAAAGGCGGCGGAATGAAACAAACATTGACCACTATAAAAACGAACATCAAAACGATTTTGTCGTTTGCTGATTCCGAATTCCTTGAATTGCTCATTGCGATTCTGCACACCTTTTTGTTGCCGCTCGCCGTCATCACGGAAATTGGATTCAAATGGCACATTGTATTTGCCGCGTTTTTTGGTGGGTTGTTTCAATTCTATTCCGTGGGAATGCGGAATCTTAAATGCCGGTATTATTCCACAATCATTGCGACGATTGTCGCGTTCCTTACAACTGAGGAATATATAATAACGGGCAAAATGTTCGAAGCCCCATCACGTTGGGGGTGGGCATTCATATCACTTGCCGCAATCATCAATCAAATACGCGTGACAAAACAATGGAAACACAAGAATTAATCATTGCCGTCGCGACGATATTGGGTTCGGGCGCGGCGTTTAAATTTTATGAATATTCAATAAAAACCAAACGTGACGCGGCACGCGAATTGCGACAAGAACGCAGAGCGGAAAACCCCGAAACAATGTTCCGTGACGATTTGAAAAAACGAGTTGAAGAAATGTCCGTGGCTTTAGATTCTGCCAATTTGAAGATTCTTGAGTTGACCCAAAAGGTCGCCGAACTGGAAACGGAAAACCGATATTTGCATCGTGAGATTGATATATTAAAAAGAAAATAAAAATGATTGAAAGACTATTCACCAACATCAAAACAACGATTGTTGGCCTTATCATATTTGTGACGGGTGCGATGCTCGTTGCATTCGACAAAGCATCATTGACCGAATTCGGCGCATTCATCGGCGTGGCATTCGCGCTTTTCTTTTCTAAGGACCCAAAACAAACAACCAAATAAATGAACATCACACACGATAACGATTGGGAAGATTCATTCAACGATTTCATCGACGAATTGGAATCAGCCGAACAACCCGCATGTAATATTGACAACCCGGAGGATTGCGATTCGTGTGGGGCGTGATAAAAAAATGGTGCGTGGTCGCGATTACCGCATCAATGATGTCGTCGTGTGGTGCATCGTGGCACCTAAAGCGTGCAATTGCAAAGGACCCAACGATTGCAAGGGACACCATCGTCCGCGTTGATACGACGATTGTAACGACCGAACGTCGTGTGGTGGACACCTTGGTCGTTCGCGATACGATAGTGCGGGAAATCAAGTCTAATGGCGCACGGGTGCGAATACAAAGACTACACGACACGATTCGTGTGGATGTTGTGTGTCCGCCCGATACCATTCGAATCACAAAATCAATTCCAGTGGACCGAATCATCTATAAAACAAAGGCGGTCAAACGTTCCTTGTTGGACCAACTCGGCGTCATCTTGTTTTTGATTCTGCTCATATCAATCGCATTGATGGTGTCACGATTCTTGAAAGGTTAACGAATACAAGCAACGGGAACCCGTTGTTTTGTTGTTGTGGGGGCGTCCGTTGGGCGTCCCTTTTTTAATGGAATAAAAAAAACTTTCAAAAACTTTGTCCACAATTTGTGAATTCAAAATATTGTTGTATGTTTGAAGTGTTGGAACAATAACAATAACCAAAACACCACGATTATGAAAACGACAATTTTCGCAAAAACAAAAACAAACGGATTAGGAATCGAAAACGGAAACGCGGTTTCAGTTGAACTGAATCGCTACGCAAAAGGTCATTGGCCAGTTTCATTGACTGGATTTACTCACGAATACGAATTGCTTGTGAATGGAAAAGTGGCTTTCACTTTTAGAATGTCACTATCCGATGCGAAACTTTACGCATCCGACGTATTGATGAAAGAATGGATTTGCGCAAATCCTTGGTAAACAAAACCCCAACGAACCCAACGCCCCGCACTGAAACAAATGCGGGGTTTTCGGGTGCAAACAATAACCAAAACAAACACCAAATGAAAAAGCAAGTATTCAAAGCAAACGAACCAAAAGACATCGTTTACCGCATCACAATCCAAGAAGGTGCATTCGTAGCAACTGAAGATTACACATTCAAAAGAATCTTCTTCAACAACAAAGAAGAAGGCGACGATTTCGAATTCATCTATTCAATTCAATCGTACTACTGGGAGCAGATGATGAAGATGGAATTGAACGAAAGCATCTTCTTTTCACCCGACCGAAACGATAAGGCATCAAAAGGAATCATCGTTCGTGTTGCTTAATCAACGCCATCATTAAATGAGAAAACCCCGACGTTACGCATTTGTTTCGTCGGGGTTTCTGCTTAACACAATAGAGATATAAGAGAGCAAGAAATTGTGTTTGTTCTTTGTTTTTTTGGCTTATTGTTAAATTTTAACTTTGTCCAAAAATGAGAATGAGATTTGCCGCTCCCCTCCCGGGGGCGTGAATTCATTCACATGGCCAAAGTTAACGACCGCAATTGATAAAGTCAAGTTTATGGATGTTGGGTTCTTCACACTTGTATTCACATTTTTTTTAATTATTTTTTATTCACGTATTGTGGATTCGGAATTTTGTTGTATGTTTACACCATCGCAACGAAGCGATACCAAAACACCACGATTATGACACGAGCAATCAAAATTGAAAACGGCGATTACCAAATGACCATCGAAGGCCAAACCTACACAATCAGCAAAGGCGGAAACATGAATCCCGGATGGTGGATTTGGGACGCAAACGAAAAATGTCTTGGACGCGGCAAAAGCAAATTCAATTGTGAAGTGTTTTTGAATCGCAACAAACATCCACATTTGTTGTCCGCAGACGTTAGACATTACCGCTACTAATAAACCCCAACAACCAAACGCCCGACGCTGAAACAAACGTCGGGTTTTTGGGTGCAAACTAAAAACACTACAAAATGAAAAACTTAACTCTTACCGAAACGATTCAGCAAATTGACACTTGGATTGAAGATGTACAATTTGACTTGACACAAGATTGGAACGACGACAAAGAATTGATGTCGGTACAATTGCAACAATTGATGGTTGCAAAATCCAACCTTGAATTGATTTTGAAAACTGGCGGACAAATATTCGATTCGTCAATTCAAAAGTAAACCAACCAAACACAAAACGATTATGAATCCAATGTTCAACACCCCCGACAAAGAAAATCAAAGAGTCTATCAAGTATGGGCGAATGGCCTACTCGATGGCGAGTTTATGAAATACGACCACGCGTTGTTGTGGTTGCGTCTTATCAAAAGAGATGGACACGAAGCAAGGTTGACGTCTCGATTACTTGATGAATCCGAATATTAATAAAACCAAACACCACGATTATGAAAAAGCAATACAACACATTCGAAAACATAGGATATTCAGTTGTTCTACTGGTGATGTTCTTCATTGGTTCATTCGCAATACTATCCGTTTACAAATTGTTGTCGATTCTTTTAGGGGTCGACGCATAACGAAAAGAGAGCAATCACGAACGACGCCCGTGATTGTGATTCAACAATGATGGCGTCAACAAATTTTTTTAATATGGCAAATGTAGATTTTGCAAAAGGACACGGAACCATTTTGAGTGGTTCGGTAAAGTATGCCCGCTTGACAAACGAAAGCGGTCCCGACGGCATGTCGGAAAAGTATGGTTGTGATTTGTATTTAGATGATGCAAGCACAAAGCAATTGACGGACCTCAAGGTCTTGGACCACGTTCGTGCGAAAGACCCACAAGGCAATTTCAAGCATGAGGAACCAGTCGTGAAAATCAAGTCCATCAATGTGCCGAAAGGATATTTGGCGAACCGCCAAATGTTTGACGGATTGATTGGGGACGGAAGTGAGATTCGTGCGAACGTATGGATTAAGAAATGGGAACACAAAGGCAAGAAAGGATTGTCGGTTTGGTTGTCGGCTTACGTCATCACGAATCTTGTGGAATACAAGACCAACGATTCCGATGCCTTGTTTGAAGGTTTGCCCGATGTCGGCGAATTTACACCGGGGTTTGAAAACGTCCCAACTGGAAAACCAAATGTTGCAAGCCAAGCCGATGCATTCGGTGACGCTGATGGTGACGATTTACCTTTCTAAGCTATGAACGTACGACCAACAACAATGATTGACGAGATGGTGGCATTCCTAAAGAATGAGTTCGCTATCAACGTTATGGATAAACGACGTCTTGAATCGGTTGTGGTTCCGCGTGCGGCATTGTTCAACGTGTGTCGCGGATATTTTTCCGCGTCCACGCTGGGCAGATATTTCGGAAAGAACCACGCCACGATTCTGCATCATTTCAAGAATCACGATGCGTTGATGTTAGTGCCACAATACCGCGAGGTATTTGCATCATTGACGGAAATCTTGACGAAATACGACGAACGTGCCAAAACGGGCAAGGAACACAACACGGCATTGATTGAGATTCTAAGAAAGGAAAACGATATGTTGAAACAAAGACTTGAAAGATATGAAGAAGCTAATTCGTAAGCGTCGCCACATGGCATACGTGCGCCGATACATCATCGAACTGCAATGGGATTCACTCAACACGATGTTGGTGGCAAGCAAAACGCAATGGAACGACGACATCGTTCGTGCCTTGGATAACAACGCACGATTAATTCGTAAATATGAACGCCGCCGTCGGTGGTTAGTCTTTTAACTATGGACAAGTTTACACACTTCAAAGACGCCATCAAGTTGGTGGCATTGTACCAAGCGACGTTGGAACAAATGGACACGATGAAGGGAACACGATTGTACCGCCAAAACATCAAAGCAATGATGACGCGATTGGAACGTGAAATCGAACGCGCCATTGACGGCCCATTGTCCGCATTGGATTCCACTGATGAGGAATTGATGTCAACGATTCAATACAAAGTCGAAATGATTTTGGATTTGTCGTTAGAAGAATTGGCCGGATTGAAAATGACGATTGATGAACATCGGGAAGTTGAACATCGGGAATCATCACAACGATGAACCTTAAATTGTCACAAAGTAAGGGTAAAATTGTATGTTTAAGCATACAAAATAAGGGTAAATCACCGCATTGTATGCAAAGACATATAACCTTTAACACAAAAGAGAAATGAAAGAAAAAGCATTCAACGAATTGATGGGGTACCCATTGGATGAGGTCAAACGATTGGCCGACCTATTGAAAGAAATCAACCGCAACCGAATCGTTGATTTGAACCAACGCGATTTGCAACAAAACGGAATTGAAAATGACTAAACAAGAAATATTTGATGTCCCGATTTGGCCATCGCGATTGATATTCAACGCCAAATTGTTGTTCAACAAAGCGTGGAAAGATTGCAACGAACAAGAACAAATTTATATTCGTGCGCGCATTTTAGATATTGATAAAAACGAAATCGAATGAAAATAAAAAACGTAGAACAACGTTCGAAAGAATGGTTCGAAATGCGCCTTGGCGTCATCACTGGTTCCCGTGTTGGGAACGTGTTCAAATCGAACAACGTGCCGTTCGTTTATGAATTAATCGCTGAACGATTAAGCGGTGACATTCAAGAATCACCAACCACATCGGCGATGATGCACGGCATCATGATGGAACCCGTGGCATTGGATGAATACCGAATGCGAACGGGAGCAGATGCCCGCGAAGTGGGTTTCGTTATTCACGACGAACACGATTGGTTGGCGATATCGCCCGACGCGTTGGTTTATGAAAATGGTGTTCCTATTGGTGGGGTGGAAATCAAATGTCCATCAACAAAAAAGCACCTTGAATATATCAACGGCGGAAAGGTCCCGGCACAATACAAACATCAAGTGATGCACTATTTTTTGATTGTGGATTCAATCCAATGGGTGGACTTTGTTTCATTCGACCCGCGCATTTCAAAAAATTTGTTTATTTTTCGAGTTCACCGAGATGACCCGGACGTGTCTTTAGATTTAGAAATGCGCAAGATGGAATATTTGAAGTTTTGGGATAAGTTGCAGAAGTATGAACAAAAAATCCTCGGTTGATTCAATGTGTTGGGAAATGGCAAAACAATATTTCCACGCAATGGACAAATCCCATATAAGCCGAATGATTGAACACGCGGCGAACAAACAATTTGAAACGCAAACAACCCCCAATGAATTGGATTCCGAAGAACTTGAAAGAATTGGGCCAAATGGCCGATAAGTTAAAAGCAGAAAAGCACCCCGACTTCCCGCCACACGCATTGGTGAAGAAGCGATTCAAAGACACCACCGCAAACGACCTCACAAAGACCATCATCTGGGATATGTATCACGTCCGCGAGGGTGTTGCATACCGAATCAACAACGGGGCCGTGTACGACGTTAAAAAGCGTGTATATCGTGCCGGTGTTCAACGCAAAGGAGTGCCCGACATCATTGGAATCATTGATGGACGTTTCATTGGTATTGAAGTCAAGATTGGTGCCGACCGACAATCGGCGGACCAAAAGGAAATTGAAAAAGAAATCAACGCAGTTGGCGGCGTGTACTTCATCGCCAAATCATACGACGATTACATCGCAAAGATTGCGAAGATATGATTCACGATTCCCACAAATATGGTGCGTTGACCGAATTGCGTTGCGCCGCTGAACTTATCAAAAGGGATTGGCACGTTGCGTTCCCGTTTGTGAATCAATCCGCCGTTGATTTGATTGCGTTCAATGAAACGCGGTTTGTGACCATTCAAGTCAAAAGCGGAACGATGTTGGCAAACGGACACGCGCGCATCGGAAAGGATTTCAGCAAATATGAAGGTGTTGATTTCATTGTGTGCTATGACGTACACAATCGCCGTTGGTTCATTTTCCCATTTGAAGAATTGCGCGACAAAAAATCCGTGACATTATCACCGACATATCACGAACGCAATTGTGACAACTGGGCGTTGATTAGATAACAACCAAAACAAAGAGAGAGCAAGAAATGGACATCACAAAGATTGCCAAAAAATACGTCGACCACGGATTCAAACCGATTCCGTTGCGACCCGATTCCAAGGTTCCAGCAATCAAGGGATGGCAAAAAACAATAGACGAACCCGTCACCGATTTCAAACCATTTGCCCACACCAATTCGATTGGTTTGGTTATGGGGTACGACGGCATTCAATGTTTGGATATTGACGCCAAACATTTCGAGGGTGACGAATACAATGAGTTCGTCGCATTAATAGAACAAAACGACCCGACATTGATTGAAAGAATGGTCATTCAACAAACGCGTTCGGGTGGCTTTCATTGGATTTTCAAATGTTCGGAAATCGCGGGCAATGAAAAGTTGGCCAAAAACAAAGATGGCGAAGTCACTTTTGAAACG
>JACLAB010012487.1_pt1 | contig 18932 bp, 12 predicted proteins | sample 8027921 | NCBI WGS metagenome assembly JACLAB01 (sample SAMN15725117, study PRJNA655200) | protist metagenome | isolation source: fluorescence activated cell sorting (FACS) single amplified genomes of... | place: USA: West Boothbay Harbor, Gulf of Maine | collected 2000-07-19 | reverse complement strand
TGGAGTTTGAGCGGAGGGCGAAGGAGTACTCGAGGATGAAGATGCGAGAGGAGAGAGATTTTCAGCGCGACTTGAACGAGAAGATTAGGATTAAGATGGCGGCGATTGAGGCGTTGCCGGCGGGAGAGACGCGAGACGCCGCCATGGTTGAGGACACGGATTTGTTCCCGCTCAAGAGAAGACTTCCGAGCGAAACGCCGCCGATTCCGGGGTATTACGAGGAAAAGCAGCGTTTGGCCGAGGAAGCCGTCGCGGGGGGCGCGGCGTTAAGAAAGTAGAGTGCGCTCGATTTTATGGTAGACAAAATTAGAATATTCACAACGGTTTTTCCCTCTTCCCTCGTCTAATAAATCCTTCCGTCTTTGCGCGCCACCGGCGTGGTGTCAACGTGTATCAATTATATATCGTGCAATTCAGTGATGATGATGATGATGATGATTCATTCATTTATTCATTCATTCATTCATTCATTCAGCTCGAAGAAGACTCACATGTTCTCGCGGAGCACCTTGACGACAGACTTGAAGGCGAACCACTCTGGAATGTCTTCGCCGCCGCGCAACATTTGACGGAACTTGGTACCGCTGAGCTTCTTGACGTTGAGACCCTTATCCTTGGCGACGTCGGCGGTGACGTAACCCTCTTCCTCCGTGTACACGACGTTCAAGCTCGGGACGGTTTGCATGCCGAGCTCGGCGGCGTTAGCCTTGGCCAAATCTTGGGCGTCGTACGCGCCGTAAAAGTCTTCGCCGTCGAGGGACGACTTGGAACCAGCCATATCGCGGCCGATGATGAAGTGGGTGCAGCCGTAGTTCTTACGAATGATCATGTGCTGAATCGCTTCTCGCGGACCAGCCATGTGCATAGAGTACGGGAGGTACGCCCAGCGAATTTGCGGGTTCTTAACCTCTTCGGCGAGCACGACGTACGTCTTGTAGCGAACCAAGCCGGAAATGTCGTCGTCTTGCGTCGGACCCATGGTCGGGTGGACGAGGCAAACGGCGTCTTGACCGACGTTCTCAGCGTGGAGCGCGCGAGTGAAAAGCTCGTAGTGCGCGCGGTGAACAGGGTTGCGGCACTGGAAGGCGACGACATCCTTACCAGCCGGGAGGTCGGCGCGCACTTGCTCCGGGGTCGGGCACGGAAACGGACGCGCCGGAAGGTTCAAGCCCTCAATCTTACCGCCGATGTAGTACTTGCGGCGCTCCATGGAAATCATGGCAACACCCGGGTGCTCGATCGAGCTCGTCCCGTAGCAAAGCTTGGCCTCCTTCGGCTTGTTCGGCTTCCACTTGGACTCGACGGTGAGAACGCCGACATCCTTGCCGTTGTACTTGAGCAACACGCGATCGCCCACCTTGGTATCCTCGCAAGAGGTATCGAGCACGATCGGCAAACCGAACAACAAGTTGGAACCCTTCAACCGCATGTTATCCACGCAGTGTTCGTAATCCTCCTCGTTCATGAACCCTTCGAGCGGAGAAAACCCTCCCACGCACAGCAACTCGACGTCGCACGCGTTTCGATCGCTCAGCTCCAACGCTCGGTTACAGCTCGCGATCGCCTTCGCTTTCGCCGCGTCATCCGCGAGCATGAGGTTCACCACCTTTCCTCCGTGCGGTTCGATCAACCCTCCGCTCGCCGCCGCCGCGAACCCTCTCGTCTTCGTCGCCGCCGCCGCCGCCGCCGCATCGTTCGTCGTCAGCTTTTTCCATCCTCGCTCCGTCGTCGTCGTCGTCGTCGTCGCGATCGCTCTTACGCCCGCGGTTTCGCCCCCACGCTCGCGCGCGATGACACCGACGCTCGCGCGCGCGTACCCCGCCGCTCTCGTCGCCGCTCTTCGCATCGTCGTCCGAGTGAGTTCGCGCGCTCGATCGATCCGAGATGCGAGTTGTGTCGATCGATCGATCGATCGCGCTCGAGGGTCGTTTTCCGATCGGGTCCGTCTACATATGGGTTAGTCAATGGATTGTATACGATGATAAAATACGTACTAAAGGGATAAACTGGGCGATTAAATGGAATCATATACGACGACGCAGACGCGAACGCGCCGGCGGCCGAGGAAACGGCGCGTCGCGTCGCGTCGACAGATTGATGATTGGTTTGGTTTGGTTTCGAACGACGACTTCATTGACCGCACCGAAGCGAATCGAACGGGAAGAATGTTTCGAAGAAACGCGTCTCGCGCGTTCGTCTCCCTCGGGTGCGTCGTCGTCGAATGCGCGAATGAATGCATGCATGAAATGAAACCATGAATGAATGGATTTTCCTCGTTTTCGACACCTTTCCGTCGCGGTTTCGATTGATTTCGGCATCCGTCGAAAGGTTGACTGATTCGATACGGTTCGACTCGACGGGTGATCACCGACGGATGACTGACGGATGGATTCTCGCGCGCAGACGAACGATGATGGGATCGACGACGACGACGACGACGACGACGACGGCGAGGATCGTCGGGACGACGAAGAGCTCGCGCAGAGGGTACGCGAAGGATTTGAAGTTTGGGGTGGAGGCTCGGGCGCTCATGCTTCAAGGGTGCGATTCGCTCGCGGACGCGGTGCAGGTGACGCTGGGACCGAAAGGACGGAACGTGGTGATTGAACAACAGTACGGTGCGCCGAAGATTACCAAGGATGGGGTGACGGTGGCGAAGAATATCGAGTTTAAGGATCGGTGGATGAACCTCGGGGCGAGCCTGGTGAAGCAGGTGAGCGTGAGCACCAACGACGTGGCGGGCGATGGGACGACGACGGCGACGGTTTTAGCGCGCGCCATCTTTAGTGAAGGATGTAAGAGCGTGGCGGCGGGTATGAACCCGATGGATTTGAGGCGTGGGATCAACGCCGCGGTCGAACACGTCGTGAGTGAGCTCAAGAAGAACCGAAAGATGATTTCGACGACTGAGGAAATCGCGCAAGTGGGCACGATTTCCGCCAACGGAGAACGAGAGATTGGTGATCTCATCGCGCGCGCGATGGAGAAGGTTGGCAAGGAGGGCGTAATTACCGTCGGGGTACGTATATGACGACGTTTCGTTTCGCGTATTCGTTGGGGGTGATGATAACAAATCAAAGCCTAAAGCCTGTGAAGACATTCGTGTCGTTCGCTTCGCGCTGCTGTGGGCATTATGTCATAGTTACACTGACTCAACGATTGCGATGCGCTCTTTTTTTTTCTCCTCGTCGATGACACGTACATCCGCGTTTACTCGATCGATGCGATGACTGACTTTGAAAAATAATCGTCTCGTGAATTTTGGTTTGTTTCACCGCAGGATGGAAAGACGCTCGAAAACGAATTGGAAGTCGTCGAGGGTATGAAGTTTGATCGCGGTTACATTTCTCCGTACTTTGTCAACAACCCGAAGACGCAAAAGTGTGAACTCGAGAATGCGTACATTCTCATCGTTGAGAAGAAGATTTCCGGTCTCACTCCGCTCTTGCCAGTGCTTGAGAATGTTCTCAAGACTCAGCGTCCGCTGTTGATCATCGCCGAAGACGTCGAGTCTGAGGCTCTCGCGACGCTCATCGTCAACAAGCTCCGAGGTGGTGTGAAGATTTGCGCCGTCAAGGCTCCGGGCTTCGGCGACAACCGTCGCGCCAACTTGCAAGACATTGCCATTTTGACTGGTGGCACCGTCGTTAGCGAAGACCTCGGACACAAGCTCGAAAACGTCGAGCTCGACATGTTGGGTAGCGCCAAGAAGGTCACCGTGAGCAAGGACGACACCATCATGTTGGACGGCGCCGGTGAGTCGAGTGCGATCGAAGAGCGATGCGAACAACTCAAGGAGGCGATCACGGAAGCGACGAGTGACTACGATCGCGAAAAGATGCAAGAGCGTCTCGCCAAGCTCAGCGGCGGCGTCGCCGTCTTAAAGGTTGGCGGCGCCTCTGAAGTTGAAGTGGGTGAAAAGAAGGATCGCGTCGTCGATGCACTCAACGCCACCAAGGCTGCGGTTGACGAAGGTATCGTCCCGGGTGGTGGATCGGCGCTCTTGCACGCGAGCAAGACTTTGAAGGAACTCGAAGACTCGATGACCATTTTCGACCAAAAGATTGGCGTGCAAATCATCCGCGAAGCCATCAAGCGTCCGCTCCGCACCATTGCGATGAACGCCGGCGTGGAAGGCTCCGTCGTCGTCGAAAAGGTGTTGGCCTCCGACGACATGGGTCTCGGTTACAACGCGGCGACGGGTGAATACACCGACATGGTGAAGGCTGGTGTGATTGACCCGCTCAAGGTGGTGCGCACCGCGCTCACTGACGCCGCGTCCGTAGCGTCTCTCATGATGACCTCGGAGTGCATGATTACGGAAATCAAGGAGGACAAGCCTGCCTTCTTGCCGGGCGATGGCGGCATGGGCGGCATGGGTGGCATGGGCGGCTTTTAAACGTCGCGCAATGCACAGACAAACAATTAGTTCAACCTTCTAATAAGAGGGAAGAAAGTAATCAACCACAACAATTTGTTTTTACATGCGTAATAAATGCTACAGCGCGATGCCTGCCAATTCGTCGTCAGCGACGTCGTCGAATGAAGGCGGCAATAATTTCAACAATTCGTGAGACTCTTCGACTAAATCTTCTCGTAGCTTGTGCCAAGGTCCTCGAGTGCCGCGACAATCTGGATCGTGACATCTCTGATAGTAAGCTTCTTCTCGGAAATCGACGACGAACATCACATTGTTGCTCTTGTGCGCGCGTTCAACGTTTTCACAGAATCGATTACCGAACAGATTCAAAACCAAAACGCCGTACTCTGGAAAGGCTGTCCAAGACCTGATCGCAGCTCCCTCGCAACAGCTCCATCCGTTGAAGTCCTCGCACACAAAGGAGGCGGTGCGAGGACAAGGACCGATTGAATTTCCCCCGACGCCCTTCGAGTTGCTAAAGGAGCCTGTGCGATAGCCTTGAAACGTTTTCCCACGCAAGACGGACTTGTGGTTCACGCCTTCGAATTGGATCATCGAGTACGCTTTGATCGCTTCCATAGCCTTCCTGGCTGTAGCTCGAGAACGCTTGAATGTTTCCTCGTCTGGTGTTTCTTTGGATGGAACGTCTGGATTGCTCCAAAAGCGTCCGGTGGGGAGAAGCCGAGGCTTTTCTTTCTCACCGGGCGCAGTGCGCTTGCTCGACAAGTATAATCGAAAAACTCTATTCCGCGAGTACACCCCGAGATCGATGAAAGAATCGACTCTATCATCGCCAGGTTCCTTGTGCACAAACATTGCGTCACACAAAGAGTCTTCTTTGCGTCGCGCCTCAATGCGAGCCCAAAGCTTTCGAACAAAGTGAGCACAATGAGAATTGTTGAGAAAAACCTGGTTACCCAAATCGCCCGCACGCGCGGGTAGCTGAATGACTAGGTGGCGACTGAATTTTCGCTCGTTTGAGCTGTCTAGCTCGACGACATGCTTTTTGGGATCAAAAGCGGACGCGTCAATTTCATTCGTCGCCCGCAACTCTTCTTCCAAGAGCTCGACGAGACGATCGACTAGCTTTTCACCATCGATATCTGGGTTTGCCTTCTTTGAGTACTCCAAGTCAAAATACAGATGGCAAGGTGTGTCCTCTCGAAGGAGCTCGTAGTAGTGCCTTTTGCCATTTTCCAGCTTGTAGAGATAAAATTTCCACCAATCATATTTGGAAGCGCAGTACTGCCTTGTTCCATCTTCGTGGTTCTCGTAACAGAAATACTCGTAGCGCCGTATTCTACTAGCGTCTGGTTCACGCAATAGTTTTTCAGTCTCTTCGTCAACCCGCTGAAACATGTCTTGTTGACGAAATCTTTCAATCCAGTTGTCGTTTTGCATCGACGCAACCTTATCCTCCGTGTTCGCAAGCTCTTCAATGCGTTTTCTTGTTTTTGCTTCTGCTCGCCTGGCTGCCGCGTCATTCTCAGGATCACGCTTTGGAGGGACTTCCTCAGCATCCTTTCCACCGTAGAATCGCTCCGGGTCAGTAGCTTCGACTTTTTCGACGATATTAGACACGAAGTTCTCGTACTCCTCGCGCGCCTTCTTGTTGGCTGGTGTCTCCACCAAGTCCCGCCTGGTATCCGGCGCGATGAATCGCCCCATCTGCGCGGTGAAATGATGATGTAAAAACGTTAGTGTCGACACTTTTCGACGCGGATGAAAAATTTCGACCAATTATGGCTCGATACGCCACAAGAAGGCGTATCAAGATGGAAGGATGGCCTTTCGATGTAGCGCCAACGAATTCTGGATGACGGCAAAAGGCGCGTCATCCGGTGAAAACATCGGGCGCGGTGCGCGATCGATCGATCGATCGATAGAGAGAGAATGTGCCGAACTTTAATTATTCCCCTAAAGACTTGGTACCAAAGGAGAGACTCAACAGATTCGACGAGTAAATGTTCGCCACCGCCAGACGTCACGGAGACGATGAACACGTCTCGGAGGAAATGTCAAGCACCGGCGAGATGGTTGCACGAAAAAGAAATCGCATCGCCCAGTCAAGACGCCTCGCGTACCTTGATACTATTTTATGCAACGCAATTCACTCCATCGTCCCCGTTTCTTGTCGAAGGCTGCGTTGAAAAACGATCCGAAAGAGATGAGAGTCAGTCGCCGAAAACGTGGTTGAACCTTTGCAAAACTTTGTTTCTCTGATTAATGTTTATCGATCACAGCGACGCTCAGCTGACACGCATGAATGATTGATGTGTATTCTTCTTCCTCGAAACAAAATCTCGCGAGTAGAAAATAAACGATATCGAATGAAGAGAAGGTTCGCGACCGCCAGACGCGTCAGACAAGGCTGAAAGGTGGTCCACAAGAGTGTTCAGACAAGACGCGTGTTCACACGCGGTACGGTCTTTGTTCATCAGCCGCGCTGGTCGATCGGTCGACGCATGTAACAAGAAAAACAAGAACAACGACGGGACAATCGCATCGCCTTTGATAAAAAAATTCGACATCCACAGACTCTTCCGTTTCGCTTCGCGTCGACTTCGACTGTTGGGTTTCTTCTTTGGCTCAGTGTTTTGCATAATGAGTTCATCGAACAATGGCCACAAAGTCTCGTACAAGAGGTGTCAGAATATAGCATTCATCATCGCCAATGAATCCACCCACCCATCGAGTCGTCGGCGTCGCGCGTCCGGTCCCTCGATCCGAAACCGCGCGCGTTTTTAAAGCGAAAGACAGAGGCTAGACTTTGAAGAGAAAAACTCGAGACGCGAGGTTTAACGTCGCGTCGTCGCGTTCGCTCGCGCACCTGCGTGACGGACACCGGTAAGAACTCGCGTGCGCGCGCGCGCGCGTCAATCCCGCCGGCGCGTCGACCCTCGCGCGTCGCGTCGCGGACTGATGGCTGGTAGATTCGAGGGCGTTTCGAACCAGAAACTGAGCCAATTGTAACTGTTTACACATACAAAAGTGTACACAAGCCGCCGCCAGGCGAAAACCAACGCGCAAAGACTTGACGCGCGTCGGACGTCGACAGACGCGCGCGCGCGAACGTCGAGCGTCAAACTTTGAGACGGAGTCGTCGCGAAGACCATCTCAAAGCGTTTTCGGGCGCGGGTGACGCGCGAGACGGATAGACGGACGGATAAACGAGCGAACAGACAGAGTTGAGAACGCAATGGGCGCCGCCGCCGAGGAACGAAAGCGACGAGGAAACGACGATGACGCGCCGAAAAAGGAGAAAAAGGCGAAGCGAAGGGTGAGCGAGGACGGGAAGGAATCGGCGAAGAAGGCGAAGAAGGAGAAGAAGGAGAAACGCCGGGAGAAGGAGGAGGATGAGGGTGGCGACGGTGAGAAGATGCCGGGGACGACTGTGCAGGTGGACGGCATTCTCAGCGCGACTGAGTTCTCGGCGTTGGAATTGAGCGCGCCGACGATGAAGGGCATCGAAGCGATGGGATTTAAGAAGATGACTGAAGTCCAAGCGCGGTGTGTGCCGCCGTTGCTCGCTGGGAAGGATGTGCTCGGTGCGGCGAGAACGGGTTCCGGTAAGACGCTCGCGTTCTTGGTGCCATCCGTCGAGCTGTTGTATCACGCCAAGTTTATGCCGAGAAACGGAACCGGGGTGATGGTGCTCTCTCCGACGAGAGAATTAGCTTTGCAGATTTACAATGTGGCGCAGCAGTTGATGGAAAAGCACTCGCAAACGCACGGTTTGATTATCGGTGGCGCAAACCGTCGCGCAGAGGCGGAACGACTCATCAAAGGCGTCAATCTTTTGGTTGCCACCCCGGGTCGTTTGTTGGATCACATGCAGAACACGAGAGGCTTTACGTTTAGTAGTTTGAAGGTGTTCGTCATGGATGAGGCGGATCGTATGTTGGATATCGGTTTCGAGGAGGAGATGAGAACCATTGTGAAAATGTTGCCAAAGGATCGACAAACGATGCTCTTTAGCGCCACTCAAACCACAAAGGTCGAAGACTTGGCTCGACTTTCGCTCAAGAGTCCGATTTACATCGGTGTCGACGACTCTCGCGCGGTGTCCACCGCCACGGGCGTCGAACAAGGCTACTGCGTTGTTCCGAGCGAGCAACGATTTTTGCTCCTCTTCACCTTTTTGAAGAAGAACCTCAAGAAGAAAATCATGGTCTTCTTCTCATCCTGTAACTCGGTCAAGTACCACGCCGAACTGCTCAATTACATTGATATTCCCGTGAGCGATATTCACGGCAAGCAAAAGCAACAGAGAAGAACGACGACGTTTTTCGAGTTTTGCAAGGCGGATCGGGGCATTTTGCTCTGCACGGATGTCGCGGCGAGAGGTTTGGACATTCCAGCCGTGGATTGGATCATCCAATACGACCCACCAGATGATCCAAAGGAATACATCCACCGCGTCGGTCGTACCGCTCGCGGTACCGACGGCAAAGGTCGCGCTCTCTTGTTTTTGATTCCGGAAGAGTTGGCCTTTCTCAAATACCTCAAGGCGGCCAAGGTGCCGCTCAACGAGTACGAGTTCCCGACCAAAAAGATTGCCAACGTCCAGAGCCAGCTGGAAAAGCTGGTTGAGAAGAATTACTACCTGCACACGAGCGCTCGAGACGCGTACCGAGCCTACATTCTCGCGTACAACTCGCACACGCTCAAGGATGTGTACAACGTGCACTCTCTCGATCTCAACGGCGTCGCCCTCTCCTTTGGTTTCCATAAACCACCAAAGGTTCAACTCAACTTGGACTCCAAGTCGAGCAAAGGACGCGTCAAATCTCGCGGTGACGGCGGCCCCGGCAGCGACTACCGTCGCCAAAAGGGTACGGGTCACAAATTTAGCGCCGAGAATCCGTACGGCAGAAAGGACGCCTCTGACTCGCGCCAGTTCGTACGCATGTAATTAGACACATGTAATTAGACGGTTTTTAAAACACAAAGGTCGCGCTTGACATTACACAGCACATGTACACGCGTCGCTCACTCATAATTTCTCAAGTACACTCTCTCTCCTCCACACCAAACAAAAACTCAACGCTTGACGCGCATCGGGTCCAACGCAATCGGCGCGTCGGACCCCTCCCGCGTCCACGCCTTGGACTTTTCCTTCGTCGCGGCTGCCCACTCCGCCGTCAGCGTCGACGGCGTTTCACCTATCGTTCATCATCGTCGTCGGTCAGTCACTCAGTCAATATCCCGTCGTCGTCGTCGTCGTCATCGTCGTCGTCAAAGTCACTACTCTCCACGCATCACGCATGCCGTTTAGCAGTCTCACGCACCTCCAAAGATCTTCGCCACGTTGATGGCGTAATACACCGCTCCACCCGCCATGCACATGCCTCCAACGTTTGCCAACACCGTCGTCGCGCTCGGAGAAACCATCGTCGTCGTCTTCTGTCGCCCGTCGCGCGTTCGTCGTCTTCTGTCGCCCGGCCGATCGATCACGAGGGTTTGGACACCCATCCATGCGACGCGCGTGGATGATAATAATACTCACCAATTTTAATTCTCGGACACATGACGCGTACCACAGACTATATAAGTGTATATAGGTGTAATATTGATGGAATTTTTGTTTTCAAATGCGCAGCGCATCGGTCGAGCGGTCCCGACGACAGACGACGACGACAGACGACGACGAGTTTCGACCGGATCGCGTCGGACCGAGCCCGCCGGTATCGTCTGGTCTTCTCTGCCCGCGCGCGGTTAGTCCGGGTTTCGTGAGGGATTGACGTACGATCGATCGATCGCGTCGAAATCAAATCCAAATCTGTTTCGAGCTGTCTGTCTGTCGTTAAATCGCCGACGACATGACGACGACGAAACGGCGGCGTCGACAGTCAGGGGCGACGGGGGTGACGATCGGGGCAAACGACGGGGTCGAGGACGAGGACGATGAGAAGATGTTGCTGTCTCAACAGAGGGAACGGGTGACGTACGCGCCGACGACGACTGCGCGAAAACGACGCTCGGAAACAAACGACGACGACGACGACGACGAGAGTAATAAGAAGGACGGATCGACGACGAATGGATCGTCTGGGGGACGGGATAGCGAGAAGACGGAAGCGGCGATGCGGAGATTGTTTCAAATGGGTGATGGCACGACGGGAACGGATGTCGGGGCGGCGATGACGGCGGGCGGGGGAGGCGCTCGGAAAAAGTCTGAACCGACGAGCGGCGACGGGTTGACGGATTGGTTGAGCGATGCACGGGGCGTTGCATCGACGACGCGGAACGGTGAGGCGGGGAGTTCGAGACCTTCGATACCCGTCGCGCCTACTTGGAACGGTCAGGGGGAGGATGCGGGCGGGAAATCGCCCGGTGGGCGACGAAGACGTCGGCGCTCGGACGACGCCGGAGAGGTGTTTGAGCTTTTGACAAATTTAGAGGATAGTTTGCATCATCCGAAGGATGACGACGGGGAACGCTGCGAGGATGCGGCGATGGAGACGACGACGACGACGACGACGAATAATGTCGGACCGTCGATCGCGGTAAATACCGCCGTAGGATCTGCGGTAGTTCAAGAGGAGATTGAGTGGATGGACGACGAGGATGACAGTCAAGCCATGTTGGACGCTGTCGCATTGGCTGAGAAGAACAAGGCGAACTCGGCGCAAACGACGCAGGCAAGCGCGGTGGCGGTACCGCGGGTCGATGATATGGACGTCGGTACGGATGAAGACGACGACGACGATTTGCTCGCCGCGGTGCAAATCGCGGAACGCCGGCGTGCGACAAACGAAACCGTCGCTGGCGCAATTTTACCGGCGCACACGGGCGGCGAGGGGGCGCAGACGGGGTCACTACGCCCACGACAAACGGAAACGGGCGCTGCCGTCGATGAAGCAGCGGAAGCGGCGAAAGCTGAAGCGTTGGCGATTGAAAAAGAAGAGCGAAGAGCTGAATCTGAAATTCTAGGCACCTGGGACGTCGTATCCGTCCTTCGCAACCGATTCGGGCACGTTGAGGAGATGCGTTTATCGAGAGAATCGGGCGAGACAAAGACGGTACGTCTGCACGATGAATGGCAAGAGACACCGGTGAACGAGGGTGACTCTGTGCGATTGCATTGCGTGCCGAACGTGGTGAATGAATCAGACGTACGAGACGCAAGCGTGGTGGACGTCACTCGCGAAGGCGGCGTGTTGATCATCCTTTACCCGAGTTATTTGATCGCGGCAACCACCATCGGTGGGAGTTTCCAGTGTTCACGAATCACCGCCGTGGCGTCACACACGCAAGTCATCTGGGGTGACGCCACCGCGAACGAACCGGCGCTCGTGGGTACGATTATGCACGAGCTCACTGAAGCGGCGCTCATGACAGCCGCGGGGAGAAACTCTGTGCCGATGGAAGTCACGATTGAACGCATGATTAAATCGATGACGGCTGCGCTGTACGAAGTCAACATGCCAGAGAAAGAGCTAAAGAAACGCATAGACGAAACCATGCCCGGGGTCCAGCGTTGGGCGAATCGACTCTTGGCTTTGTCTCGCGTGCCAAAGGTGCCGCGGGCGACGCCAGGCGCCAATCCGTTGGCGCGAATGAACCGAATTGCGGCTACTGAAAAGTTGCGAGCGAAGTGCACGGTGGGTGTCGAGGCGGAGGTGCGTCACGGTGCGGCACCTCAAGCGACGTTACAAGTGGACGACATTGTCGACATTGAAGAACTTATTTGGGCTCCAAAGCTCGGTCTAAAGGGTGTGTTGGACGGCGTGGCAAACGCGGCGCTTCGTCATCGAGAGGGTGAAGTTCCAACGACATCCTTAGTGCCGATTGAATTGAAAACTGGAAAGTGGAAAGGGGTTTTCGAACACGGCGCGCAAGTCTTACTCTACACACTGATGATTAGTGAGAGATACGGCACGCTCTCACCCTGGGGGGTTCTTCATTACACCACGGGTGGCGACGAAGGCGAGAGTAGAATTTTGCAAGCGACGGTGAAGGAGCTTAGCTTTTTGGTGCTGCAGAGGAACCGACTCGTCGCCGCTCTGAGACCGACGATTTCTGAGGCGGATAAAAACAACGCACCCGCTCAACATGGTGATGCACGCTACGGTTTGGCTCAGCTACCGAAAATGAATCCGACGTCTTGGTGTGAGAGGTGCTTCCAACGCGATTTCTGCTTTACGTTGCATCGAGTGCTAGAGAATGGAAACGGAGAAACGAGTGAGCTCGGAGAGTTGTTCGATCGAGCGACGGAACACATTAAAAAAGAACACGAGCCCAGTCTGAGACGTTGGATCAAGCTCATCGATCTCGAGTCTGCGGAACTGCTCAATAAACGAGCGACTCCTTGGTTGCCCGTCGAGCTAGTCAACAGGCGCGACGGCTTTGCGCTCGATGGATTGAGACTTTTGAAGGAAGTCACTGAAGATTTATCTCTGGGTGATGATCGGTATTATTACACGTTTGAGGTGCCCACGACGGCGCACGATGCCATAAAGAAGATCACGATTGCTGATCGCGTGGTGTTGAGCGTGGACGGCGGCGTCACCACCATTTCCAGAGCGCAAATCATCGAAGTGAAGAAGCAAGAAGGGAACACCGTGCAACTTCTCATGTCGACCGACAGAGCCTTAAGACTGGTGAATCCAGAGGATAAAAACGAACCACAAGTCGGCTCAGTCGAACCAAACACACTTTGGCGCATAGACAAAGACGGGGCGGCGCTCACAATGGCAGCAAGATCCCGCGGAAACGTGCTCACGCTCTATAGCTTGAATAGTGAGCACATGAACAAGATTCGCGCGCGAATCGTCGATTTGGTGCATCCAAAGTTCGAACCATTGGGCAACGATAAGGCTACAATCGACGCCGCGCTCAAAAGTATTCCTGTTCCTCTGAACTGCGAGCAGCTTTCCGCCGTGGAGAAGATTGTGTCGTGTGAAGATTACGCACTCATCCTTGGCTTACCGGGCGCCGGTAAGACTGCGACGCTCGTTGCCGCCGTTAAAGCCCTCAGGGCGTTGGGTAAGTCAGTGTTGATTACGTCCCACACGCACAGTGCCATCGATAACATTCTCAGTCGTCTCCCTGAAGTGGGGGTTCAAGAGTTTGTGCGAGTCGGTGATCCGACAAAAATCGCGCCGGCGGTTAAAGAATATCGTCTCGGCTCAGAGCGCTGGTATTACTCTGTCACCGACGATTTGCGCAAAATTTCCGAACGCGCACCCGTGGCCGGGGTCACGTGCTACGGCGTAAATAACCCATTCTTCCAAAGAAAACAGTTTGACGTCGTCCTCGTGGATGAAGCGGGACAGATTACTTTCCCGGCTATTCTGCCGCCGCTCTTCATGGCAAAGAAGTTTGTGCTCGTCGGTGACCATCATCAGCTCCCGCCGCTCGTGGTATCAAAAGACGCGGCAGAAGGAGGATTAAACAAGTCTCTCTTTGCATCTCTCTGCGCAGCTCATCCAGATGCAGTGACAGATTTGGCGCTGCAGTATCGCATGGCTGAGCCGTTGACCCGTCTTCCAAACGCGTTGACTTACGGCGGTAAACTTCGCGCTGGCACGGAGGATGTTGCAAAGCAGACACTCGTTCTCGACGATGCACCGGATTTCCTCGTTAATCCGCCGCAGTGGCTTAAAAATGTCATGGATCCGGAGAAACACGTCGTGTTCTTGGACACGAGTCCGCTCGGCGCGGCGGCATACGAGACCAAGCTGCCGCTCACGAATGAGTCAGAGATGACATTCGTGCTATCTGTCTTGGGATCTTTCATCGCGCGTGGGATCGACGCCGATGACATGTGCGCGCTTTCTCCGTTCAACGCACAGGTTGACGCGATCGAATCGGCTTTAGGAAAATTTGCGAGTCTCAAGAAAGTCGAATCGCTCACCATTGACAGAGCGCAAGGCCGCGACATGAAAGCCGTCTGTATCTCTTTCGTGCGTTCAAACGAGCAGCACGTGGCGGGAGAGCTACTCAACGATAGACGTCGTTTGAACGTCGCCCTGACGCGCGCCAAGAAAAAGTTGGTGCTCATCGGTGCCATTGATACCTTGCGGTCTTCTCCGGCACTCGCCGACGCGCACGAATTGCTCAAACACGAAGGCTGGATCACGCCAGTGACGAACGAATCGCTGGATCACGCCAAACGCTTGCTCGAAAAGTACTAGTCAAACACATTCGTCTACAATTTGCTAATATCTGTAATCTACCTAGCTATTTCAATACGCCCGGCGTCAAAAGAGCAAGTCGTCGAGCACCTCGCCGAGCGAACACACACCGGGTTCGTATCGCGCAAACTCAAACCCACTTCCATCGTCTGCCAATCCCTCGATCGCGTCTCTCAGACCTTCGGGAACGCACCATTTAACATGCCCTCGCTCTTCGAGCTCCATCGCGAGTTCCTTTTGATGGTTATCCATGAGGCTCTCGTTCACCACGACCAAGAGCGGTTTACCAAACTTGAGCGTCTCAAAAACCGAACCCGCACCCGCGTGCGAAATAACGAGCGCGGCGTCCCTGAGCTCGTCTTCAATGCTCGGGAGATACTCGACAATCTTTACGTCGAACCCGAGAGTCCTCTTCGCGATGCGATGGGGTTTATAAACGCCGCGACCGATCTGCATCGTTAATCCGTCATAGCCTTTGCTCTTCAACGACGCAGACACAGCTGGCGAGTCCATCGTCTCTATGAGTGCGTCGAAGGATGTCGTACCGACGGTGACGAAGACGCGGCGGTTTTTGTCCGTCTTCTGTTCCCGGGCGGCGTTCCGAGGCATGGTTGGAGCGCGCGGGCGACTGGAGTGGCGTCGAAAAACGGTTGGTTGGTTGTTTTCTTTCAGCTCTGCTTGCGTCAAACATTTATTACAAAAATGTGCTTCAGGCGCGTCGTACAAATACATCTATCGTCTAAAAATCAAATTTAATGATTCGTTCGTGGTTGCGTGGAGCCGTTTCGATCCTTCTGTGTCTCGATGGCGGGCGTTTTCGTTTGCTATTCAATTGTGATGACTTCAGGCGGCGTGGAATTTTCCACAGCCGTGGAAGTCTTTTGTTGCTTCTGGACTCGCTCATCCTCCGACTCTCCCTGTGAGCTAAATTCGTGAAGATCTAAAAATAGAGAACAGTGATCTGAACCAAAGAAGCACGACATTGGCATCGAGCGCGCCGTTTGCTCGTCGAATCGATCCGTGGCGACTCTCACAGATTTCACTCGATGCATAAACGTTTGTGGCACCACAAAATAGTCCAGTCGCATGCCCGCCCATCGGTCGTATCCTCCGTACGACCCACCACTGACGGATCGCCACGTAAATGTCTGCCTATCTCCGTGAACGGCACGGTACACATCCGTCATGCCAGTGTGTTCAAGAATTCTCGTGAAACGCGTGCGCTCTGGAATCGTAAAGCCTCCAACCATGAGAAACGTGTTCGGATCTGGCCCGACGTCGATATCACGACGCGCGACATTGAGATCCCCACACCACACCACCGGCTTCTTACCCTCGTGATGTTTGAGATACTTTTGAAGCTTTTCGTCCCACTTGCGTCTCTTTGCCCATCGCTCTTCGTTACTTCCGTTGTGCGGCACGTACGTATTCAAAAATATAAACCGCTCGTACTCCAAAGCGAGCACCCGTCCTTCATTCGTATCGATATCATCCGGAGTCTCCGTTGATCCATCGATCGCGAGCGTGCGCGAAACGCGAATCGGCTTTTTCAGCCCCTTCTTCACGAGCACCGCCACTCCAGATTTTTTAGCCGGTGCCAAACACCAGTGCGCCTCGTAATTCCTCAGCGGTCCCCGACGAAGCATCGCTTCGACGAACGCCTTATCCTCTGCGTACTGCTTTCCTTCATCGCCCAGTTGTGAGTGATTCCTAGAATGATGTCAAAACGTATAAAACCACAGTCAGTCCATCGGTTCGGCTGTCAAGACGACGCGTTCAAACGAGGCACTGTCATTCGACCGACGACGCACCACTTCCGACTCTGATTATTCTTCGTCGGCCCACCGCTCGCCTTGAGCCACACCTCCTGTAACGCGATCGCATCCGGTTTACACCGTATGATGGCTTCGTTCAGCGCTTGCGCCGCTCGCGGCACTCGACCCGGTGGGTCTCGCTTCCCGCCTCGAACTCGATTGAGTAATCCATTGGCGTTCCAGCTCATGAAACTCAACGGGTGCGTCGCATCCACGGGCGTGAAATCGTCCAAATCATCCAGCGCAAAAGCTTGCTTCGCACCGTTGATTTCTTCCCGCGAACGCTTCGCGGCGTCCGACGACATGCGTGTCCGACGCGCGTCGCGGTCTGTTGAGTCGTCTCAACCAAAAAGTGCACCTACTTCGAGTGACGTCGTCACTTTGTGAATCATCATCATCACCCGTCGTAGAGTTTCTCGTTCCGATATGACGATGCTCGCTTATAACGCCTTCATGGCGCTCGTCGAACGCAATCTCGTCCCGGACGCCGTCCTCCGGGCGGGAATTCGAAGAAACCTTCGGGTAAAGTGCCGGGAAACGTTTGCAAACACAGAGGATGAACTCGAGCACGAACAGAAATTCATCGAAGAGTTACGAACGAGGAGCGATATCGCCATCGAGACCGCGGCGGCGAACGAGCAGCACTACGAGGTGCCGACGGAGTTTTACTTGATGTGTCTCGGGAACCGACTCAAGTATTCGTGCTGTTTGTACCGTGATGGGAAGGAGAGTTTGGATGAAGCGGAGGTGGCCATGCTTCAGACGTATTGTGAGCGCGCGGAACTCGTCGATGGGATGAACATTCTCGAACTCGGGTGCGGATGGGGATCGCTTTCGTTATTTTTGGCAGAGACGTTTCCGAAATCGAAAATCACAGGGGTGTCCAACTCGAAGACGCAAAAGGAGTTTATCGACGCCAAGGCGAAGGAACGCGGCTTGAGCAACTTGCAAATCATCACCAAGGATGTGAATGAATTCGAGCCGCCAGCCCCGGGATCCTACGATCGAATCATGTCCATCGAGATGTTTGAGCACATGAAAAACTACGATACCTTGTTCGCTAAGTGCGAGACTTGGTTGAAGACGGGAGGAAAGATGTTTGTGCACATTTTCTGCCATGCGTTTTACCCGTTCCACTACGACGTCGAGTCGGATGCGGATTGGATGTCCAAGTATTTCTTCACTGGCGGGACGATGCCGACGGACAGAATGTTTGCCTACTTTGCTAAAAAGTTGCATCTAAAGAGACAGTGGCGGGTAAATGGCAAACATTACTCGCGCACGTGCGAGGACTGGTTGAAGAAATTGGACGCGAACTACAAAGCTGGAAAAGTGGCGCCTATTCTCGACGAGGCGTACGGAAGAGAGAACCGCACCAAGTGGTACGTGTACTGGAGACTCTTCTTCTTGTCGTGCAGCGAACTGTTCAACTACAACAAGGGTAACGAATGGTACGTAAGCCATTACTTGTTTGAAAAGCTCGCATAGACGAGAAGAGCTTAATTCTATTCTTTTTGTATCAAAAAAATTTCTTCTACCTATCTCCCCTCGCGATTGATCTCCTCGAGTTCGGCTCGGATCAAGTCTTGCATGGACATCGACCCTTTGCCCTTTTGTTTAATCGTAAATGCCGGTTCATCGTCCTCCTCATCTTCCCAATCCTCCTCTTCTTCTTCGTCGAAATCGTCCGCTTGCGCCGGTGGCTTGCGTGGGGACGGCCGCGCCGATTTAGGATCTCTTCGCTTACCCATCTCCACACCCTTGGCTTCGTATCGTGCATTCTTCAGCGCTCGCACCTTTTCCCGTCGCGCCATCTTTTTACGCTCCTCATTGCGTTGACGACGGAAAACAATCAAGCTACTAATAAATTTCAACACCTCTTCTCTCCCCTCTGTGGTGACGCTACTCGTGGAAATCATCGATGGCAAACGATGCCACTTGGCGTCCAGCGCGTCCCGTAACGCAGCTTTATTCTCCTCCACTGTCGGTCCACCGGGCTTATCCCTATCGCACTTTGTAAAGATGATTGTAAACGGGGTGTCGTGCTCGATGAGCCAATTTGCGTACGCCTCGTCATTCTTCGTCGGAGGAATGCTCGCGTCGACGAGCAGTAACACCCCAGCCAAGTTTTCCCGCTCGACGAAATATTCTTTCGTAAACGCATCCCACGCCTTGACGGCGTCTTCTTCCGCCTTGGCGTACCCATAACCGGGCAAATCAACCAACCTCCACTTTTTATCAACCAAATAGTGATTCATGCTCACCGTCGTCCCCGGTTTCGCGCTCACCGCCGCCGCCCCGCGTCCAAACGTCACCAAATTCAGTAAACTACTCTTCCCTACGTTTGACCTTCCTATCAACGCCACTTCCGGTAATCCATCGCTCTTCGGCGCGTCTGAAACCTCGACGCTCGACGACTCGTACTCCACCCGCGACATCTTCTTCTCAGTCACCAACTTTTCATTCGGTGGCGGCAGCGTCTGCGCCTCGGCGCCCACGCGGAGCACCGGTCGCGCCTCCCGTCGTCCAAGCGGCGCCATCGCTTCGTTCGGTCGG
>JACLAB010007166.1_pt1 | contig 18937 bp, 10 predicted proteins | sample 8027921 | NCBI WGS metagenome assembly JACLAB01 (sample SAMN15725117, study PRJNA655200) | protist metagenome | isolation source: fluorescence activated cell sorting (FACS) single amplified genomes of... | place: USA: West Boothbay Harbor, Gulf of Maine | collected 2000-07-19 | reverse complement strand
CGCGCATTTCCAATGTCCGATCACGATGGAGTTGATGCAAGATCCGGTGATGATCGCCACGGGGCACACGTACGATAGACCGGCGATTCAACGATGGCTCGATCAGGGCCATCGCACGTGTCCGGTGACCGGGGTGCGGTTGCGACACTTGGAGTTGATTCCCAATCACGCGATTCGCACCGCGATTCAGTCGTGGGCGCCGGCAGAGCTGAGCGCGTTGCGGCCCCTGGCGCCCCTGCACGACAAGGCGGTGGTGGATATTCATAGACAGAATAGCGATTTCGCCGGGCTTCCGTCGGCGGATCAAGAGCTCGCACCTTCCGCAGGTGGCGCCGCGAACGCGTCGACCGCGGATGCGAGCGATGATCAGCATCCGGTGTACACCATCGCGGAGGGACACGACGAAATCGTTTGGGGCGTGGACACGACGGCGACGACGTTGTTTAGCGCTTCGGCAGACAAGACGATTCGGGCGTGGGACATTTCGAGTCGACGCTGCGTACAGGTTCTAGAAGAGCACACGCGGCCGGTGTTGTGTTTAGCGGTGTGCGTAAAGCACGACAAATTATTTAGTGGTTCGTACGATTGCACTGTGCGGGTGTGGAACCTGAGCACGTACCGACGAATCACCTATCTTCCCGGTCACACCGACGCCGTGCGGGCGCTTCAAGTGTACAACGATACGACGCTGTACACGGCGTCTTACGACCACACCATTCGTGCGTACGACATAGAGTCGCTCGAGTTGCTCAAGGTTCTTCGAGGTCACAACGGTCCTGTGCGCACGTTGGTGACGGTGAATGATTACGTCTTTAGCGGATCGTACGACAGAACCGTGCGCGTCTGGCCCGCGTACACAGCCGATGTCGGTCCGTCCGCGGGAACGGATTTGGTGAAAACGTTGAAAGGACACCGCGATGCGGTTCGTGCTTTGGCGTGCTTTCCGCGTAGGCAAGCGACGTCGAGCAACCGCGCCATCGGACCGTTTGTATTTAGTGGTTCAGACGACACCAACGTCCGCGTGTGGAACGCAGCGACGTTCGAGTGCGTTCAAGAACTCAAGGGCCACGGCGACAACGTGCGTGTTTTGACGGTGGATGATAGACACCTGTACAGCGGATCTTGGGACAAGACTATTCGCGTGTGGGATTTAGAAACTTTCAGCTGCAAGCACATCATCAACGGCCACACCGAAGCCGTGCTGGCGCTGTGCGTCATGGGCGGCCACTTGGTTTCCGGCTCGTACGACACCACCGTGAGGTTTTGGGGCGTGCAACCGGAGACCGAGTTTGAGTGCGTCGGAGTGTTCCAAGGCCATCACGACGCCGTCCGCGTTTTGACGAGCGCCGGACGCAACGCGACGACTGTGTTTAGCGGCTCTTATGATGGCTCGATAGGATTCTGGCGATTACCGATCGCGGACCCGAGAGATTGGCCGCCTAGTCGATCGATCACGAACGGGTGGGTTTGAGTGTTTTTGCGTTTTGTAAATTCCAAATAAAAGAATCAGATGAAAATCAATCGATTCGCCGCAACGTGTTCATGTACGTGTACCTTGAAAACACGACGAAAAGCTTACGATACCACACGAATTGCGAAGCGTGTAAGCGGACAGCCTTGATAACTTCCACGGGCGACGCGCTCGGCACGAACACGCGCCGCGAGTCGATCAAACTTTCTAAATAAGAAGTCGCGAAATCCAACGCTCCGCTCAGCTTTCGAGCCGTGTTTGTCGTCTCTAATACCCAGACCTGCGGACAACCACCCCGATCGCTGACGCTGGAAATGCTACTTTTCCGCTCCTCGATCCACTGTTTCGTACCTTCGTACGTGCAAACGTGATTCAAATGTCCAGACACACCGCCCGCGTCGAACGTCACCACGTAATCGAACGTCGTCGGCGCCCCCCCGGTGTACTCGTCCAGCACCGTCATCACCGTCTTCGCCGGCCACGCGTTCGTCATACCGTCCATCAAATCTTCTGCCTCCACGATGCACATCCCCTCCAGCTCGAACAGCTCTTTCACGCGCAATAACTCCTTCTTTCTCGTCTCTCCGTCCCCGCCGGCGCCGCCGTCGCTCAGGCACACCAAGTGTGTCTCCACGTTCGCCGCTTTCAGCGCTTGAATCGTCGGCGCGAAGAAGTACGACTCATCATCGGGGTGAGACGTGAGCACGAGCGCAGCCTTGCGCCTGTCCGCGCCTTTTTCGCGCGAGGAACCGTTCGGGACGGCGAAAGGATCGAGTCCGGTCCGCGTCCTAATCTTGCGCGTTATTCGAAGAGCAACGAGCGAGCACGCGACCGCGGCGCCCGCGAACGCGACGGATGTTACCACCGCGTCCCGTTTCATCGTCACGCCAACGCTGCACTCGATCGAACGCTCTGGGACGCACGAAGAGCGCGTCGATGTAAAGTTGTTGTCTTGAGTCTTCTTTTACAAAAACGTTTGCGCACGCGGGGCGAAGGCGAAGGAGATCGACGACGCTCTGGCCGCCGCTCGCTCCGACTTCATGTCCAGCATTTGATTGTAAATGGCCTCGCGCAAGTACTCGTCAGGAATGTGGGCGTCGGGCTCGTCGAGAGACTTGAAATGCGGGTCGTCCACCGCGGGCGCGTACGTCGGCTCATTGGAGGAGTCGTGGAGCGAGGCGAGATACGGATGCGCCAAGGCGTCGTCGACGCTGATTCTTCGTCGAGGATCGAACACCAAGGTGCGCTCAAGCAGATCAATCGCCAGTGGATTGGCGTTGGGATAAATAGCCGCGAAATTGACCTTTGGTTTGCGAGGAAGACTGGCAATGTACTTGCGCGCGTACGGCGACGATATGAAATCCATGTCGTCTTCTTCGGGCGAGCCCAAGGTTTCGATGATGAGTCGCATTTGGTGGATGAAATCTTTCCCAGGGAACAGAGGCTTACGGTCGATGATTTCGGCCAAAATACACCCCACGGACCACATGTCGATCGATGCGGCGTACTCTTCTGAATTCAACAACAACTCGGGCGCGCGATACCATCGCGTGACGACGTACGACGTCATCATTCGTCCGCGTTCCACCATGCTTCGCGCGAGCCCAAAGTCGCATATGCACAAGTCACAGTTGGCGTTGAGTAAAATATTGCTCGGCTTCAAGTCTCGATGCAATACTTTGGCGCTGTGCACGTACTTTAATCCGCGCAAGATTTGATAGATGAAGTACTGACAGTGCTCGTCCAACAGCGCTTGCTTGCTTCGAATGATTTGATGCAAATCGGTGTCCATGAGCTCGTACACCAAGTACACGTCATCCATGCGCCCGTTATCACCCACGGGCATCATGATGTCTTCGAGTCTGATGACGTTCTCGTGCTTCAACCGTCGCAAAAGATGCACCTCGCGCAGCGCTCGCCGCGCCTCCACCGGAGAATCAAAGCAATTTGTCAACTTTTTAATCGCCACGGTATTTCGCGCGCCGTGCGGCGCGACGCGATCGTTCGCCGAGCACACCACCCCGTACGCCCCGCGTCCGACCGTCTTGATCGGATCGTACCGCTCGTCCACGTCGAACGCGTGTCGTCCCAACCACACGCGTCTCGGCGTTTGCTCGCGAACTCGTTCGATTTCGCGACCGCGCGTCCTCGCATCGATCGGTTCCCGGAGATGAATTCGCGCCGCATTCGCGACCGCGTCCTCCTTTCGTTTTCGTCGCGCGTGTCCGCGCGCTTCCCCGATCGCGCTCAATCGCGCCGTCTCCTCGTCGAAATCGCACTCCGGCGCCCCCCCGCGCGCCTCCACCGCCCGCTCTCCTCGCGCGTCCCGTCGTCGACGCTCCCGCGCCTCCTCGCGTCGCTCGACGCGCCGTCCCGCGTCCGTCGCCCTCGTCCCGTCCATCCCTCGCGCCTCCGCGCCGTCCCGCGCCCTATCGCGCCCTTTCGTCGCCCGATCGAATCGCGATCGAGCCCTCGATCGCCCTCGCGGGCGGGTCGCTCGCGCGCCCGCCCGCGGTCTCCAGTCGAGTCGCTCGTGTCGTGCGCTGATGAAGCGTGCGTTGCGTGTGGCGTGCCCCGCGACGCGTCGGGGCGGCGTTCGCGCTCGTGTGTGTCGCGTCACGTCGTCATCATCCATCACCACCCGTCGTTGACTTCGTCGCGGCGCTAAATCGTCGGTTCGTCTACCCGCCACACGCGGGTGTTTTTGGACACCCGGGACGCTCGACGCGCGTTCGAAATCGATTGTTACGGGCGCGCCATTCGTCGTCGTCGTCGCGACGACGCGCGCGACGCGCCGGCGCGATGTCGACGACGCGCGCGTACGTGCGCGTGAAGCGCAAGCGCGCGGACGCGTCGCACGCGCGCGTCGTCGTCGAGGTGGACGACGACGGCGAAGATTACGGCGAAGACGGCGACGACGGCGCGCGCGCGGCGCGGACGGCGCGGGCGGCGGCGCTCGCGCGAGCGCTGGACGAGGTGCTCGCCGAAGGGTCGCGCGCGACGCCGTACGGCGCCGCGGTGACGGCGGAGGACGCGGGCGGGGCGCGGAAACGGCGACGGCGCGCGAGACGCGTGGCGGAGGGCGTCGCGCGAGACGACGCGGAGCGGCGAGCGAACGACGACGGCGAGGGAGGCGCGAAGAGGGTGTACGACGCGATGGTGGATTCGCTCGGGGTGCGTCGCGCGGATGGAGAGGCGATCGAGCGCGCGGCGGCGATGGAATTGGCGTTGACGTGCAACTACGCGCCGATGGTGCGCGAGTACTTGGCGAGTCGAGGCGAGGCGAACGCGGAGGACGTCGGACCGCCGCCGTTCGAGGGGGAGGAGGCGTTCGCGAGGGCGCTGACGAGCGCGAGCGAGGAAGAGGATGAGTGGGTGTACGACGTGTACGAGATGATGGATGAGGACGCGCGCGACTCGGACGACGACGATTTCGACGATGGGTACGCGCCGGTGATTCGGGTACGAGATTTTCACGACGTCGCGGGCGATGAGGACGCGGAGAGCGATTACGGGGACTCGGATAGTAACGCGGAGAATTATTTCGACGATTATCCCGACACCGAGAGCGATTCTTCGGAGTACAGCGATCGGTTTGAGGACGACGACGACGACGAAGACGACGATTGGAGCTAGTTACCCCGGCCGGATAGGTGTGTAGGTGTGTAGGTGTGTAGGTGTGTAGGTGTGTAGGTGTGTAGTAACTAAATCCGTAATGAGTGAAGGAAAAACTATCAATGCGTGCGGCGCGCTGTGCGATCGATTACTTCGAAACCATCTCCTCGGCGTCGCGCTTCGCCTTGGCGGCTTCCTCCGCGCGCGCCTCGGCGGCTTTCTTCGCCCCTGGCGCGCAGTGCGCGTCCAGCCAATCAGACGTCTCGGCCAGCATGTGGTTGATGCTTTCCTTGGCGCGATAGCCGTGGGACTCGTGCGGTAAAATGACAAGCTTGACCTCGGCACCGTTACCCTTAAGAGCGGAGAAGAAGCGTTCGGATTGCATGAGATGGGTACCGCTGTTTTGATCCTCCTCGCCGTGGATCAATAAAATCGGCTTTTTAATCTTGTGCGCATTCATGAACGGTGACATCGCGTTGTACGTTTCCGGCGCTTCCCACAACGTTCGTTCTTCGGCTTGAAACCCGAAAGGCGTTAGCGTTCGATTGTATGCCCCGCTTCGCGCGATGGCGCACGCGAACAAATCCGGTGCGTGTGCGAGCAAATTCGCCGCCATGAACGCGCCATACGAGTGACCGCCGACGGCGATGCGCTCCGGATCCGCGACGCCGCGCGCGACGACTTCGTTCACCGCCGCACGCGCGCCAGCGACGAGTTGTTCGACGTACGTGTCGTTCGGTTCCACACCCTCGCCTTCGCCGATGATGGGCAACGCCGGCCCGTCGAGCACTGCGTATCCACGCGCGAGCCACACCAACGCGCTCGATGGGCCGATACCAGTGAAGCGATACGGCGAATCGCGTAGCTGTGACGCAGCTTCTTTGGTCTTGAACTCTCGTGGATAAGCCCACATCAGGAGTGGTAGCGGACCATCGCGCGCGGCGTCGTACCCGGGCGGCGTGTACAGCGTGCCGTTGAGCTCAACGCCGTCGTCGCGCTTGTATTTGATTATTTCCTTCGGCAGCTCCTTCAAATCGGGATGTGGATGAGGGAAATTTGAAATTTTGACCTCTTTCCCGGGCGAGCCGTCGGCGGTCATTTGAAGCGAAAAGAACTGCGAATTCTCCGACGGGCTCTCTCGAGAGAACAATATGCGCATAGTTTCGAGCGTGACTGGCGCTGCCTCGGGGCCGCCGTAATCGCTGATCAAACTCCCCGGATGCTCCAAATACGGCGGTTTGCTTTCCCACATTCGATGCTTGGCGCCGGTGTCGACGTCGAACAAATCGATGAAAGGTTTATCGCCTTCTGGATTCGCGCCGTCTCCCTGCAACAACAGCTTCACTCCCGGACCGGTAGGTTTACCTTCTCCCAACGGCGTCGGTCCGACGACGCGCGCCAGAACGTACGATCCATCCTCCGTCCGGCGTGTAGTAAATGAGCCGGGGGCGTTGTAACTGTCTTCGTAGTCGCGCTCCCAAAGCATGCGCTTCGTCGCATTCGGATCGGCGTCGCCCGGCGAAGTCACCCACACTCGCGACGTGCGTGTCTTGTACCAGCTCTCGTATAAAATCGATAAATCGTCGCCGCCCCATGCGACACCACCGTAGCGATAATCAGTTTGAAACAGCGTCTTGGGCGTCGCCGCAGGATCTTTGCCGATGTCGACGGTGTACGTGACGTCTCGAGGGGAGACTTCGACTCTCGGATCACCCTCGTCTTGCGCCTCGGTCCAGTACAACGACGCACTCTTATCCGAACGCCAGTTCACTGCGCGAGGTCCTTTACGCGTGGCGTTGTGCACGATGGGCACGTTCTCGGCCAAAGGCAAGTCTGCGACCTCGCGCACGACTTTGCCGTCGCTGTCCGCCACCCACACCTTCTTTGGAAACCTACCGCACGGCACGGAGTACGAGTACGGCCTATGAATGGCTTCGACGATTGCGAATTTCCCATCGGGCGACGGATCGCAGCGCGTGTAGATTCTCGACTTTCCGTCACCCCAAGTCTTCGTCGCCCCGGTGGAGACGTCCACCGCCACGAGTTCCGACGAACAATAGTAATCGAATAAATCCGCGTCGTGCGAGTCTTTCAATAAATCGGCGTACGTTCGCGCCTGTGCGACGTTACCACCTCGATTTGTTTGAATTCTCGGCCCGAAAGGCGTCTGTGGTCGCTTCGGCGCCTCCTTGGGTCGGTTTTCTGGAATGCAGCACGCGACGATGACGTCGTCGTTCAACCAACTGTACGACTCAAAAATAGTATTCAACCCACGATCGGGAAGCAAAACTCGACACTGTCGCGTGTGCGCGTCTGCGATCCACAGCGTCAACGGCCCTCGCTCTGGCTCGCCCGGCTCTCCGCTCGAGCGCGTCGTAAACGCTATCTTCGTCCCATCCGGCGACCAGCTCACGTAGTTTATCAGCGCGTTCTCCGGAGTCCCGACGAAATCTTCCGCCGCTCCGATCTCCTCCTCTCGCGCGGGCATCGCTCCGATCGCCAATTTCGTTTGATGTCCCATCCTCGACGTCGAATTTTGCGCCGCATCGATCCGCACGCCCGCCAATTTCACCTCCTCTCGCGCGAGCGTCGCCACGTCCGGCAGCGGCGGCGGTTTGTGCAGATACAGCAACCGCCTTCGATCGGGCGACACCGTCACGTTCGGGCTCTGCGGTCGCTCCGTGAACTGCGTCAGCGCGTCCGGCGGTCGCCGGTACCCGTTCGCGTCGTCCCCATCGCTCGCGCGCGCGTCCTCGCGCGTCGTCGTCCCGCCTTCGTCACCACCGCTCGCGACGTTCACGCGTCGGCGTCGTCCCGCGACGGCGTCGAGCGCGCCTCTCGCGCGCGCGACGAGCGCGCGTTTCGCGTCGGACATCCCTCCGCGCGCGCGCGCGTCGTGCAGGGGCGCCGAGGACATGGCGACGCGCGCGATGCGATGCATCGGCGTCGCACTGTGCGACGCGACGTCGCTCGCGCGCGCCCGCGCGCGGTGCGGCGACGCGAAAACCGACGCTCGCGCTCGCGCGTCGCGCGCTCGCGTCGCGCGCTCGCGTCGCGCGCGCGCGCGGCGCGGCGCGTCGGCATGGGTGTTCACGATGCGGCGACGATCGACGACGAGGCGACGCCGCTGATCGGTCGCGCGCGCTCTGGGAGCGCGCGCCGGACGCGCGCTGGGTCGTGGCTGTCCCTGATCGCGGCGTTGGCGATCGTCGTCGCGTTGGCGACGGCGAGGCGCGTCGCGCTCGGGACGCAGTCGTGCCCGGAGGGACGCGCGGACGTCGCGCTCCTCATCGGAGGGTCGGTGCGCGGTTTGGTGTTGGATCACGTGTACACGAGTTTGAAGGCGAACCTGATCGACTTCATGGCGTCGCATTGCGTGAACGTGCACCCGATCATGCTCCTGAGTACCGCGGACGTGAGCGGGTGGCGCCACACGAGGGTGTTTCCGAAGGTGTATCCGCACGTGCTACAACGCGCGCTGGACGTCATTCAACCCGTGGCGGTTTCGCTTTACACGGCCTCGGCGTATCACACGGACGCGGCGGATCCCTGGGGACAGAATTGCGCGGCGCGTGGATTCAAGGTGAATGAAGACGACTACTGGTCGCCGGCGACGGCGTACGCGCAGTTCGATGTGAGCAAAAGGCTGCTTTGCATAGCGCGCAAAGTGGAGCAGGAGAAAAACATGAACTTTTCGTGGTTCGTTCGGAGTCGACCCGATTACTTTTGGTACGGGCCGCCGCCCGTGGACTTTGCCACGACGTTGTGGGAAGGTAGGGATACAGACAGCGCGCACGCGTTTATCTTTGACACGGGTTGGTCACGCACGTACAACGACGCCTTGTACGCCGTGCACAGTTCGCACGCCGATGGTATACTGGGCCCAGGGTCATCGATTTTGTCTGAGTTACCATGCCGAGCTGAGATCGCGGCCGCTGAAGGCGGCCATTCACGTATGATTCCGGAGACAGCCCTTCGCGAAGTGGCGAAGCGCGTCGGGGCGACGTCGACGGCCGTGGGAATCGGGTTCGAGCGATCGGCTCGGCCAACCGCAGACCCGGGAGATGGTACGCTGAGGTGCATGCAATTCGAAAGTCACCAGCACATGCAAGCGTGCGAGCGTGCCGAGGAAATTAGTGTGTCAGAGACTACCGCTTACCGACGGCAAGTAGACCGGTGGCTCTCTTCTGGCGCACACGCCGACGACCCGCCGGTGCAATCAATAGGACCGACGTGCTAGAAATAGTAGATTGTTGACGAAATAGTTGATTGTCGACGAAATGAGTACCTTTACGGTGAATACACAAATCGCTCGAAACGAACGCGGAACGCGCACTTAAAATCTGTGCTCGATCATCGGCCTTTTGCGGTACCACCGCGCCCGTCGTCAGACATCGCCGCGCGGCTCGAACGCGATCGTTAGAGTTGACGAGAATCGAGCACTGGCGACGCTTTCGCTCGTTCGAACGCGCGACGAGCGAGAGGTGACGACGCGCGCGACGACGCAGCCTCGGTCGTGCGATGGGTGTTCACGACACGATGACGGACGACGAGACGCCGCTTATCGGCGATGATCACTCTAGGAGCGCGCGACGGACGCGCGTTGGATTGTGCCTGTCCTTGATCGCGGCGGTGGCCATCGTCGTCGCGTTGGCGACGGCGAAGCGCGACGCCGTCGCGGACCTCGGCTCGTGTCCGCAGGGACGCGCCGACGTCGCGTTGCTCGTGTCGGGATCTGTGCGCTCGTTCATGATTCCGAACGTCTACAAGAGTTTGAAGGCGAACCTGATCGACTTCATGGCGTCGCGTTGCGTGAACGTGCACCCGATCATGTATCTTGGTCTCAAGGAAGCGGCTGGCTGGGGACACGGAGGACTGCCGTACCCGCACGCGATCCCGTCCGACCTGGACGAGGCGCTTGACCACGTTAATGTCGCGGCCGTGGACTTTTATGCACCCACTGATTACAAATTAGACCCGCATTTCCCTTGGGGACATTGTTCGGGCGAGGCGCACTATTTCTGCGCGACGTCGATGTGGGCGCACTTTGACAAAGCTCAGACGCTGCTTTGCATGGCGCGTAAAGTGCAGCAGGAGAAGAACATACAATTTTCGTGGTACATGCACAGTCGACCCGAGTACTTTTGGTACGCGCCACCGCCCATGGACTTTGTCTCGACGATGCTGGACGGTCGGGACACGAACCACGACACGGATGCCGTCCAACCTACGTTCATCTTTGACACGGACTGGCAATGGGGGTACAACGACGCCTTTTACGTGGTGCACAGTTCGCGCGCCGATGCTTTTTGGGGTCACGGAACGGATGCATTGAGGAGCATCGCATGCAAAGAAATGGGTCGGCGCAAAATCGATCCTGAAACAGCTATTTTTCACGTGGCGGACCTTGCCGAGTGCAAAGTCCGTCGCGGCATATCGTTCGGGCACTCGGCGCGGCCGGATCGCAACGGGGAAGGTGAAATTTGGTGTACCGGATTCACTAAGCACAACACGGCGATGCTCCATGCGTGTGAAGCGGCCAACAAGATTAGTAGAGACGCGAACGCTGAATACCGCAAGCAAGCCAAAGACTGGCTGGAGAAGCACGCAGACGCGGACGCGCAAGAGGCGATGCCCGCGGCGCGCGGACCCACGTGCTAGCCCCAGGAGTCCATATCCAACATATTCGATTGTATCATCAAAATCTAGACAGTAGCAACGCAGCCGACCGCCGCGCGCACGAAGACGCGAAAACGTTCGTCGAGCCGCTGAGCGGCGCTCGACGCCGCTCAACACCCCGCACATTATGATCGTCACTCACGCGCGCGCCCCTGGACGACGCGCGCGTGATCTAACCCACGCGGCGGAGATTTACGTGAAAACACAAGTATGCGCGTCCTCGTTCCAGCGTGTGGACGCGGCGAGCGCTTCCGCGCGCAAGGCTACGAAGACATCAAGCCGCTTATCCCAGTGCTCGGCAAGGCGATGATACACACGGTCACGGAAGCGCTGCGCGTCGATGAAAACCGCGACACGTGCGTCGTGGTGACGAATTTCGATGAATCCGTCCCCGAACGAGGGTTCACCACGGTGCGGTTGGCGCGCGCGACGGTCGGGGCGGCGGAGACGGCGGCGCTCGCGCTGGGGACGTTGTCGGCGACGAACGACGGGTCGCTCCTGTTGGTGGACTGCGATGCGGTGTATCATTGCGACGTCATCGAACGGTTTCGGGCGCTGGAAAAACGACCCGAAGTGCGCGCGGCGGTGCTGTGCTTTGAGGAATCCGCGCGTGAGCGTGAGATGGCGGCGAAATATTCATACGTTGAGACGAGCGGGGACGGCGGACGCGTGACCAAAATCGCGGAGAAGTCGCGCGTGGGTCCTTACGCGAACACCGGAGCGTACTGGTTCTCGAGTGAAAAAGAGTTTCTTGAATTGACGAAGGATGTTTTGAGTCAAGAAGGAAAGTTTGAGCGCGGCGAGGCGTACGTTTCATGCGTTTTGAAAGAGTACGTCGCGCGAGACAAGCACGTCAGCTCCGTTGTCATCGCTGAGGACCAATACTCGAACATCGGTACGCCTGAGTGTTTAGAGCAGTACTTGTCCAAACAGGGATATGCATTTTTGTTTGATTTGGACGGTACTCTTGTGGACACCACGGATGCCTACGTCGCGGCTTGGCGCGAGATTCTCGCTCCGATGGGCGCGTTTGTCGACGAAGAATTCTTCCTCAAACACATCAGCGGACAATCCGACGCTCAAGTCGCGCAACGTTTCAAGCTGCAGATTTCGTCAGAGCAGAAAGACGAAGCGTTCTTGCGATACATCGAAAAGACCAAAGAAATTCCAGGCGCGGTGGAATTTGTGCAAAAGTGTCGTGCGCTCGGACCGGTGTCCGTAGTGACGAATTCCAACAGAACCGCCGCCAAGGCTTTGTTGAAACATCTTGCATTGGACGATTTACCGCTTATTTCCGCGAATGACGTGAGACTTGGTAAACCAAACGCGGAGCCGTACTTGAAAGCGGCGAGAAAACTTGGAGTCTCAATCGGAAACTCCATTGTCTTCGAGGACTCTCGATGCGGTTTGATTTCCGGACGCGCAGCGGGATGCCAATACGTCGTCTCTGTTAATACAAACGTGTCAGGCAGCGATTCGTTTATCGCGAATTATCTCGCTGAAGACCCAGAGGAGTTATTCGAGACGATGAATTCTGTGGCGCACCTTTCTGACGAACTGTCCGAAGTATTGGGTCAACGATCCATTGTGTATCCGATTCGAGCAAGCGGCGGCTATATTTCTGAAATTCTTTCGGCGACCTCCGGTTCAAGACATCTTGTGGTGAAGCAAGAAAACTCTGATCACGGAGTCTTGATGGAGGTGAGCGAACACTTGAACCTTCACGAGACTGAGTGTAAGTTCTACGAGGATTTCGCGAGTATCATGCCGGTACGTGTACCGATCTGCTACGGCGTCCTTCCGACGTCACGCGCTATCGTCATGGAGGATTTGCGAAAGTATGATCGAGCGCCAGACTTTTGTCTTGAAAGTGGCCTCAAGGTGGTGAACACGATGGCGAGGTTGCATTCACACTTCCGAGGCGCGCCGTTGGGAAGGCTATCGGTTTATGACACGTATATGCGACAGCACGTGCAAGAACACTACGCAACGTTTCGAAGTCGATGGTTGAATACGCTCGGTGAACAAGTTTTCGTGATGTTTGACCACGCGGCGGCAAACTTTGCGGACGCCGAGCTGCGACTTCGAAGAGCTCCGCAAACGCTTCTTCACGGTGACCTCAAATTTCCAAATTTATTCTGGGATAATCAAGTGAGCGGCGGCGAACCAATCTTTATTGATTGGCAGTACGCGCGTCCGGGTCAAGGCATCGAAGACATCGTGTTCCTTCTCGTCGAGAGCTGTGACATTGAGGACTTTGAACAATTGGCCCAAGTGCTCGTCAATACGTATTATGATTCTAGGCAAAAGTTGGACAACGTCGTCGTACCGAAGGATGAGCGCGTCGCACAAGTAAGCAGTGCTTTGGCTGGATTTCCTTTGTTTGTGGCTGTGTGGTTCGGGTGCATCGATGCGAGCAAGCTCAGCGAACCCAACTTTCCCTTCATGTACATTTTAAGGCTGGCCAATGCGTTTACGCATTTGTACGACGACGAGTGGGCCGCGCGAGGGGCGACACGTCTCATAGCGTGAAATTGAAATATGTAAGTACAGCTTCTAAGTTATGCTAACACACAATCGTTCAACGTCTGTACCCGCCGTCTGTACCCGCCTTACTCCCAAAAGACCGTGCGAGCGTTCACTTCGAGAATGCCGCGTTTTATTTCTTCGGCGTACGCGCCGACTCGCAAGATGACGATTGGTCGTTCTACATTCGAAAGAATTTTCGGAGAGTGCACCAAAAGTGGAAGGCCGTACAGTCTCTTTCCTTGCTTTCCTTCGGCGTTATCCAAAATCGCTTCAACTGCGGATATACGCAATCCAAAGCTGACGAGGTACTGAGTGAAAATGTGCGCCCCAAACATGTAAACCGTTGGCTTTTCTCCGTTCATAGTCGCTTCATCGATGCGATCGTTCACACCCTGGACGAAATCAACGTTAGATTTGAGCCAGTTACGAAAGAGACGCTTGTTCTCTGCGTACTCATCGAGAGATTGCTGCGATGTCTCGCTTTTACTCGCGTTTCCCACGTATGAAAACGCGTAAAACATGGAGTGCCCGTCAGCGAAAACTTTCTTTCCTTGCAACTCGAAACCGTGACGTGACATAATGTACTCGATCGCTTTCGGCGTCAACAGTTGCGGGTGTTCAAACATGATACTATTTTGCCAACCACGCGCCAGCCATTCCCGCTGGTGTGGCACCGAAAATATTTGAAACTTGGGTTCCATTCTCGCCACGTTTCGAAGAAACTCGTCGTAATCGTAGATGTGCTCAAACGTGTGCGAATGTACCACAGCGTCGATTTTCGGTACGTCTTTCGGTAATTCGAACGAATCACCAAACCACGCCGAGATCGGGTGAATTTCGCTCGGATGATCACCCGTGAGCAACCAACCGGGCAAGTTCGGTTCCACCATCGTCCATCGGCATTTCCCGCGTCTTCGCGCGACAAACTCCTTCGCCAGATGTCCGTGTCCACTGCCGATCTCCAACACGCTCTCACATCCGTACGCATCGATAAACTCACAAAATTCTTCGTGATGTCGCTTCCACAGCCCTCCGATCGCGCCGCTCTCGTGTTGACAATCATACAGCGTCTCCGGCTCGATGAGCTCCGCGAGCTGAATCACCCCCGAGCTCTTGCTCACGCACCATCGCATGTCCGCGACGTACTCCACGCCGTCCCAGTCCTCCGGGACGCAGTACATCCCGACCGGAAAATCTCGCAGCGTGAGCAGCGGCTCGAAGTCGCTCGCGCCCGTGATCGCGCACGCGTTTCGCGCGACGATGCGCGTCTTGGGCAACGTCTGCACGCGCGCCGTCGACATCGCCGTGTCCGCGCAGTACTCCTCGTGCCCGTCCTCCGCGTGCGCGGTGTCATCGAGAGAAAGAGAATCGACGCGTTCCATGCCTCGCGCGCGGTCGGTTCGTCCGCGAACGACGCGAATCGCGTCGGCGTCTGCCGCGATGGCGCGCGCGTAACACCCGTCGGCGAGCGTCACATCGTCGCGACCGAGCGCGACGCGATGGCGAGCGCGAGCGCGGCTGAGCGCGAATCGCTGCTGGCGCGAGATGGGAAGGATGCGGGCGGCGAACTCGCGCGAGATGCGACGCCGAAAGAGAAGAAGAGCGACGTAGGGACGGAAACGCTGCTGTGGATCAAGGTGTTGAGCATGATGTCGTACTTGGTCCTGCAAGTGTCGGGAACGATATTCGCGAGTCTGAGCCGGAACAGTGATGATGATTATCCGTACGATCCAGTGGTGCTGGCGTGCGCGATGGAGGTGGTGAAGCTCGTGGCGTCGTTTATCTTTTTGACGACGTCGCGGGCGTGCGGAAGAGTCGAGCCAGTGACGTTGAGCGCGAAACGCTTCGCCTCGTTTGCGCTTCCCGGGCTGTGCTATTTCATCTCGAATAATTGTATGCTCCTCATCATAGAAGAACTGGGTCCGTCGACGTATCAGATCACGAATAACTTGAAAATTTTAAGTACCGGGTTGCTGATGTGGACGCTGCTCGGACGGCGGTTGACGTCGTTGCAGTGGAGAGCGCTGTTGTTGTTATTATTGGGATCTGTCACGGCGGAGATCACAGATTCTAATCAGCTACGCGGGAGTGTGTTTGGGTACGTGCTTGTGGTGATAAACACGTTCATCGCTGCGGCCGGGAGTGTGTTGTCAGAGAAGCTGCTCAAGGGCGGCAACAAAGACGGGGCGACGGACAGCATTCATTGGCAGAATATGCAGCTGTACTTTTGGGGCATGATTTGTGGTGTGATACCGATAGTTTGGAAGGGAGAAGCGTTAAAGAATGGACTTTTTGCCGGATTCAACTTTTATGGTTGGGTAAGTTTGTTTGTCATGTCGTTCGGCGGGTTGTCAGTGTCTTTCATTCTGAAGTACCTCGACAACATTTACAAATGTTTTGTCTCCGCGATGTCGATGCTCGTGGTCGCCATCATTCACGTATCTATCGAACACGAGACGATGCCGCTACGAATAATCATCAGCATAGCACTAGTGAGTTTGGCGATGGAATTGTATACAACGGGCGCGGCAACGTGAAGCCATTCGAGAGTTTGTCGAATACTGCAGTAGTTACTTCGTATCAAAAGAGTGTAGTACAATGGGTGAGGATTGTAGGTGAGGATTGTATTAAAACTTATTGCATACAACGCTTGCTCACGCATGCTTCAACTTTGGGATAACCCGTGCCCCCGAAAGTTGCGAAGTACAATAGGTGAGGATGGCAGGTGCCAGCAATGCGCAACTCACGTGAAAGGTCCAGGCGTGCGCTCGCAGCGCGTTTTGTGGTAAACCTTCGTCCTGCGGCAACGCTTGCTTCATGAAGCGGAAGATGGTGTCTGGGTTATAGCCACGCCTGGCAAAGGTGAGCTGTGGTAACACAAAGCTTGACGAGCTGCTCAGGCGCGAATGCGAGGCGTTCAGTGCCGAGAGCGCGAGCGTGATGACCAACGCCTTGCCGTAAGACATCATTTGATTGGTCAGATCATCTGAGTGCATCGATGCTGCGTGTGCCCAGGTAAACAACACGTTGAAGGCAATGGTTTTGATGCCTACGTGCGTATTCGGGTTCGTTCGCGAAAGCGCGGCCGCGGCCAAGAGCGTGACAAAGAATCCGTAATTTACTCGCGCTCCGCTCTTAGCCGAAGCGATAAGACGAATAAATCCCGCGACAAGACAAAGGAGCAGCTTTCCAAGAAAAGGGAAGGCATGACTGATGTCTTGCCCGACATCATTTGAGGACTTGTAGACTACTTCGGAGACGGAGTCACAATCATCGCTCGATGATGCCTTCGCCAACGTCGCCACTCGCTCGAGCAGATCCAAAGTTCTCGTGAGGCCGAGGATGTGCGCCATTTCGACGACAAAATCAAACTTGGCGCTCTTTGGATCGCCGTGCACAAGTGCGTACGCGACCGAAGACAAAAACTGCCGAGCTGCTTTCGTCCCCTTGGCTTCCGCGATGTGCTCTAAGCCATCGCTAATCTCTTTCGCGTGCGCTTGGCTCGGTATGAACAGCGCTGGGATGTTGCAACCGATGGGCATCTGTTTCGCCGTACCGTTACGAACGAAACATTGTAAATGAACGGCACCGAGGATAACGATTGCGGTGCGCTTTCGGTCGTCTCTACCGTTCGGGTACAGGATCAACTCGGCTCCCCCTTTGCGCCTGAGGCGAAGTTCAGAGTCGATGTAGTGACCGTCGTGCAACGCTCTCACACCGAGCTCCTCGCTGAAAGATCCCGGCGGAATATGAATGCGAACGGTGTCAGACGAAGAATCCTTGACGGGAAAAATCGCAAGATCTTCTGAAAACCCGTGTAAGTTCTCCGTCTCGGCGAGAGGAACCAACTTCCCGGGCGTGCGTGCGTCGAACAATCTTCCATTGCTAAACACAGCTTGCGGGTGCATATCGTCCGGAAGGATACCGTTCTCGTTCGCTAGCAGTTCTCTCTTTGCATCACGAGCGCCTCCAATCCAACCCATCACGAGCGAGCCCTTGAACGCGTATGCGCTGCCGTTCAGATCCTCTTCATCCAAGGTGGTGTACAGGTTGTCCGATTCTGAGCTCACATAAGTCGCACCATTTAAGCTGGACCCTTCCGAAAGACTATCGACTGCACGCAATGGAAGATGGTCCGTAAGGTGTGGGAGTTCACGCCCCACGACCCCCGGGCTGTGTTCGCCTCTGATTGTCGGCTGATTCATGAACAAAAATTGATACAGGTAATGACTGACGGTTGGATCCGCGCCTTGCATGATGGCGCTGTACACGTCATCCTTCTCGTTCGTGCCGGTTTCGGCAGCTGATTCATGTATCGGCGCGGAATAGTTGACCTTCTCAGCATTCAGATCAATGTCCTGCTCGTTCTCCGCCGCGAAACGAACCCACGTTTGATCGCTGGTGTTTTTCAATAGCGCGCCGTACTTATCGTATACCGTGTCCAAGCTCTTCGTCAACTCTTGCCGGCCGCCCGTCGACGGCGCTGCGGCGTGATAGTTGTGCTTCGCTTTGGATGAAATCGCGTTCTTCTTCGCGGAACCCTTCTCGTTGATCACTTGATGAGGCGTGAGCCTTTCTCCAGCATCGTCCAAACCCAAAAACGTGCGGACCAACTTGTCCGCTTGTTCCTTGGGCTTGTCCTCGAGAAAGCTGCGGAAGTCCTCTACGAATGTGCTCACTTCCATCGACGCTCGTTGCACGTTCATCTGTATGGAGTTGAAAGATGAAGACCGCGGCCCTTGCTGCGTGAGCGCCGGATGATACACTCCCAACAAAAACGCCGCCACATCTTTCTCATCCGCACTCAAAAGGTGATGCTTGAGCTGAAGCCCTCGAAGTCGTTTCTTCGCCCGATCTTTCGCTCGACGTTTCGCCAAGCACAACCGGCACGTCTCCAAGTTCGGATCGAAGTGGTCCGGCGTCAGCGTCTGCTTGCACGAGCAACAATACCACCTTCGCTCCCCCTTTTCTTCCATCTTCTTCCGTTTCGCCACTTTAACGCCGGCGCTCTTCGTTCTTTTATTTATTCCAGCGCTCGCCATCACCAACGCGTTCAACGACGACGCTCGTCCCTCCTCGCGCTCTCGCTCCGCGTCTGGCCCCTTCGTCAGCGTGCTCTCGCCGCTTCCCCCGCTCGTCCGTCCGCTCATCGACGTCTTGTTCCCATCCACCACCGCCGCCGCCGCCGCGAGCTCCATCACCATCTTCTCCATCGCCGCCGTGCGCTGGTCCTTGCGTCGCGCGCCGCCGTCGCGCACCATCGGTGCGTATAATCACCACCCCGAGCGCCCCTCCGGTCGCGCGTCATTCGTCAGCCCATGAAGCGTAAAGGCCACGTCGTTTTTGAGCTCTGCGCCCCCTCTGGCGAACTCGAGCGCGTCACCGTCGCCAGATCTCACGGCGATCTCATCGGCCGTGACGGCTACAAGTACGCCCGCAAGCTTCGTTGGGGTGATTTATGGCCCTTCACGCACAAAACTGTCATCAAACCCGGCGATCAGCGCGCGTTCGAGCTCGAGGCTTCGCGTTTCGAAGAAGATTTTCTCCTCGAGCTCGAGCGCGACCGCGCCGCGCGTCTCATCGCGTCTCCCGCGCCTCTCGACGAAATCGAGATCGACGCCGACGACGACGACGACGACGATG
>JACLAB010011902.1_pt1 | contig 18941 bp, 11 predicted proteins | sample 8027921 | NCBI WGS metagenome assembly JACLAB01 (sample SAMN15725117, study PRJNA655200) | protist metagenome | isolation source: fluorescence activated cell sorting (FACS) single amplified genomes of... | place: USA: West Boothbay Harbor, Gulf of Maine | collected 2000-07-19 | reverse complement strand
GACCGCGGTGTCCAATTACGCGAAAGAAGCGTCGTTGAACAACCCGTGCTTGAACATGCCTTTTTATAAAGACGCCATCGTCGCTTCTGTTGCACGCGTCGCGGACTCGTTCGCGTGCGTTTTCACGCTTGGATTTTTATTCACGTGGATAACGGAAAGAGGCATTGAGTACGGTTTTGAGGTGTACGAGATTGAAAATACAACTAAATGGCTCGCGCTCGCGGCGACGGTGTTGGGTAAGGAGGCGATGATTTTTTATCAAAGTTATCGAAGAAAAGGTTTTGGCGCCGGTGGCGGTGCCGACGGTGAAAAAGCTGGAGGTAAAAAAGAGAAGAGAGCGCCCGGGATGAGAGCGTACGTGGTGACGCGAGATAAAATCACCGGGAAGGAAAAAATGGAAGAGATCACCGCGGAGAACATCGAGGCGAAGAAGAAGAGGGGCGAAAAATTGGAGCCGCAAGAGTTGGCGATTGAATCCGCGATGTACAACATGAACGTACGTTCGACTATCGACAATTGGCGCGAAAGAATTTCAAATGGTTTGCTTGGTTTCTCGTTTGTCGTTTCCGGCGGGAACGGAGCGGCTCCTTTGGTTGGAGGTTTACTCGGCGATTTACTCTTTTGCGTGTATCAAAGAAACAACGTGAAAAAATATCTCGAGAAGTACGGTGTAGATGATGAAAATAATAGCAGCAATAGCAGCAGCAGCAGTAGGAGTAGGAGTAGCAGCAGCAGCAGTAGCAGTAGCGGGAACAAAATGAGAACATCTATTGCTGTGGCCAAAGCGCGACAGCGCGAGATGCAATCCGTTTTGGTGAAGAAGATGATGGAGAAGGAAGGAGAAACGAATAATACAACGGCGAGTGAAAGCGTCGGTACGAGTAGCAGTACCAACAGTACCAGCAGTCAGAAAATCAACGACATGATACAAACGGTACAAAAAGTAGCGTCGCTCGTCGCTCGTCTCGTAGTCGAAGCCGACGAGAAAGAATCTCTTCTCTCCTCGTCGTCAACACCGGCTCGCGCCACCAAACTCAACGCCGAACGCAAAGCCTTCAAAACTCTCGAGAACAAACTGCCAAAGCTCATGACGGGTCTTTTCGACGGAGAAACGCCCGAACTTTCCGAATACGAAGTCGCGTTCAAAGAAGCTTCGAACTTTTTGCGAGCGGAGAAAGCTTCGCTCGAATCCAAGATTCAATCCTTCGACGAAAGCATCGAGAAATACCGAGCGATGTTTGCTTTCATATTTTCGAACGACGACGTAAACGACGAGGACGAGGACGACGTCCGAGAAAAAGAAAACGAAGTTAGACGAGAAACAAATTTAGAAGTAGGAAAGAAAACGAAAGACAATGGCGGCGGTTTTACTGCCGTTGAGGCAAAAGAAGACGACGGGGCGTCCTTCGCGGAAAAGTTTGCCAACTTCTTTTGATGAAAAACGCCATCTTCTTCAAAACCACTTTCTTTCTCTCGCAGCACAGTAATAATAATAATAATACTAATACTAATACCCGCGCTGGCGCGAATTCATGTAACGCGAGCCCTGTTCGTAAAAGAATAAATTCTCTCGATTTTGCTGAAAATTCCTCAAACTTTTCACAACAAACTCATCCCTTTTGAAGCGGCAAAGCACGACGCGTTTGCGACTTCCAAAATACATAAAAGAGCATCATGACTCCCGCATCTCGAGAATTAGAACACGAAAACGAAGAGGAAGAGTTGAATTCGTTCCCGCGGATGTCTGTCGGTGAAACCAGAGACGTGTCTTCGCTCAAAGACAAAGGCGTGATGAAGAAGCTTCTCCAACCTTCATCCACGCCTTCGCATCATCACACGCACCCAGAAGCCGGGGATAAAGTCCTCGTCCACTACACCGGTCGGTTACTGGACGAAGCGAAGACCAAGTTCGATTCCTCGGTCGATCGCGGGGAACCGTTCGAGTTTACCGTCGGTGTTGGGCAGGTTATTAAAGGATGGGATTTAGGGGTGATGACCATGGAAAGAGGGGAAAAGGTGGGCACCTTTGATTTGTTTGTTTGTTCTCTCGTTGACGACGCTCTTTTGGTTTTACCGCGACGAGTACAATTACCACCACCACTGCTCACATCGTATTCTCGTTTTCTCTCTCTCTCTCTCGGGGTGATCTTTTTTTAAAAAACAGTGTTTGTTAACGTGTAAACCAGAGTACGCGTACGGAGCGGCGGGCGCGCCGCCTTCGATTCCGCCCAACGCGACGTTGGAATTTGAAGTCGAGTTGATCTCGTGGAAGTCCGAGAACGATTTGTTCGGGGACGGTGGAGTCATCAGAGTGGCGAAGATTGAGGACGGGGAAGGTTGGAAGACGCCGAAGGATGGGGATTGGTTGGAGATTGGCGTGCGAGCGAGTCGGAAGGAGAGAGAGACGGGGAAGATGTCGACGGTGTGGGAGAAGGGTCTCGCGGATGAAGGAGAGGAAGAAAAGGAAGGGCTTTTCTTTCAGCTCAATTTGAAGAAGAGGAATGGGAAAGAAGATGCGGACAACGACGACGCGAGTAAAGTGCCCTTTGGCGTGCATTTGGCGCTGCAGTTTTTCAAAAAAGGTGAGACCCAGCGACTTTTGGTTCGAAACGAGTACTTGTTGGAAAAAAATGCACCATACGACGAGGACGACGAGTTGTACTTTACGGTGACTTTGAAACGTTGGGTTCACGTGGAAAAGATTTGTAATGGATTGGGCGAGAAGACAACCATCAAAGAGGCTCCTGAATCGAACTACGATACGCCAAACGAAGGTGCAAAAGTCGTCTTCTCGTCCGTGAAGGTGTACCGAGGAAAGCGCGATTTTGCGCGACGAGGACGGGTAGGAGACCAATGGAAAGAAGAAGAAGCGAAAGATTTGGTATTTGCATCGAAAGAAGGCGAAGAATTCATCTACGAAATTGGTGGCGACGATGACGACGAGAGCAACGCATCGATCATTGTTTCCGCGTGCGAAGAAGGCATCCAACGCATGAGAGCGGAGGAAACCGCGCAAATCGTTCTTCCCACAGACTTTGCGTTTGGAACTTCGTCCTCGGACAAAGGAAAAGAAATCAAGAAAACGTTTAGCAACGGCAAAGAAATTTCCAGCTCTGACACACCCTTCGTGACGTACGTTTTCGAGATGAAGTCGATGGAACGCGCGAAAGATCCCTGGGCGCTCACCGGCGAAGAGAAGGTTGAACGCGCGGAGAAATTAAAGTCTTCCGGGAACGCCTTCTTCAAAAAGAAAGAGTACGCTCGAGCCGAAGCGAAGTATTCCCAAGGACTTCGATACGTCGAACCCGACGGCCAACAAAAAGAGGAAACTGCAAACAAAATCAAAGCTTTGAAAGTGTCCTTGCATTTGAACTACGCGGCGTGCGCGTTGAAACGATTCGCGTGGAAAGAAGTTGTCGTAAACTGCGACGAAGTTTTGAAAATTGAAAGCTTGAACGAGAAGGCTTTGTATCGCAAAGCGACTGCGGAGATTGAATTCGAGTTGTACGACGAGGCGAGAAGAACGATTAAGACGCTCGTCGAAGATGTCACCTCGCCGTCACCGACGTCTGCGTCGGAGGCGCTCAGATTGAAGCAACGTTTGAAGCAAAAAGAAGCGACCCAAAGAAAGAAAGACTCAAAAGTATTCGGCGGCATGTTTTCAAAGCTCGATTTATTCACCGAAGACGAGAGAAACAAGAAACCGAAATCGGACGAGGAGAAATTCGACGACGCCGAAACGGCCTTGACCGGTTTGGGCGAGATGATGAAAGGCAGCGGCGGAGTAGGAGGAGGAGGAATAGATGCAAACGCACCGCCGCCACTGCCTTTGGAGGATTTACCGGACGACTTTCAAGATTACGGCGCGAAAGAGGCGATGGCAACCGACACGTTCCCTTTTGAAGAGGAGAAGAAAAAGTTGGAAGAAGGCGAACAAATGAGCTTGGAAACGGCTTAACGTAAACATTATTAGCCTGACGTTTCAAGATGCTATTTAGCTACCTCTACATTCCTACTCTCGCGCGCGTATTTTCTTCTTCCTAAAAAAACTCCAAAACGTTCGCAACCGGTCCTTCTCTCGTTACGAACGCTTGCGCGAAAACACCGAGCATCGCAATCATCGCTAATCGTCCGTGTTTCACCTCGGATACTCTCAATTCCACGTCTCTCTCCGCGTCCGCGCTCAAATTAAACGGATCGAACGGCCCTCCGCCCGGGTAATTCGTATCTCCCGGTAAATATACGCCAACTGGTTCTAGACTCTCGATCCCTACGTATCTCGCGTACTCCGGACCTCCCATCAGAACCGCTTGACAAAACGCGATTCCAATTATGCCGCTCGCGCCTGCTATGTGAAACCCCTCAATCCCGAGATAATTCACGTCTATACCTTCCAAAACCTTCTCTCCAATCTTCCACCAAATCGGTTCGCTCAGCTCTAACGCGCCGCTTCTCGACAAGATCTCCGGAACGCACACTCCTACAACCGCCAACATCGCCCATCGTCCGTGCAACAACTCCAACTCTACGTTTCTGCGTCTCTTCTCCTCCGTATCGCTCAAGCGCAAAGGATCGAACTGCGCGTCTCCCGCTAACGTCCCGTCTAAATACGAAGGGAACATAAACGACGACGACGCATCATCATCAGAGTCTCCTCCCGAGAAGAAAGAAACAGACTTTCGCGGCATCCACCGTCCTCTTTCCTCTCCAAAATACATTGGAAACTTTGCTTTCGCCAGCGCTCGCATCCTCTCCCTCCCTTCTCTCCCGCCTTCCGTGCCTCCTTCGTCTTTTTCTTTCGCTTTCCTCGCTTGCTCTCTTAATCCGTCGCCGAGATCCGATTTTGATACGTACGTCAACAGAACAACCGGTAACGCGGAGAAGAGTAAAGACGCGTTCGAGCCGAACTTTTGGACCAAGACCACGCCCAACGCGACGCCAAAGGTGACGTAGAAGAGAGGCGACGAGACGACGTTTTCGATTATGAATTGTTGTTGTTGTTGTCCGATGGTGTCGTCGTCGTCTTTGGCTTTCGATGACGACGATGATGACGACGATGCATCTTTCTTACTCTCAAAATCCGTTTCCTCCTCTTCGCCGTCGTTCTTCTTCGAATCGGCGACGAGACGAATTTTGTTCAGACGTCGTCGTGTGCGTCCTCGTTCGCGCGTTGTTGCACGCGTCGAGAGACGAACGCTCTTCGAGGAGGAGGACGACGACGACGAAGAAAACGGGGCAGAAAGAACAGCACCACCACCGACGACGACGACGACAGAAGAAGAAGACGTCATCATCTCGAGAGAACACTACTACTCGTCGTCGTCTGTATATCGTCAAAGTTTTTCCGATCGATCGATGAAGAGGTCTCTCGCTCTTCTCCTGTGCGCGTGATGTTTCAAGTGCGGGGAAATCCCGCAAAGATACGATGTTGCGAACGCGAAAGACGAAGAGCAACGACGACACCATCAAAGGAGGATCATCATCGTCAGTATTCAAAGGAATTAAAGGCAAACGAACGAAACAGAAACAAATCCTGAACCTTTTAATCGGATTTATACTCGCGTGTATCCTCGGCGTGTTCTTCTCTCTGTTCGTGTACGACATCGAGGATTTGGAGGAAGCGTCGTCCGTTTCGTTTCGAGACGGAGGAGGAAAGAAGTTGGACGACGCGCGCGACGAGAGGAAGAAGAAAAGGAGAAACCACGAGGAAAAGGAAAAGGAAAAGGAAACAGAGGAGGCGCATTCGACGAGGAGTCGTGGGAGTCAATTAGGGAGCGCTGTAACACCAAATGCGCGATTCGATGTGCGTTCGAGTTTCGCGCAGTCTTTCACTGCGCTCTCGAAAGGAGGAAACGGAGGATCGTTTCCGTACCGGTACGTTTTCGATCTTTTGCTATTCGCTCGTCTTCGTCGTGTTTTTCAATGACTGATGTCGTCGTTCTCTTCTTACAAAACAGGTTCAAAGTGTTCGTGTACGAAGACGTTCCGGAAGCGCTCAACGCGGATTTACGAACGAAACGAAGCGATAAGTGTAAAGATAACGGGTACGCGAACGCGGAGTGGAAGATACCGGAGCTGATTGCGAAGAGCGAGGTGTACACGCCAGACCCGGAATTGGCGGATTTTTACGTCGTGCCTTTGTTTCCCGAGTGTTACGTGAGAGATAAGTTGGAAAAAGGAGGGGCGGATTACGTCACCGCGGTGAGGAAGGTGAATAAGATGTACCAGGCGGCGATCGATAGGATCGCGGGGAATTATCCGTATTGGAGGAGGAGCGAAGGGAGGGATCACGTGTTTATTTTTCCCGCGGAGAAAGGCGCGGAAAACGTGTTGAACGAGAAAACTTTGGAGAGGATCGGGAAGGCGATTAAGATTGTCGGCGTGCCGACTTTTAAATCGTCGCTGTCGTCGAGTGGCGGCGAGGATAGCGATGGTGATGGTAGCAATAGAGGTGATAGTAATAGCGAAAGCCTAGAGGAGGAAGAGAAAGAAGAAGAGGAGAACAACAGCGCTAAAGCTATGGCGACGCGTCGCGCTCGCTACGCGTTCTCGCCGTTTAGGGATATTATCGTACCTCCCGTTCGAGATTCCAGAGACGAAGCTTACGCTCTGGTGAAAGCGGAAATGGAGAACGTCTTTAGCGCGAGGAGAAAAATACGAATGCATTTTCGAGGGAAAGTTGTCAGCGAAGATGACGAGTTCTTCGGCGCGGGTGGTAGCGGTAGTAGTAGCGAGAGCGGCGGAAGCGACACCAAAACTGACTCTTCGACCGATGGTAGAAGGAAAAGTTCATCTTCCTCCTCCTTCAACGTGAGGAGACGCGCGTACGAACAACTCAAAGGTTTAAAAGGCGTCAACGTCGTCATCGACGAGAGCAATACTGCCGGTTCTTTCGAAGTTACCGGCGGCATAGAAACCGACAAAGGAAGGAAGAACGCGACGTTCTCTTCCTCCTCCTCGTGCGATCGCAAGTGCGTCCTCCGCGAAATGCGCAACTCGGAAACGTGCTTAATCACTCCTCACGGCGGCCTCGAAGGATGGTCCACCGCTCTCTCCGACGCTATTCTTTCTGGATGCGTTCCACTCATCGTCCACGACGACTTCGAACCGTACTTCTCCGACGTCCTCGATTGGGAAAATTTCTCCTACAAAATCCCGACCCGCGAAGCTCTCCGAAACGCCAAAGACGCTTTACTCCACGAAAAAAGCAAAGCTTCCTCCATCACGCGCTCGAAACGAGAAAACGATTTAAAAATCGCCGCGCGGGCTTCCGTTTGGAACGACAAGTGGCAAAGCGGCGACGCTTTGGATGCCTTGTTCGAAAGTTTACGCCGACGGGTTCGGTATCATCGAAACTCGCCGTTTCGATTTTACGCCGAAGCCGATCGAAACGGTTGACTTTTGTTGAGCGCCGAGAAGATTGGAGAGAGAGAAAGAGAAAGAGAGAGAGAGAGAGATACAGAAAAATGTACAAAATTTGACGATTACATCATCACACGCTCCTAATAACAAACTATTCTTTACTCATTCAAACTCCGCGTCCGGCGTCCTCTTTCGCTCTCTTCTCCACCTCTCGTTTGAGTTGTTCCATCTCGTCTTCTATTTTCGTCGGTAAATTTGTCGCGTCGGAGATAAAATTGACCACTTCCGTCGCCGTTCTCTCTAAAACGGTTTCCGCGAGTGCTTTGCCAAGGAGGAACGCGTCTAACGGTTTGTCGTTTACGTCTGAATCGTCGCTTTTGTTGTCGTTCCCCGCGGTGGCGTTTTGGGTGACGTTTCGCTTCTTTTTCTCTCGCGGGGAAAAGGAAATAGAACGACTTTGTTGGAAAGAGAACGAGGAGGAAAAGGAGGAGGAGGAGGACGAAGAGCAGCAGCCGTTGTTCGACGAGCGACGGCGTGCCCCGATGAACACTCCCTGCGCAGAAGGGTTTGCGACGACGGGATGCATGCGCGAGCGTGGTTTTGCAAACTGGAGGATTACTTTACCGTGACGATGTGATGTCAAAAATGAAGGATTTGGTGGACGAGCGAACGAGAAGAGGACGATTAAAGATCGATCAAAAGTATCGGAATAATCATTCGGCGTTAAATGCGCGTCGTCATCTAAACGTTGCGTTCTTTTGTGAAACAACAACTTTTACTAGTAGTGTTGATCTTTCTTCTTCTAATAGAAAATACAAATACAAAACAACTCTCTCGCTCTCTCGCTCTCTGCTCCGATCGACTATTACCGCCGCTCTTCTCGCGGGTACGCGCTTTCGTCTTACTCCAAGTCTCGAACGATATCGCGCGGAATTTCTCCGTTTGGCGGCGGTTGATTCGATAAGCGAATCGTTCGAGGCGTGCCACCTGGGGTGGTGGTTGTGGTCGTTTGATCGTCCGCGTTCGCGCCTCCCTTTTTTGGGTCTGTTGTTTTTGTGTTCGTCTTTACGTTCGCGTCGCTATTCGCGTCGATTTGAGTCAACGTAAAACCGCTCGCCATCCACATCAACCCGTTATGTACGCTCTGCCCGACGCTCTCGATACCCTCTCGCATCGCCTCTTTCGCGTTTGAAAGCGCATTCACCGCGCCGTTCGCGTTCGTTGCAAATCTATTTAACCAATCCGGCGGCGGAGGAACGCCCAACGCCTTCGTAAACGCCTCGCAAAACGTGTTACAATTCTTCGAAAATAACTCGTACTCGTTCCCTGGCCAGCTGGCTTTCATCACCGCCACTATCGCTCTCACTTTCGTCGCGTCTGCGCTCGTCACCCCTAGCGGAATAGACTCCCGAAAAACGTACGCGCTGTTCATTTTTGGTTGACACGGGTACACGCCGGTCCCTTCTTCGCAATAGCCGTAGGAATATTCGTACCCGTGCACTTCAATCCCGCCGTGAAATATCCCGCCCGCGTTGAACGTGTCCTTCGTTAACGTGTTCAGGTGTTGAATCGTCGCGTTCGTTAAGTCAGACTTCGTGTTCGTGATGTCGTAGACGTTCAGGGTTACCAGCGCCATATTATACTCTTTGCCTCCTTCCTAGTGGTGTTTACTACTCTAACTCTCTCTCTCTAATCTCTCTTTAATGGTTTAACGATACAGTATCAGTGTCGAAACGCCGACTCTGGACTCTCGAAAACAATCTCTCTTTCGCGCTCTTCTCCTCCTTCTCCTCACGAAAACGACGACGATATATACGTTTTGAGAAGAGAAATCTCTCTCTCGTTTCCCCGCTCTCAAAGTCTCTCAAAATGCGAACAAATAAACTTGCAACTCTGTTTCGATCGAGCAAGCGTTTGTTTTCGAGTTCAAGAGAGAGAAATTACGACGACGATGGCAAAACACCACTCGTTTCTCTTTTACTCTCGTTCTCTCTCTCTCTCTCTCTCTCTCTCTCTCTGTCTCTCTGTGTAAACGTATGTGCAAAGAATGAGATTGTGCGGGGAAAAATGCGTGAGAAATTCTCATCAGACGCTCTCGAATAATACCTCTCGATACGCGTTTGAAACGATGCGAGACGCGAAACGAAAGACCTCGAGAGGTATTCCACACAATGTCAACGAAAAGGGCGGACACTTTTACCACTTAGAGCGGAAAACAAACGACAAATACGACCGATATGAAACGATGAGACGGAAGGTGTGTTCTTGATGTTTTTCAAACTGGCGTGCGTGTTCGTCTTATCCGTGGTTACGGTCGGATGGACGTGGGCGAGTCGCCGGCGCGAGCGATTCCATCAAAATCGTTCAATTAAAACGAGTGATTTTGTGACTGCCGAGACTTTGGCGGGAGGAGGCGAAGGCGTCGGCGTCGTCCTCCCGGTGAGAGGCGTCGTTTCAAACAGGACGAGAGATAACTGGCACACGCAAGTGGAGACGAAACATAGAGGGGAAGTCGCGTTCGTGTTCGTGGTGGAAAAAGAGACGGACGATGCGAAGGAAGCGGCGGAACGGTTCGTAGGAGGAGCGGCGGCGGCGTCCGCCGAGGGACGAGGAGGAAGAAGAAGCGCGCGAGTGGTCGTTTCCGGGAGCGCGGAGAACTGTTCGCAGAAGATTCGGCAGCAGTTGCGAGGGGCGGAAGAGCTCGGGGCGATGATGGGCGACGAGGACGAAGACGACGGTAGAAGTCGTCGTGGTTTTCATCGTCGCTTTTTTCGAGATGAAAAGAGGAGCAAAAACAGAATTAAGTACGTTTTGTTCTTAGACGACGACGTGATGCTGTATCCGAGCACGATTGGGAGTTTAGTGAGCGCGATGGAAAAGGACGAGAAGGAGACGGGCGGGAACGCGTTGTTGGCGACTGGGTACCCGTTGGATTTAGTTGGCGGCGCGGGCGACGGCACGTCGTCGTCGTCCTCGTGCTTTGCGAATTACATGACCATGGTGTATCACCTCGTGTTGTTGATACCTTTCTCGCACGGTAAGTACGCCAAAAACGTTTGGGGAGGGTGCATGCTCTTTCGGTTGGAGGATTTCCTCGCCAACGCGTGTAAAGTGAAAGAAGCGTACGAGACCGGCGGATACTCGGACGATCTCATCGTCGCCGCCGCTGCCGATCGGGAAAAGAGAACGATACTATGTCCCGGCGACGCGTTGTTCCCAATGCCGCTCGATCCGAAACAAACCGTAGGAAATTTCCTGAACTATTTCCATCGACAAATTTTCGTCAACGACACGTATTCCGACGGACACATGAAATTTATCAACCACGGTATGCTTCTGGCGATGTTTCTCTCCAGTTTATGTTTAACGGTTGGAACAGTCGCGAGCGCGATAGATATTGCGCTCTGGTTATGGACTTTAGCAGCGTGTTCCAAAACATCATCCCTCTCGATTGCGGCGACGGAGAAGACAAACGTCGTCCCTTCGCTCGCTTTCGCGGCGTTCTTCGCGCACTTCGTCGCCGTAACGCGCGCGAAGAAAATGTACGCGTCCTGCGTCTCTCTCTGCGAAAGAACCGCCAAAACGAGTCCGCGCGACAGAAAGAACACCACCTCACCAACCACACGTAGCGCTTCTCAAAAATCGCAAAAACCACACGCCGGCCGCGTCGCCCGTTCCGGATTCAACCGCACCAACTGGTTCAAAGTCTGGCTCGCCCTGTGCCTCGTGTACGCCGTCGCGCCTTTCGTATGCGCGTACGTCTACTTCGTCTCGGACGAAGTCGCTTGGAGCGGTATTCGGTATAAAAAATCTCGCGGTAAAGTTTCAAAAGTTTTTTCTGCATCGTCGACGCGGTGACGATGTGTGACAAAAATGACGACCACGATCAAATGGGTGCGCGTCCGAGAGAGAGCGAGAGAAAGAGAGAGACAGAGAGACAGAAAGAAGAAGAGAGAGCGTAAACGCTTTAGACTCGAGTAGAAGTTAGACATTTAGAAAACCCTAAACATAAAAAGAGCCACATTTCCCTCCACAAAATCTCTCACTTATTCACACGAAGAGAGTCTTCATATTTACATGCTCGCGGCGAGGACGAAAGCGTCGTTTTCCGCGTTGTTCTCGTCGTCGTTTTCATCCTCCTCCTCGTCGTCGTCACTACTACTACTCAGGAGAAGGAGAAGGCTTTTACTGTCGAAGGATACGATGATTTCTTCTTCTTTGTCTTCTTCTAATTCGCCGCTTCGTCAAAACACCCCGGGGTTGTTCCGCGTCGTCGACACCGTTCGAGCGTCGTCGTCGACGAGAAGAACAGCTAGATTTCGAGGAGGCTCTTTCTTCGGCGCTTTTTTGTCGTCTTCGTCTTCGGAACAACCTTTCCCACGGCTTCTTCGTCGTCTTTCTCGGGGCGCAAAATCATCATCATCCGGTGGTGGTGGTAGGGTGGATGGCGTTGAGACCTTAAACGACAAAATCGCCTCGCAAGCGGCTTTGGTGAAAGGATTGAAAGCGGACGGGAAGACGAACCAAGACGAGGAGGTGAAAGCAGCGGTGACGATTTTGAAGGCGTTGAAAGCAGAGCTGGAGGAGGGCGAGATTAGGACGGAAACGACGAGGGAAGCGATTTTGGGCGACGGCGGCGGCGAAGAGAAGAAGAAGAAGACGCAAAAGAAAGGAGGAGGAGGAGGAGGGAAAAAGAAAGGCGGCGGCGGCGGCGAGCAGTCGTCTGGTTCTTCTCCGGAGGAAGTTAGAGCAGTGCGCATTGAGAAAATGGCGCAGTTGAAAACGTCGAATCAAGAGCCGTTCGCGTATAGGTTTGATCGAACAAACACGGCGGCGAAATTGCAAGCCGCGTATCCGGAATCGGTTTTGGCGAAAGGCTGCGAGTTGGAAAACGGAACGAGAGAGAAAGTGTGCGGCAGAGTGACGGCGAGAAGGGTTTTTGGGAAACTCGCGTTTATGACCTTGACGGATGCGAGCGGGACGATTCAGTTGTATTGCGACGAGTCGAGGATCGATCAGGAGCAGTTTGAGACGATCAAAACCTTAATCGATGTCGGCGATATCGTCGGGTGCGAAGGGCCTTTGAAACGGACGGATAAAGGTGAATTGTCGATTGTCGTGGAAGATGTGAAGGTTTTAACAAAGTCATTGAGAAATTTACCGGATAAGTGGCACGGTTTGCAAGATGTTGAGATTAAATATCGACAAAGATACGTGGATTTAATCGCGTCGTCGGATTCGAGAGATACTTTTTATCAAAGAACAAAGATTATCAAAACGATGAGAAGGTATTTGGAAGACGAGTTGGAGTTTATGGAGATGGAGACGCCGATAATGCACACGGTTTCCGGCGGAGCGGACGCTAAACCATTCAACACGCACCACAACGCTTTAAATATGGATTTAACGTTACGAATCGCGACCGAGTTACACTTGAAGCGCTTAGTCATCGGCGGATTTGAAAGAGTGTATGAAATTGGACGCATTTTTCGAAACGAAGGATTATCGACCAGGCATAACCCTGAATTTACGTCTATCGAGTTGTACCAAGCGTACGGTGACGTGAGCGACATGTTGGAGTTGACTGAGGAAGTCATCTGTAGATGCGCGGCGGCGGTGAGCCCGTCTAAAAAATTAGAACCCATCCAATACGGAGACGAAACGATCGATTTAACGAAAAGACCGTGGAGACGTGCGAGCATGAACGATTTAGTCATCGAAGCGTGCAATGTGGACGTGTTGAATGGCTTCGATGGTGATTTAGAAAAAGCGAAAGCGGCGTGCGAACCGGCTTTAAAAGCGCACTCGAAACAAGCCGGCGCTTCCATCCCGGCCGTTCGAGATTCGCCAAACCTAGGAACTTTGTTGAACGAAATGTTTGAAGCGACCGTCGAGGGAACTTTACGCCAACCAACGTTCGTTCTCGATCACCCGATCGAGATCTCTCCTCTTGCGAAACCGCATCGAGACAAAAAAGGCGTCACCGAACGTTTCGAACTCTTCGTCGTCGGTCGAGAGTTGGCCAACGCGTTTTCGGAGCTCACCGACCCTATCGATCAAAGAGAACGATTCGAAAAACAGTCGCGAGCGCACGCAGAAACTCAACGCGCCGCGCTCGTTCGCGCCGAGAAAAAAGTCGAACGCGGCGATAAAGACGCCGGCGACGTGTTGAAGGAAACCACGGACGATATTTACGAGTTTCCGATTGACGAAGATTTCATCAACGCTTTGGAATACGGAATGCCGCCGTGTGGGGGATTAGGCATAGGCGTCGATAGATTGGTGATGTTACTCACGAATTCACCGAGCATTCGAGACGTGATCGCGTTTCCCACGCTCAAAAACGAAGATTAGTGATGAACTTAATGCTATAAACGAGTAAGATTAGTGATGAACTTGACGCTTTAAACGAGAGCGGGTTGTTACGATACAAAAATAATGATACAGATCTAAAAACTAAATACAGATGCTCGCCGAGCGTCCCTCTCGCAAACGCGCGACCCGAGAGAAGAAACAAGATGAAAACATTATTCAAACTTCCGCCGCGTTCGCGAGCGCTCGCCTGAACGACTCCCACTTCTTCCCGCCCGCCTCCTTCCCTCTCTCGTCGTCGTCGTCGTCGTCGTCCTTCTCCTCCTCTTCCTCAAAGAACGGATTCATCCTCGCTCTCGTCAACGCGCTCTCCATCGCTTGAAACTTTTTCCTGACCACAAACTCCTCCTCTTCTTCCTCCTCATCATCCTCCTCTGTCTCTCTCGTCATCGCGAGCATCAGGACAAACCTCGAGGCGGTCAGCCACGCGTAAACGACTTCTCCATCGGAAGAGGAACAGACGACGCCTACGTAGTTTCCCGTGGTGGTCGTCGACTGATGATGCTGACGCGTCGTCTTGCTCCTCTCGAGTAAAGCGTACTGGACGCCATCCGCGGCGCGAAGGAAAAGCTTTTCCAATTTGGAGGAGGAGGAGGCGTTCGCCGTCGTCGTCGTCGTCGTCGTTCTTTTCCCGTCGTCGCTCGAAGAAGCGGCGTCGTCCACTTTGAAATCCGCGACGACGACGACGACGAGTGGTGCGAGACGAAGCACGTCTCGAGAAACGAGTTCGAGGTCGAGCGCGGCGGCGCCGAGCAGCTTCTTCATCTTTGATCGTCTTCTCCTCCTCCTCGTCGTCGTCGTCGTTGTCGTCTGCTCGGAACCGCGCTCGGAACCGCGTTTTTTTTGGCGGTTCGTTGCCCGTCGTCTTCCCTCAAAGAGTTCCAAAGAAGAAAGGAAAAAGAAGGAAAAAGAAGAGGCAAAAAACAGCGCTCTCTTAACGGCGGCCGCGAGGGTTAGAAGTTAGACTGTAGTTCTACATTTTAGACCGCAGAAATCTACGGTTTACCGCATACATTTGTCTTCAAGGAGGCCTCTGTCATCAACGCAGTATTCCTTTTGGTTTTGGTTTTGAAACTCCTTTCGCCGCCGGTCTCGTCGCTCGTCGTCGGCGTCACCATCCGGCGGCGGCACCGGCGCGGATGAGCGCGAGCACGGCGACGTCGTCGTCGTTCTGTTGTTGATTTTGCAGTTGTTGTTTTTCGAAGGAGGAAGAGAAGGAGCCGGAACGTAAGGCGAACGCGGCGGTTAAGTTATCTTTGACGGGAACGTTTCGAGTCATGGACCCGTCGTTGATTTCTCGCTCGGCGACGGCGCGGACAGTGGTGACGCTTTTGTTGTTGTTGTTGTTGTTGAGTTCGTTTGGTTTTGTCGATGATGATGATGGTGTTGTGGTGGTTTTATTATTGTTATTATTCACCGATTTTAACGCGTTGTATACGAACGCGATGGATTGCATGCGCAACTCGCCGTACGTTTGTTGGCCGACGGCGTTGAGGAGAGGGGTGAGTTTCGGGCAAAGCGCGACGAGCGTTTCGACGAGCTCGGCGACGTCCGCGATGGAATCGCAAGATGATTCTGGTTTGGCCAAGAACAAGTTGACGAGGTTGACGAGTTGCGCGGCGACTGCCGAGCGCGTGGCTTTGAATTCGTCCAACGAGGACGAGGCTGGTGGTGCTTGTTCCTCGTTTGCTCGTCCCGCGTTCCTCTGTTTTTCTCGCTTGGGCGAGGAGGCGCCGTTTACTGTTTTCGCCGCCGGTGGATTCGCCGCTTCGGCGACGTGCGCTTTCGAGCACAGCTCTAAGACAACCGCTATGGCATCAAACGTTCGCGACCAGTTCGCGCGTAAGGATGAGCTCCCTTCGCCGGTAGCTTTGAATGTGTTGTTGTTACTGTTCGTGTTGTTTTCGTTCTCGCTCTCGTCCTCTCTTCTTCTTCTTCTTCCTCCATCTTCCTCTGTCGTTGAGGGAGCGTAACCGCAAACGAACGACCGGTTCGCAGCCTTCACGGAAACGATTTGGTGGCTTATGTACACAGCACGAGACGTCACGCCTGCACCAAAATATTCGCCAAATTTGGCAATCTCAGAACACGTCTCTAGCATCGCCGCGATGAACGGTCGGTTGAGTTTCACGCGAGCGTTCAAAAGTCCTTTTGAGCTGACAAGATTCGATATAAAATGCGTGTCCGCATTACCGGTTCCATTAGACGACGTCAAAGATGACGACTGCAACGGTGACACGGAGGAGGATACGGTCGATCCGGGGAGTGGTCGAGCGCAATCCAAACACGACAACGCGCACAAAAACTCGAGACTTGCGCTATCGTCCACCAAACGCTGGAAGCAACACAACACCGACGTAGCGAGAGCTTTTCTTCGCGCCTCACCCACCGCTTCCAAAGAAGAGGAAGACAAACATTTACTATCTGTACCACTAACAATTCTGCGAATGTTGTTGGCAATTGATGACGAAGTTTTCTTCTTCTCAATTTCTCTTTCCCTAGCGAGCGCGGCGGCAAAGACCAATATCGAACCCAACGCGTCGCGCCAATGATCCCCGAGCGCGACGCCGTGTAACATCTCCGACGCATTAACCGATGTTTTCTTTATCCACGCGCGAGGTAATCGTAACGCGACGCAGTTCGACAAGACGCCGTGCATGAGTGAGACGCCAATGAGCGCTGCGTCGTCGTCCAAAATGTGCGCGATTGTGGGCGAGGAGGAAGAGGAGGAGGAGGTTTTTTCCCCGTTTTCACCTCCTTTTTGCAACCGGTCATTTTCACTCGTTACCAACGGCTGTGCGCTCATGAATTTAGCGTCCCGCGCGATGCACAGAGCTCCACACACGTCGACGTCGCTATTAGGAAACATTTTCGTATGAGCGCCGAGCGCATCGCTCACGCCGTTCAATTTGTCTTCGACAAAACCCAACGCTTTCGTCACGTGCATCCACCCGGACGTTAGAAGATTCGTCACCGCCTGATTACCTTGCGGTGCTTTCCGCGTTCTACTGCTGCTGCTATTATTGTTATTCCTATCGCTATGGCCTTCATCTACACTCCCACTTTTTGTCAACAAAAACGAAATCGCGCGAAGCAACGCCGCGGCTTCCAAATCCGTCGCCCTCGCAGTCCTCGCGGCCACTCGATTTTTCCCTTCGTTCCAACTCAACAACACTGCCAACACGTAACACGCGTCTTGCCACAACGTATTCCTCGCTAATATGTCGTTTTTCAACACGTTGTTGACGATTGCATCGAAAATCGCGTCACCGTTTTTCTGATCCGAAACCAAGTACGCGAACAAACAGCTCGATCCGATATTTTCTTTACATTTCGCGAGAGAAGCCAGGAGTTTCAGCGCCTCGAGTTTACATTTTGGGTGTGCGACGTCAGATTTCAAAACGTCGCAACACTTTTGAATGAGCGCGTTGAAGAAACGGTTGCTCTCGTATACTGAAGGTAGCATCGCGAATTCCCGCGTCGATGTCGTCGTCGTCATCGTGGATGTCATCGTATCATTCATTTTATTGCTCCGAGTACTCGCGTCACTATCGTTCATTGAGTTTATGGTACCAATTGTCGTCGTCATCCAGTGCACGATATCCACTCCACTCGCTTTTCTCGACTGTTTCGCCAACGCCTGAACCACCCCTCGCAACGTTTTCAATCCGTTCTCCACCCGGGTCGATTGCATGACGTTCGTGTGCGGTACCGTCTCAGCTTGGTCCAACTTGGACAACAGAATCGTTCTCGAAAACATTGCAATCGCACACGGCGAGCATTTGCGAACTTTAAAGGAAGCAGACGAGGAAAGCGCTTTCAGCGTCGTCGTCGTCCCCGCAACCGCCCCTCCTCCGTTGGAAAAGGAGGAGGAAGAGGACGCGCTTTCCCGCATCATTCCAAAGAGTTTCTTAAACGCCGCTTTCGACGCGTCCTCTTCGTCTTCCTCGTCGTACGAGTACTCCTCGTCCTCGTCCTCTTCTTTTTCGTCTCTCCTCGACCCCGACGGAGAGGACGACGACGACGATGAAAAATCTCTCGCGCACTTCTCCAAGTACCAAAAGTTTGGTTCCAACAAGAGTAAATCGTTGTACGCGCTCGCGCTCGTGGGAAGCGTTTTCGGAGGAGGACGACTGCTGCATTCGCTGTTAAAATTGCTCGCACGAGTCGTCTCCGCAAAACCACCATCTTTCGACGACGACGACGACGACGACGCTTCTTCTCCTTTGCCTCCTTTTCCTAAACACGACGACGCGTTTTGGTGCAAAACGTGCGCGTACAGGTGGTATATTTTCGGCGTCGTATTCGCGCTTCTTTTCTGGCTTTTCGGCGGAGGCGGATGCATCTTTTCTTCTTCTTCTTCTCGACGAACTTTGAACGATGAGAAAACGCACGGAAAACCCGCGCCTTTCCGGGCCCTCTCTTTCTCTCTTTCTTCTTCTTCTTCTTCTTTGAAAGCGCGGTTGTTTTCGGTGGTGCGAAAAGGAGAACAGGTTGTTTAAAGCGTTGTTGTTCTCAGACGTGTCGTTGCCCGTTCGTTGTGTCGTGGGGGATGTTCCTTTTTCCCAAACGCCTCAAATAAAAAAGTACAGAGTTGGTTGGTTGGAGAAAAGTCACGCTCTCTCTCTCGAAAGAGAGCGCGACGACAGGAAACGCGCGCGGATGCGACGGAGCGTGATTCGCTGCGTCGCCGAGGTTCGTTTTTGCGCGGAGGTGAAAGTATGCTGCTCCCAAAGATGGTCGTGCGCATCATCGCGCGTACATCGGATGCTCGTACCACATGTGATTGAAAACATCTCTCAAACTTAAAATTATTGACCACCCCGAACGAAGATGCGATCTCTCAAACACTCTTATTAAACCGCGCATCAAACGCTCTTCAGACGCACATCTCTGCAACTCTCATCGCTCCTCTCGACAGTCAAGCTGCTCGAGAGTATAACGAGTCCTTAAACAACAACATCCGATTTCTGTTTTGCGGTGGTGGTGGTGATATTTTTTACTCAAGAGACTTGCATGCAAGAGTTTTTTCGAAAATATCGGACCAAAAATCGCACAAAAAAAGACACGAAAGAGACACAAAGAGTTTTGTTTACGAAACCAAAGGGGTGCTTTTTCGCTCGGGGTTCGCTTGGGGGAGTACATAAGATTGTTCAATATAACAACGTGTGAATGTAGTATTAAAAGTGACGTGATTCTTCGCTAAG
>JACLAB010014239.1_pt1 | contig 18973 bp, 15 predicted proteins | sample 8027921 | NCBI WGS metagenome assembly JACLAB01 (sample SAMN15725117, study PRJNA655200) | protist metagenome | isolation source: fluorescence activated cell sorting (FACS) single amplified genomes of... | place: USA: West Boothbay Harbor, Gulf of Maine | collected 2000-07-19 | reverse complement strand
ACTGGTGTACACTTCATTTCTAATATTCACGTAGACGCTAAAAAGTATTTCGCTCATGACACGCGTCTCGTCCCGCGCATACTCGCTCGGCGCTTCACTTACAGGCGCGCAGTATTTTGACTGAATCATCAATAGTTGCCTCTCGCGCCGCGTTAAACTCGATGAAGTACGAAATACTAGAGTACTCAACCACTCCAGTCGACTTCACGCCGCACGATAGCCGGTGGATTCCGCACAGCGCGCGCTTTGTTGTCCTCGGAGAAACTGCAAAGTCAACAGGAAGACTAGGTGTCTTCAAGTTAAGCGATAGCGGTGTCACCTCAGTGTGTGAGACTGAACAAGACAGTGGTCTCAAATGCGGTACATTTGGCAGTCACACGCTTCCGGAGCGATTCATCGCTACAGGAAGTCTGAGTGGTGAGCTCGAAACGTGGGACCTCGAACACACGTCCGAACCGCGGTCGAGCTTCAAAGCGCACCACGGCGCAATCAACGCTATTGACGGCAGTGGGGGGGGGACACATGGAATCGGTGCGCTAGAAATTGTTACGGGTGGTCGAGACGGGACAGTGAAAGTCTGGGATACGAGGCAAGAGAGTGCGGTGGCGATATTTAAATCAGTCTCCGCATCGACGTGCGAATGTTGGTGCGTCGCATTTGGACACTCTTTCGACGAAAATGAGCGCTGCGTGTTAGCTGGTTATGAAAATGGAGACGTAAAGATGTTCGATCTTCGAGTGGGCACCGTGAGATACGAGACAAACATCGCAAATGGAGTATGCAGCGTTGAATTCGATCGAAAAGATATTACGATGAACAAATTTGTTGCGACATGCCTCGAAAGTCAATTCGTGGTGTTTGATGCGCGAACGCAGCACCCGGACGATGGGTTTGCTTCAGTGACACAGAATTCATCGGTCAAAACGACAGTCTGGGGTGTTCGACATCTTCCTCAGGATCGGGAGGTGTTCGCCACGCTCCTCGGTGATGGTTCAGTGGCGTTGTACAGGTATGAGTACCCGGTGAAGAGACAAAGATTGTGCCCTGCTGGCAAACCTCAGGGAGTAGCAGGAAGTGCAAAACGTATTAGTTTGACGAGTCTCGCGTCGCAGCCGATCAATAGCTGGGATTGGCACGCAGAAAAGACGGGACTTGCGGTATGTAGTGGGTTTGACCAGCGCGTGCGTGTTGTTGTTATGACTAATTGATTTTTGTTCACATCCAAAAGAATTAATCTAACGCGTCAGACTCGTCGTTATTCTGCGATGCCATAGCTTTCATGAACTGCGCGAGCATCTCCTGCATTTCGTTGTTCACGCGATCTCCATTGCGAACGTCTCGCGCCGCTCTTCTGCGGAAATCCGTCTGCTGGTAGAGTGACGCAGCTTCTGTCGACGGCGGACTGGTGTCCAAGACTTCTTTAAAATCTGAATATGCAATTGCGCGTGGCCCAACAGACGTATCCTTTCCGAATTCTCCGAATTGTGCTTGCTTCCTTTCTGCTTGAAGGAAATCTCTCACGGGGCCGTATGCCGCTTGTTTGCACAAGTCGCGCAAGTCACTCCCACTAAAGCCCTCCGTCTGTGCTGCGATCTTCCACAGCGGGCAGTCTTGACTCGATGATATGAAACCAGCTTCCAGATTTTCTCCCTTGAGTGTCACAGCCAGCACCTGTGCACGCTGCTCCGTGTTAGGGAGACCAACCTCAAACGCTCTGGGAAGACGTCGCAAGATTGCTTCGTCTACATCCCATGGCCTGTTCGTCGCCCCGAGCACCATCACCTGCGCGTTGTCATCCGTGTTGAACCCATCCCAAAGCGTCATGAATTCGGTCTTCATCGTCGAAGTCGCTTCGTGCTCTCCAGACTTTCTAGTGCCTAAGAACGAGTCAATCTCATCGATGAAAATGATTGAAGGCTGAAGCTTCCAGGCCAGCGTGAAAACTGCAGATACGAGCTTCTGAGCGTCACCGAACCACTTGCTTTGCAAGGTTGACGACCGAACATTGATAAAGCAGGCACGAGATTCCTTCGCTAACGCTTTTGCCAACAAAGTTTTCCCCGTGCCCGGTGGCCCATAGAGCAAGACCCCTTTCGCCGGCTGCAAGAGTTTACCTCGCGCGAAAAGCTCGGGGCGCATGAGAGGCAAAATGACCAACTCATATAACGACCGCTTCGTATCTTCCAACCCACCGATGGAATCAAACCGCACGTCAATGTGGTCTGGGTTGGCGACGTCGGCGGCAATCACATCCTCGTACACGTTCGTGTCTAAATTAGGTCGTCCTAAACGGCTCGCCAGCTCCTTTTTCCTCTCGATTGCTGCCTTACTCGTCTGACGGTTCGGATCCAACCTCTTGAGTCCGAAGTTCAACACGATCATCGACAGCAAGGCGCTACAACCGATGAGGAGGAGCTCCTGCAAGACCGAAGGTTGTCCACCCTGAGCGCGACTCATCGTGCTTTCTTTCGCGCGTGCAAGCGGGTTGAATTCGACGACACTCGCGGCCGTGTGCGCAAAGTGATCGTTACGTCCTAGATCGTCGTCTGCGTGCGCAAACGGATTTTACGCGCGCGTCAAAGTGAGGAGACGTCTCGGATCTCGTCCACGCTCGGGCGATTTTTCTGTTCTGCGCAATTCATGACAACTAGACTAATAATCAAATAATTCTACTCCTGGTTCGGGGGCGCTTGCAAGCTCTTTGCGTTGAACGTAGCCTCACGTTTGGCTCTCTCGACCCAGTTCATGGCCGCGATCGAGCCCTCTCGCGATTCCAATAATTTCTTGAGTTGGTCGTACAGAGGTCTTTCGTCGAACTCTCCGAGAGCCTCGGCGACAATTTTATTGTTCTCATTCGGCGCTAACGCAAACACTTGCCACTTGTTCGGGTATACTTTCAACGTGCGCACGATCTCTCCTTGAATGCGCTGCTCCTTCAAGTAATACGTCTGCTCAAACTTCCCCACAAACTCCTCAGCGCGTCGCTTCCACGGTCCAAAGCCGAAGTCGCCAATGATGGCGCCCTTGGTGTTCCATTGCGGGTTAGCGATGATTTTTAGACGGTAATCGTTTTTCTTTTCGATCGCCCGCAAATCATCCAAGACCTCGGCGGTCGGAAACGAGACGACGACGTCGGAACCGAACGTCAGAGCCGCCACTGCGTCGGCGTCGTCGATGACGCGCTGTTGGCACGTCCCCTCGGCGCCGGCGTTGATTAATCGCAGCACCTCGCTCACCATGGGCGCTAGAGCGCCGTATTGTTGACGAATGCCGCCCGGCCAATCATCAAGATCGGTAGCACCGATCAAAGGAAGGTTCAACTCGATCGCTTGCGTCGTTTTCCCGTCCCTCAACGCCGCCTCGATCGCCCCAGCGGCTTGCTCTATCTGCTCCTTCGTGTTCAACGGAAGCGATGGGAGGGCGCTGACGACGGTTCGCGCGGCTCGCGCGGCTCGCGTGCGCGTTTTATTCATCGAGCATCGCGCGAGCGACGGCGACACGCGCGCATTGATGGAACACGATGACGATGACATCGTCGTCCGTTATCGCGAGGCGATGTGTGCGGGTGCGACCTCCAGACCCGCCAGACGTCCACGTGACGACGTGCGGCGACGAGGCGTGCGATGAATCGAGCCGCGACGGTGACGATAGAAACGTAAATGGCAGCCCCGGATGGTGCGCGCGAGTTTTACACCGGGAAGAACGTGTGCGCGCCCATGGTGCGCATCAGCACCTTGGCCACGAGGCTCTTGGCGCACGAATACGGCGCAGACTTGGTGTACGGGGAGGAAATCGTGGACAAGCGTTTCATGCACTGTAGGCGGATATTAAATAAAGAGCTAGGAAGCGTTGATTTTATCGACGCCAAGGGCACGCTGACGTTCCGCACGGTGCCAGAGGAGCGCGAGCGCGTGGTGTTTCAGGTTGGCACTTCTTCGGCGGCTTCGGCTCTGAAGAGCGCAGAACTCGTCGCCGGGGACGTCGCGGCGATTGACGTTAATATGGGGTGTCCCAAGCACTTCAGCACGTCCGGTGGGATGGGTGCGAGATTGTTGGGCCAGCCTGAATTGGTAAGAGACATATTGACCACGTTGAGGAGGAATCTGCCATTGACGACGCACGTGACGTGCAAGATACGGCTGCTTGAGAGCGAGAGAGAGACAGTAGAGTTGGCAAAGATAATAGAATCTTGCGGAGTCTCTGCATTCGCAGTGCACGGACGTTATATTCCACAGCGTCCACGCGAGCCAGCGCACTGGAATCTTATAAAGAACGTCGTTGAAGCGGTCGACTGTCCCGTCATTGCAAACGGCGACGTGGAATGTTACGAAGATTTTGCGAGAATTAGAGCCCAAACAGGCGCGGCTAGTGCCATGTGCGCAAGGGGGGCACAGTGGAACCTTTCGATATTTCGACCAGAAGGTATGCTACCGATTGATGTGGTAAAAAAGCACTTCGTTCAAAGGGCAATCGAGTACGACAATCCGTGGAACTTTACAAAGTTTCAGTTGAGAGAGATTTTGGTTCACAACAAGCGTATGGCTTCTAATGAGGGACAATGTCTCAATAAGTGCAAAACATGGGACGAACTCGCGGAGCTTTACTCGTTAGAAGACGTGCTTAAGGAGAGCCGAGAGAAGCGTCGGCGAGCCGCATCTCGTGACGACGACGAATAAACTGACACCGTTCATCCATAGACATAGCTCTTAGCGTAATTCATTTCTATAGATATCTACTACATTTCATCCATCTACCTCAAATATTGCGCAACACGATGCGCACGCTCGAATATAGGATCCAAGAATGCGTTGCTTGAGCGGTGGATTTCGCTTATGAAGTGTTGCATGGCGGCCTCATCATCGAGCTCCAACGCGAACTTTGACTCAAATCTAAGCAAAGCTTTTTCGTAGTCTTGATTTATGTTGATGTCAGGGATATTCGCGTCTGCCATTAGGCTGAAAAGATTCAACAGTAACACCACCGACTCACTCTTCCGTAAGATGTTGTATGCTTCGCAACAGTAAGTCTTGAACTCACTGAAGTACTCGCCCATCGCTTCGACCATCTCTTTGCAGAGCTTCATCGATGGGGGAGAAATCTTTGGGTCACGTCCCATGATGAATCCGAAGTCAATGTGAAACAACCTTCCATCTGAGGCCAGCATCAAGTTGTCTAAGTGTCGGTCCCCCACGCCCAGCAGATACGTTATCACCGAGTACCCAGCACAACTCTTCACAAAGTTCATCATCGATGTCATCGTACATCCGTTCGGGCCGTGTGGGTCGGGATTGTGTAAAGCTATGTATGTCGTCAACTTTTCGTGTTCCTTGAGGATGTCAGCAAGCCCTTGGGACTTGACAAACTCAATTAGTCCCGTATCATTTCCAGTGGCGAGTACACGGTACGAAGTCAATTTCAAATCAAGATTTTCTCGCTTCAAAAGCTTGTCCATCAATGAAATCATCTGCACGCAGAGTTGATCTTGCCGCAAGTCATCACCCTTTTTGAAGATCATCGTTGCGTTATCCCCCGTGCTGTTGGCAAAAAAGAATAAATAAAAAAATAAAGTTGAATGTGAAATAATTACTCACAGCGTCTGGAACGCGAGCTTCAATGGGCTCAGCGCAGATTTGAAGACATTACTTTCACTGAAACATGGATAAGTTAAACTAGTCGTCGAAAACGTGCAGAAATTGAGATTTACCTCGCAAGTATGCCTGTCGTCAATACCTGTGCGAAAATTAAATAATTAGACCGTGAGAAGACAAACGAAAGCTCGCAATTCTGAACGTACCGTCGGATTCAACGGGTTGGGAATGGCCTGTGGGAACGATGTCAACACAGCACCAAGTGTATTGTCGCTAGAGAGAATGGCCTGCGAAGTTAATTGCGTCAGCTCCCGAATATTTAATTAATTCAGAATTAATAATTGAACGTACCCTCAGACGCTCGACTTTACGCGCTCCACGAAGCGTGTTAACTTCTTGAGTGATGATCTACCCACGTAGTATCAGAAACAAATTAATTCGAAGTAATTGATCGAAAACCGTACCGTAATCTTTTCCATCAGCTCTCGCTGGAATTTCAGTGTCTCCCAAACACTATGTCCACGTGTATCCTTCGCCTTACTAGCTCGCTCGAACATGCGGAATGCGCTCATGCTACGTTCCGCTGCTAACCCTTCCCATCCAACTTGCAAGTACCTGCGATATAACGCGTCAGAACCAATCTTGATACATTTAATTTAATTTAATTAATTCCACGAGGTGGAGTTCTTTGCACGAACACGTACCAGTACAAATAGTTCCCGACGACTTCGTTTGCGACTGCGCGTTCAACTAAAAATTTCGCGAGTTCATTGTCGTCGTCTTTTTCGTAGCGTAACGCCTGTTTGCATTTGCGAAGAAAATGTGTTAGTGAACCCATTTAATTTAACACGTCGAGCACAGAGCGCACTGCGGCGTAGAGTATCGACAACACGTGCGCAAACGATCCATACCTGAACTAACTGCAGCAAATACAGCAGTAGATCTTCATTCTCCGCTTGTCTCAAGATGGAAACCGCGTAACGACGTACTTCGCTGTTCGAGAAGGTTGGCGTCAGAAGTTCCAACGCTGCGGCTGGGCCGATGGGCGCCCACTCGCGCATCAGTTGCACTGAAGCCTGCGTTTCAGCCGGATCTGACCAGTCGACACACTTAAGGAACTTTGTTAACGCCCTTGGATCGTGACTTATGGCGAATCTAAACTTCCACAGCAAATTTTGCGATTCCATGTCCAGCGGTCGCGTGGGCGGGAGTTGGATAATTGCCGACAGCCTGCGCTTCTCGGCCCCATCAGGCTTCAACTCCATATCAATAACGCCACGACCGACACTACGCGAAAGCTTTTGATGCTTACGCTCAGCTGGGTTTTCTAACATCAAATTAACCTCGTCGTCGACGAGCCAAGTCAAACGCTGCCAACTGTGAATCTCCAGCGGCTCCACGTCTTCTCGACGCTCACGAAAAATCACCGGGCGCACGTACACGGGCAGCTCTACCAAGAGTTGGAAGAAGTCATCAGTCGCTTGGGCGATGCGCAACTGCATACTTCGAGCATCCCGTATGCGAGAAAACACCAAATTATCCAACCAGTTCACCGAAGGCAAAGTTCCTTGCTCATACTGCACCAAGAAACTCTCGAGCTGCTGGAGCTCCGCCTGTTGCTCCATGAACTTGGCGCCAAGTTGATCGTACTCTTTCTTCGACTCACGAGCCGTCGAGAGCGCTAAACACCGTAAACCTTGTAATAATCGATCATCGTCCCCAAAAATACCCACTCGAGAGTATCCCAACACGGTGTTCGGCAACTTTCTAGCCGAAAGTATTCTAAATTCGAGAGACGTCTCACGAGGAAGATCTCTCACTTTGATGGGAAAGCTCAGTTTTTCCTTCCACTCAGCCAATCCATCGGCGTGAACAACCATCGTTGTAGAAACTTCATTCGTAAGAGGTTCCTCGTTCGACAGCAAACGCGCGCTCACAAGAATTTCATTCTCCACGGTTCCCACTCGCGAGCGAGGCAGTTTGCCGTACAGCGCCTTGACGTGCACGTTGAAGTCTAACGAGACATCTCTGCTTGAAAACACCTTCAAGTTCTCATCTTCAACCACGTCGGTCATCCCGAACGACCTTTTCGCCTCCCAATCGATTCGCGCGCGCGCTAATCCACCGACTCGACCGATAACCGAATGTCGTCGCCTTTTGAATCTTCACTCGCGTCCGTCGATCCTGCGTCGCCCGCCGAGGCCGCGTGGCGTGCACTGGAATGACCCACAACGCGCTGGTTGCCGTCTCGCTCGCCCACGCGCGCTCGTGCGTCGCGCGCGGTCTGCGGTGCGCGAACGCGAACGCGACGGGAGGAAAAAGAAGCTCACACACAGCGCGTGTGGCGCCAAAGGGCGAAAATCACCGCCGGACGAGAACAGGTCGAGCAGAGGACGCCAGACGAGTGCGTTCGGACCGCATTCCACGGCGTCCGTGACGCTGAGACGATGCTGGCGTGTAACGCGTGCTGGTGTGACCTAGACTCTGGATCGGCGTACATCGCGGCGTGCGATCACGTCTTCTGTGCGTGCGAAAGACGCGTGTGCTCTCGACCTCGACCGTTTAGGTTGCGGTTTTATTCAAATACTTCCCTCGCTCGAAGCGCGCGCACGGCGTGAGTTCGAAGAATCTGACGACGGCTTATCGACACAGGTGAAAAGGATGTGCATCTCGGCCTCGAGCAGCGACAGTGCGCGGTGTGTGCGACGAAGATGGAAGAGCGAACTATTCGAGTCTCGGAAGTTCAGCCCGACCTCGGCGAGCTTCAACGCAAGCTGACTGGCCTCAACCCGAACGACATGCTCACCGCCGTTGCCTACGCTTTGAAATTTTGGGACGATCAACTCGAGCTTCGATACAGAACTGAGCTTGAAAAGTCGTTCACGAGCGCGCAAAGAAGCGCTGAGATGTACAAGAGGAAACTTCAGGTGTGTCGTCGCCTCTTCCAACGTCACATGCCATGCAAACTAACCTGATCGCACCTCCAGGACGTGCACAACGCTTATAAGAAAGCCAAGACGAAACAAGATGAACTTGCCGCTCGGTTAAAGGAACGAGAGAATGATATTGAAGAGTTACAGCATCGCTACGAAGAGAAGAGCAGAGAGAAGCGTCGTTTGGAAGATTCAGCGGGAAGAGGCAGACCGAGCCTGGGACCACAGTTTCAGGCGCGCACGGCACCTATGATGCCAGAGACCGCGGGACGAATCGATACTCGAGGTCGCACCGAGCCTGATGGTTGGCTGCAACAACAACGTGCCTCGTCTAACGAACTCCGCAGTCATCGTAGCTCCGAGCAACTTCACAGGAACTTACCGCAGCGTCGCACCAGTCTCACGCGCAGTTTTGACAGCGGATTGACACCTCCATCAAATTCACGCGACTCGCGCGAGCGCACTTTTCGAGCTCTTTCTCCGTACACGCGTCCGGCAGTCGAACCACCTTCTCGGCCCGGACGTGATTCCGTCGGGCTGTTTTCGAAACGACGCATATTCTGATGCCGATTGACAATCGAATGAATGAGTGATAACGAGTGATGACGACATGTATAATAACGATTATCTTTTATTCTCTACTAGATGGCTAAAAGAGATATGTGGTAACACGCTACGTAGGAATGTAAAGGTTTGAATGAATTGACTCGACCACTGCCTTTTTATTTTCATCGCCCGATGATACTCTGCGCCGCCACGTTGAGGCCCGAAAGTAGGGCGCCGCCAGCACCGTACACCGCTATAGCGCGAGGACCGCTCAGACTTTTGTAAAGTGCCCCTGCACCTCCGCCTGCGAATATGGAGCACAGGGAATCGTGCCGATTTTCCAAGTACGCCATCGAAGCGCTTTCGAGAGCGGCGTAATACAAGCCGAGGCAACCCAAGGTGTTCCCCATCGATCTCCCTCTTTGGCTTACGGCGTTCAGCATTCTATTCAATCGCAGCTTGGACGTGTCCAAAGCCGGTTCCGGTGCGGCTTTCATGCTCCCGTATAACCCCCACCCTCCACCGGCGATGCTTCCGCCGAGGTATCCAACCCCGGTCAAGTACGTCAGGTTTTCGCTCCAGCTTCGCGTCTTCACCGTGCGCTCTTCATCGAATAAGAACTCAGGTGTATCCGATAACGCATAAATCGCCTTATTCATCGAAGGATCGAAAGGCCCACCCAATCCGCTATACGGATTGTACGCCCCGCTCGCCCCGCTCGGCAGCGTCAGGCTCTCCGCCGGCGCCCCGAAGTTTGGCTGCTCTACGTTCTCGTTCAGCGCGCTCGTCGTCGCCGCGCCTCCGTTGGGTTCATCCAACGTCTTCACTCCGCTCGATGACGCTTCGTTCTTGTTCTTTTCGCCCCTTCGCACGCTCAACAAGTCTCGAAGACCCATGATTCGACGCCCGACTCGCGATCGGCGCCGACGCGGTTCCTCCTTCACTCGGTTTCCTTCGCGCGCGTCGCGGCGTCGGTCGCGTCGGTCGCGTCGGTCGCCGTTCGTCGGCGCGCCTCGTCGGGTTCGGCGCGCGTCGTCTTCAGACGACCGTCGGAAAGATGCCGCCCGAGATCGCCGCACACCGCCGCGCGAGGGCTGGCGGCGACGCGCGCGGGTCGAGCGCGTCGCCCTTTTCGGGTGTCTTCAAAGCGCGCGCGCGCGGACGGCGACGCGGCGACGCGACCCGCGCGCGCGAAGACCGAGCGACGCGCCGACGCGCGGTCGGCGATGCGCGCGGCGGCGCCCGCGCCGTGCGCGCGCGCGCGACGCGAGGCGACGACGACGCGCTCGGGCGGGAGGCGCGCGCGATGGGGCGACGAGCGACGACCGCGCGCGAGTGCGAGTGCGGCGAGCGCGCGAACGGCGTGGACGATGGGCATGAGCGAACGGACGCCGACGCCGACGCCGACGCCGCGCGCGGGGCGTTCGCGCGGAGACGGCGCGGCGGAGACGCGAGCGCGGAGGACGTCTGCGCGCGCGGCGAATAAAGGGTGGGTGCTCTCCGAACGGGACTACCCCGAGGGAGAAGTGATCTTGGGGATCGAGATTCGATCGCACTCCATAAAAGCTGCACCAGTGGATACCGCGAACGCCGAGTTTCAGCGACCGGGGGTGTCGGTGCCGATCGAAGAATTCAACGAAGAAAGCTTGCGAGTGGCGTTCGAGAAGATAAACAAACACTTTGGCTGGAGAGGACCGGTGGGTGTAAGCTACACTCGTTTAGCCGTGCGCGCGCTCGGAGGCGTGCAAAAGGGAGAACAGCTCATGTCTAGGATGATTCCCGATTGGCAAGGACGAATCGCCATGATGATTCACACCGAGGCGGCGGCGTACGCGGAGATGTATTTCGGCCCAGGTCGCGAGAGCTCGGGCGTGGTACTTGTGTGTACGCTCGGCAAAGGATTCGGTGCGGTGCTGTACAAGCGAGGTCACAAAGTTCGAAACGCTGACTTCAAGCACATGACGTGGACGTACGAAAGGGAGCTCCAGAAGTTACAAAAGGCGTGGGGCTGGAGCGGCGTGATGCCACCGTTGCCCGAGGAGACGTCAGAGAATGTTTTGAAAGTAGTCGAAGAGTACGGATTAAACGGTAGAGGATGGTGGCTTGAAAATCTTCAACCGTCGGAAAATCCGTGCGCAACGACGGACGCTGTCCTCGCGTGGGCTTCTCTCGTTGATCGATATCTACAAAAGGTGGCTTCAAGCGTCATGCCGGAGCGTCTCATTTTGTTACCCACCGGAACTGCGTCGGATGTGAGTGAAGAGGTTTTACTCTCTCTGTTCCGCCCAGGAGTTCAATTAGCTGGATTAGATTCCGAAGTTCTCATCATGGGAGAGTTCCCAGACAGAGCATTGGTCAAGGGAGCTGCGGTCGGGGCACACATAGAACTCCAATCGCGAGCCGCGAGCGGCGTGTTGCGAGACGCAATTTGCAAAACCGTCACCGAAAGCCCGATTCTACGTGCGCTCACTGACGTTGAGCTCGACTGGGTGTTTAAAAAGCTCGATTCCGATAAAGACGGCGAGATATGCGAAAATGACTTGGTCACTGGCGCGAGGTTCTTTGGCGCAAATCTGTCAGTCGCAGAGGTGAATGGCGTGCTTAAGGAGTTACATTGTGGTTTATCAGGAGCAATCACCCGCGAACTTCTCGCCAAGTGGTGGAACTCAGAAGTGGCTCACGGTGTTGTCACTCAAATATCTTCATCTATTGAATTGGATGAAATTCTTTTATCCTCAAAAGCGGAGACGGAAGTTAGCAATGTCGATGGTGTCTTAGTGGCGTCGAATGTAGATAAAGTCGTCGTCGTCCAATCTGGGTTTTCATATTGTCGTCCGTGCAAGAAATTTGAAGCGTCTTATGAGCAAGTCGCAAGGAATTATCCACAGGTGTCGTTCTTAAAAGTATTCGGCGATAGTACACCAGCTGCCGCGCACTTGTGCAAGGACGTTCTCGCAATTCAGTCGACTCCTGACTTTCGCATTTTCAAAGGGGCGACATTAGTGCGTCAATTTACGGGCGCGAATAAAACTAAGCTCGAAGAAGCTATTAACGCCGCGCTCGAATATACGGAATATACCGTACAGTAGCAAATCCGTAATCATAGCAGCTAGCATGATTGTCAACTACAAATCTATTTGCAATTCAGTCCAGTCCCCAAGCCCGTTTAGGATTTCGTTCAAACGCGCTTCAACTCGAGCGCGATCGACGAGGTTACCAATATCTTGAAACTTTGCTCGCGACGGATGCCAAACTATTACATTCGATTTGCGATCCTCGAATACTTCGTTCCATCGAAAAGCATCCACGACTCGCTCGCTGGCCTCGACAAATGCCAATAACTTTTCACTTTTGAAATCTTTCGCAAAATCTCTGAAGCTAGAGTTACTGTCTGATTCAAGCACCATGGCTATGTACACACTTTTCCCCTTCAGACGTGTGCCATGAACATCGACAAGGCTGACTGTCTGTGGTTTTTGAGAAGTTTGTTTTTCCGTCTTACGCATCGCCGGCGCGCGAATCACCAAAACTCTCAACCACCCAGCGGCAACAATCGCAAAAATAGTGCCAATTAAAGGTAAAATTCCATTTTCTAAGCAAAAGAACCATAAACTCTCGGCCGTGTCCGAGACATCTGTGCGTAGCGCCTTCATCAAGAGCCTCCAATCAATGGGTGCTCCAGGGATTGGGAAAAGAAGGCGCGCATCGAATTCCACGGCTGGTAAGCCTTCTTCTGTTACCAAGACGCGAGATATCCACGCCACGAGTGTGTCACGAGTGCTCCAATCTTTCAGCTGATCGTAATATACGTGGCCACGTTTGCCGCTGTGAAACATAAGGGCGACTAATTGCGTTCCATTGTTTGCAAACGTCTTGACAAATTTTTTATTTCGTGATCCATCGATCCATCCGAAAGCCACTTCATCTTCCGTCAAAGATAACTTACCACTACTTCTAACGTTAGCAAGCTCTTGCATTAAGCGCACAAAAGGCGGGCTCCTTTTACTGCCGACCGCTACGAAACACACTCTCGTCAATCCCCCCGGCTCGCAACCGACTCCATGAGCATTGGACGCGGTCAGTCTAGGAATGACTTGAAATCTATACTGGGCTAAAGTCAACCGTATTTTGTCTTTTGAGTTCACATTGTCGACGACGGTGCGGTCGAAATCCCTGAAGATGATCATCGCAGGTTCCTTCTTCACGCCCAAATCCTGTTCCCAAAATTTGGTGTCAGCAGTCTTGTAGTCTACCCGTACAACGTCGACATCCGCGCTGTACTCTTCAGCCAAGTATCGAACCATTAACGGCGGCTGTTTAGAAGAAACGTACACAAATTTTACCTTATCGCCATCGGAAGTCATCGATTGCACATCGTTTTGGGTGATGGCAACAAGATTTGGTAACGTCAGCATTTTCTTGTCGACAAAGGACAGGAGTAAGTTCACCTTAATACTACCGCGATATCTTTTGACGCAAGAGTAATGCCGACAATTTGGACGCACACCAACAATGACGGGTAGGTCCGATCGACGAATGGGACGAGAAAATAAGCCACTGCTCCCTAACAATTGCACGAGCCGAGGCGATGTGAGAGTGTTTACTCGTCCAAAGTTTGCCACGCCGTTGGTCATCCTCGAAGCCTGCTCCCATATTGGCCCTGCTCTGTGACATGAATCGATCGCATCATCGTATATTTGTATTAGCCACGTCTTTTGGCTCCTGAAAACGAGTTTTTCGATGTTCTTTTCGTTCAACAAAGCGGTTTCAGAAGCAATCAGTTCCGCCTCTTGGAAGCCGCTTTGCTGTCGAAGGCCTTCTTGCGTTGATCCCGAGTCCCAGGTGCCACGTCCGCGGAACCCAGCGCCTTGATTCGTTTGTGTTTCAGATTCGTCCAAATATATCTGCAAATCGTACACGCGTTTACTTTCTTCATCCGACAACACTGCGTAAGCCTTTTGTATCTCAACGAACCGTTCGCCAGCCTTCGCTTTCTCGACGTCGTCAACGTTCCTTTGCTTATCTGGGTGGTAAATGAGCGACAGGGAACGATATGCTTTCTTAATATCTCCCACATCCGCCCCTCGTTTGAGTCCTAGGGCACCGTACAAGTCGTTCGCGCCCGCGCAAACTCGCACGTGAACGCAACACAGAAAGGCGAGTACTAGAAGGCGCCGCATCTTGCGCAGTGTCGCTGAATCACGCGCGATTTGGGCGACGAAACGTGCGTGCACGACGCTTCAATACTTTATCTCTTCATTTTTTGTCCTCAAGACGGCCGATGACGAATCGCGTTTCGGAGTGACGCGGGGATGGATGTCTGCGCGCGCGCGCGGACTTACACGCTGGGGTTTGGGCTCTGTTAACAATCTAGTCTTCCTCGTCTAATGCCCCCGAGTACTCCGCGATGGCGTCCAAGGGAAGGATGTGCGCTTCAAAATCATCGCTTAGCTGGATATATGCCGTGTCAGTTGACTTATTCTTCTCGAGGAGCTTGCCGCGCCTGCCGCGGAACTTTCCTGAGACGACGCAAATGCGCCCACCGGGCTTCGGTACAACCGTCTCCAGCGCGCTTTGACTGACTTCGATCGTAGTTCCGCTTTCTTCTAGTTGCAGTATGCATTCGGTTGGGGTCAAAACGTCCACAACGACTCCCTTCATGAGGTAGAATTGTCCACGTTTAAAGCTTTTGCTCACGACCCGCACACGAATGTTGGCAAACAACCAAGGCTTTGCCGACATTTCGGAGCCTTTACCTGCATCACTTCTACCACGCTTCTCCCCAACTTTTGCATGTTGACTTTCATGCATCTCTGCAAGTTCACTAGACCTAACTGTCACTACTTTACCGCTATTGGTGAGCTCGACGCTGACTTTCCCGTCGGAAATTCGCAAAACGCGCCCAGATACGCCTGCATGACGTCCATCGACAATGTACATGAGTTTGCCTTCGCGCGGTCCAAGCTCTTCACGCTTAACAAGCTTCTCATCTAACGTTTTCACATTCCTCAGTCCCGCATTAGCCATCATTTGTGGGTCTCGCACCATGTCAGCCTTCTTCTCGCGAGAATCACCCGGTTTGATGTACTTCTTTTGTGGCTCATCTTTCTCTACCGGTCGCGCACCCAAGCCAAGACGACCAGGTCGTGGAATAAATTCTATCGCTTCGACCATACCCTTATGCATTCGACCGACGGCCTTACCCTCCTCCCAACCCATGCCGCGCAACATCGCTTTGCCAAAATCCTCAATTGGCATGTCCTCGTATTCGTCCATCGATGCTTGATTCGGTAAATCCTCCATATCTTCCTTGAACGCTTGAAGCTCCTTCTCTTGCAAACTTCTACCTATGAAACTCTCCCTCGCGCGATCTTCGTTGCTTTTCTTGGGTGCGGCGGAGCCGTCTTTCGGCCCCATCTCCGTCAACCCATATGTTACACCTTTCTGCGCCACCTCACCACCACCCGCCGCGATGGTTTCCGCCACGTGGAATCGCTTCTGGTCTTGTTCTATTTCTTCCTTTGTCGGTAGAAAACTTGGTGCCTGTGTGAGAAAATTACATTCGTCAGCAGTCGTTTTGTCTCGAGCTCGTTCTGTTCCTACACTCACCTTTCTTTGTCGTCCCGTGCCCACTTCAAACGTATTCGCAATCTTAGGGATGACCTTCGCCTCTGTCACTTTCTGCTTCTTCGTCCCTTCTAGCGCGTTATCGTTGACGGCGGTGAGGTAATCGACCTCTTCCTTCGCCTCCTCGTGCTGCACGGCCACCTTCACCTGCGGCGCCTTCTTTTTCGTGAACGCGAAAGATTGCATGGCGCGCGCGGGATCAACCTATCGTCGAACGACTGCACGCGATGTGCCCTTTCGCGGTGCGCGCCTCTCGCGCGATTCTGGTCGCAACGCGCCCGGCACTGCGGGCTGATGCGGCGAAAGGCAACGACGAGAGGGGGCGGATTGAAAGCACGAACCGCACTGCGCGTCGCTCACGTGGGCGTGTCGAGCGTCGTCGTTCTCAAGGCGAAAAGAAAACATCAAGAGTGTGCGACTGAACCAATCGAACCTCGAGCGCGATCAGGATGGCGGACGAAAAGCCGACTTTGCTGGAGCACGAGTGGGTGGAATTCAGTGCCAGAGTCAGACGAGTGTGCAAACGCTCAGCGGTGCTCACTCTGAGCGCGGCGATGATTTCGTTTGGGTTACTCATCGCATCGATCACGTGTGTGTTCGTGCTGCGATATATCGTCGTTCCGCGCGGTCCGGCGTCGCTCTCGCAAGATCTCGTGTTCGACTACACCGCCGCGGCGCCGGTGGCGAGAGTGAGTTTCATAGCACAGAAGTTCGCAAACACGGGCGAATCGAAACCGCGAAAGGGACGAATTGTGAGCCCGAAGCAAAACTTTGACGTGGACATCGAGTTTGTCGTCCCGGACAGCGAGTATAACGTAAACGTCGGTATGTTTCAAGTGAACGCAAAGTTGCTGACTCCAAGTGGGAAAACTTTACTCGAGAGATCTCGACCTGGAATCGTGAAATACACGTCCAGGGAAGTGAAATGGCTCAAAACAATAGTATGGTGGCCGTTTCACGCTCTGGGGTTGATTGAAGAGCAGCAAAACGTGCGCGTCGCAATGGTACAAAACTACAAAGAAGACAGTGAGTCTCCGTTCACGGACATTGAAGTGACGATGAAACCGCACGCTGGAAGCGCCAGGTTACCGCAAATATATGAGGCCCGCGCAATCGTTCATTTAAGTATGAGTTTTGTTGCTAGGGTGCTATATTTCTACCCCATCGCGTCGTCCTTCGTTCTTGTTGGGCTGTTCTGGTCGGGTTTCAGCTTCGCCGCCTTTGCGTTAACGGTCATTTCTTTGCTTATCATGGGGAGTAAAATCGACGAGAAAGATGCAGAATCTCCCATGAAACGGGACGAGGTGGGAAAATACGCTAGAGCGATCGCGGATGCGATGGATTCCGCCGAAAGCTCGCAGGCACCGGCACATACAACTAACGCAAACGGGATGATGGACGAAGGTTTGCGGCGTCGAAACGTCTCTCAGTCATCTTAGCGTTAATTCATTCTTTCATTCGTTGAAACATACGGTCCGCTTGTAAATCGTAAATCATTTCTAGTACAGCTAATCGTAAACGTAACGTTTCATTTCTTTTGCAACTTTTCTTCCACAAACTCGTCGATCAAGTATGGCCATGCGTCGTTGGAATCGTAGGTGTCCAAATTCTCGCCCACTTGTCGACTAAACTGAAGAACTTGCGACCAGGTGTCGTTCGAGATGGCCTTGCCATGATTCTTCTCCAGAAAGTCACACCATTCATCCGTAAAGCACCATTTGTCTGCCATCAAAACTTTCCACAAACCGATGGCGGTCTCGAGCGACAGTGCCTTCGCATTTGGTTCCTTAGCGAAGCCAAACGTAAACTCGTAAACATCCTTGAAGCTATTCGGCCTGGTGAGCTCACTTCTCAGTGCATCCATTTTCGCCTTTAATTTAGCCACGGAATCGCACTGCAAATCCATCATTCCTCGAGTAAACTCCTCCTTTGTGTATTTCCCCATCGTCTCGGCGTCCATCTTCAGTGAAAGCACGAGCGTCACTGGATCGAAAGGATCTACACCTAAATCTTTGCAGAGCTGAATGATACCCTCCGCTTCTATTCTCTGCTCTTGTTGATCGTCGTGGACTTTGTACACATCGAACATCGCGTCAATACCGGCCGAGTTAGTGGAAGACCTTTTCGAACTCTTCGAGCGTGCCGAGTAAAAGTACACCTCGAACGCGCTTTCCATGTTCCAAGACGCCTCTTTGAGCGCGTGAATCGCTGCGCTTTCATCACCCGTATCCGCGACTTCCATAAATCGTCGCACGACGGCTTTTTGGTTGTTGTTGAGCTTATTCTGTTCGTCAAAGTGCGCGGTCAGTGATTTAAATTCATCTTTCACGAGTCTTCGTTCGCGCGAGCGCTGCACGTAGTGTGCTTTCAAGGTAATTGGCAAAGTGAGAGTGCGTACCATGGTGCGAACTATCTCTCAATCTCGTCTTTGACGCCGTTGATAGACGTGCGCGTCAGACGTGCGAGCGCTTATGACGACGGTCGCTGTCTCCTTGTCCATGGCGCGTCGCAGCGGTTTTCAGAGCGCGCGGAAAAATCGACGACTTCTGCAGACGAGTTTGCACAATAGGACTGATTTTGAGAATGACAAGGTATAATATTTCTATAGCGTGGTGATATGGCTACTAAGAAGGGCATACTACACTTGGTTCGGCGCGGCACCGCGCATAGGAGGGCTCGTGATGATTTCCAGCTTGCGCTGCAAGTACGCGGCGGAGACCAAGAACAACGAGCACATAGCAAACATGGCCGTCAGAGGGAACAAAGCCACGTTGTACAAAATAATGCAGACGAAGAGGTTGAGTGGGATTCTGAAGCAGTTCATCACTGTGCTTCTGATTTCCTCGGGAACGTACGTCGCGCGCATCTTCATCATGCTTGGCCAGAAAATTCCAACCAAACATTCGAAGACGAGAAACCCAAGCATCGTGATTTGCCCCTCGAGCGTAATCGATTGCCCCGGAGCATAGTTCGCTTGGAACGGAAAAATCTTGAGCGCGACGGGCAACGCCAAGGACGCGGCGGACGCCAAGAAGACGTATTGCATATACTTCTCCGGTCGCAAGTCCTTGTCTCCCAAGAGCTGACCTGCGAAAGATGAACCGATCATGCACGCGACCATCATGGTTGCAAAAATCATCCCATGAGGAATGATTTCGTCGTTCGGGCTCAGGGCGGGGGTCCACAAAAAGACGAACGAATACATTGCCGCCTCAAAGAGCGACTGCATCGCACCAAGATACAGCACCTTTTTGTCGTTGAAAATGGCATTCTTCGCCG
>JACLAB010007300.1_pt1 | contig 18984 bp, 16 predicted proteins | sample 8027921 | NCBI WGS metagenome assembly JACLAB01 (sample SAMN15725117, study PRJNA655200) | protist metagenome | isolation source: fluorescence activated cell sorting (FACS) single amplified genomes of... | place: USA: West Boothbay Harbor, Gulf of Maine | collected 2000-07-19 | reverse complement strand
GGGTAAAATAATGAATTTAATTACATCCTCGTTTTGCCGCGCCGTCGCGCGGCACTCCGCGCCGCGCGCGCGTCCGGGCGACGCGGAGTCAACGGATCTTTCCGCGTACCGCGCTTTCCGACCGTTTAAGTTTGAATTCCACGCGTGGGTGTTGGCGGAAGACGACCGTTGCGTCGAACGCAGGATGTAACTTTTGGGGCTAGATTCCGTCGTGCATGTCGCGCCCTCGCGCGCGTCGAAGCGCGTCTCCGACCGTGTCGACGGCAGGGAAAGGGTGTACAATGCCTTCTCGACGATATGCAGCATCGCCGAGAGGCGTGGGAGCGGGTGCGTCCCTTGGGAAGGACGTGAGCGATGACAACGTACAAGTCGAGCGCGACGTCAAGGAAGTTGCACTCTCTGTGCTCGCCTACCTATACCGGACCGCACCACGGTGCTTGTGCGTATCGCCTGTACGCACGTATAGGTGCGTAAAAGTACTATGGTGTTCGTCGTATTTGAACTTTTGATATAAAGCTGCCTGAACTTGTACATCGCCTTGATAAAAATCCTCGTCCTTCACACTACGTAGAGTATTGTTTGAGCTACGACTCGAATCAATCGTGAAGTTGGTAACACCAAGATTTTGAAAGAACACGCGCAAATCCTGATCGTATGTTTCTCTGACCAATATTGCGCTGAAGTGCCGTAATCGTTCTTTCGCGGTTTCAAGAAGAAGGGCCATTATTTCATCTCTAGTCATCGTCGCTAGTTGCGTGGTGTTCTTCAATGATGTCGCTGTCGCTATCGATTGTATGTCATCAGTTCTTGTTATGCCAGTCAAAGAAAATATTATATGCCCTGGTACGACTTCACGATGTGTGTCCATGAGGAGGTTTTCTCTGAATGAATGCGATGCCAGTCTAGCCGCATAGCTTGTCGCAGACAGCTCGGAAATTTGCTGCGCTGTATACCCGCTCTTTCTGAAATAGTTGACGTTATGCGCGATATGACTGTTATACATGTCGTATGGATGTCGAATAGCGGTGGCGTACACCCAAGGACGTTCAGTGCTTGTGTTGAAATGAGGTGACATAGGGTGCTCCATCCCAAAAAATTCAACTCGTCGTCCCCCGGTAGTCAACTCAGAGAACAAATCCTGCTGCTGTTCGAAGTCACCGTAGGCACGCGCGTCAGGTCCGCAGGTTGGTGAGGTCACTAACTCACAGTTACAACTCCGGTTTCCGCGCACTCCTGACGCATCCATGGAACTGCACAGCGTTGTCCCACCAGCCTTCTTCAAGTGCACAAAATATACTACACTCTGTCCCTGGCGCGTTCTGAACCGCCTAACAGCATCAATATCACTTCGCTCGTATTCCGTCGGGATGACGTGCTTTGCAACTCGTTTTACCAGATCATCACCAGAGTTTCGCAAGTATATCGATGAGCCCCACGTGGCGATTAAACACCCTATGACGAAGATTCGCGCTTGCATACGTCGTTCACGGTGGTTCGAAAACGAACTAGTTGCATCCAAGTTTGTTCACGTCGTAGCGCGTCACTACACACCGCGCGCGTCCGGGTGACGCTGATTGGCGCGGGAAGCGGCCGTGGCAGCCTATGAGAAACCTCGGGTATAAGTCGCGATGGTTGCCGCGGAACTGGCTAAATCCAGCCTTGTTTTGGGGGGGGGGTAAAACGACCAATCGTGACTCAATATCCGTTTATATATTTAGGCCGACTAAGAGTAACGTAGATAACTTTGACCATAACTACGACTTTAACGCCAAAGTTATCGTCATTGGACTAAGAGTAAAGCGTTCTCATAACTTTATTCCCCGAGTTATGCGTAAATGACTACCGGTATGCTAATTTTGGTACTCTTACCCCCATTTTTTCGATATCCGTATGTATTACTTTCCACGCCCTAATGTATGGGGTGTTAGCACTTCTCGATCGCCACGCGCGCGCGCTTGGCTTTTGCATGTGAAATTTCGCGAGTCATCACTCGAGAATAAGTACACCGCACGCACCGATTCTCGCGTCTTAAGTCCGCGCCGTCGCCGAGATATCAGTCGATGTTGAGCTCATTTTTTTGTGGGCGACGAAGCGGACGTAGCACTCGGTGACGCAAAACGCGAGCGCGGTCGATTTGCGGCGTGGTATTACATTGTCATCTACTGTTCAATTCCTAGTTTGTCATTTCGCTATCTTTTCGTACATTTGTTTCGTCTAGTTTTCTTCGTCGCTCGGGACGTCATCATCTTCATCGTCTTCGTCGTCATTTTCGTCGGCAGCGCCGCTCGCATTCACGGGCCGCCCTGGAAGCTCCTGGTCGGAGTCGGGGTAGAATTCGGGATGGTGCACGGAGAGGTACTCCAAGCATTCATGTTTGATCGCCTGCTTTCTGTCACCTTGCCTCGGTCGCTTGTTCGTCGCGACGCCGTAAATCACCATCAAATCCTTGACGTTGAAATTCGTAAGGTACGGATCGCCTTGAATTCTATCTCTCATCGCGCCGAAAGCTTGCTCGCACTCTTGTAAACGGTCAGTTGATAACCTAAACACTCTATCTGGATCTTGTCGCAGTCCGTGTCTTGTATTTTCGTTCGTCAGGCGTTGTTGGTAAACGCCGAAGCGATGCTTGGCGTCGTCGCCCCATAAACCGCCGCGAAGATACCACAGATCCGACGCGCGCGGCTTCGTAGAATACGTGACGGCCCAATCGATAGTCGCTGCGTGACATTATTTCACCTTTGCGATCAGATTTTTCAGCATCAACTTCATTTCGTCGTGTGATTCTTGTGTTAGTGGTTGGTCGCCCTGGTCGATGCGGTTGACGAGCGCTTCGGCTTCGCGCGTGTCAGCGAGCGCGTCTGTAACTTGTGCCAATTCACGACTTGCCTTCAAACTTTGCTTGGGAACCTTTATTCTATGTCCGTCTGGGGTACTCATGGTCGGAAATCGCGCCGCGGCGCCGATTACTCTATCAAACTTTTCTTCTAAAGTCCGAGCGACGCTCGGCGGGTCGTCGTCGTCCTCACGCTCGGCGAGTAGATGTTGCACTAATCGCGTCGCGGGAATCACTCCATCCGCTCGCCACGCTGATGTTATGCGCTCTTCTATAGTAGAGACTTCATAACATTGAGTTATGACGTCCTTGAAGACTTCCAGATTCAGTTTTTCGGGCGTCCCGCCCGCCGCCGCGTTGCGGTTGATTTCGGCTTGCGCCGTCAGCACAAAACTTTCAAAGTCACCCCGGAGTGCGCTAGCGTAAATGTTGTCAGTATTTTTTCGGCTAAAACACTGTAAAAACCTTACCCAAATATTTTCGTGTCTTTTCCTTGCATATCTGACGACGTGTGCGGTGGACGAAGCACGACGGCGATGTTCGCTGCCTCCGCCGTCGCCGAGATCTCCTCCGAGCAATGCGTTTGACAGCCGTCGACCACGTAAACTCCGCCGCACCCAGGCTCGTTCGTCACTCCAACGTGCTTTAAATACGGCAGCACGACTTTTTCGAAGTGCTCATGGAACAGATCTGCCGTCACGGATCCCTTCGTGTTCGCTCGCCACACGGCCGGGATTACGGCGTCCCCATCTTTCAAGTCCAAAGCGTCGGTCGTCCAATCGCTCTTCACATCGTTGTGCCCGCCAAAGACGACGATCGGAGGAAGAGCTTTGCAATCGCCGCTGCGCACGAACAATAACGAGTTGTTCGGCGTGTGCGTCGGCAGCTTCACTCGTCCCTCGTCGCCCTCGCCCGCCGTCGTCGTCTTGTTCTTCGTACCTTTGCCGATGGTAAACCCGAGTGGAAGACCTATTTCGTCAGCGCTAACGAGTCGTTCGGGATATAACCACGTTCCTTCATCGCCGCCGCCGCTTTGTTCACTACCCGGTGCAGTGTCGCGTGTTTCGTCGTCGTCTTCTGCAAACCATTCGCGCTCGCTGGCAAAAATACCTTGCTTTTTGCAGACGTCGAAAAGCACGTCGTAGTGCACTCGAGCGTTCTCAGAAGTCAGCCAATCCGATCGTGTGGTGTCAATTGCTTTGGAATGTCCTTTTCCAAGTGCGTGGCGCGTGACGAATCCTTCGTACCAGCCTTCTGTGATGCCGCCAGCGCCGACGGGTTGCGTCTGGCGGCCACCATCGTTCACGACTAAACCAAAAAGTTCGTTCGCCCGCTGAATTATAAGTCGCCGGGGGCAGAAATTCTCCGCGCGCCGCTCTTTTCTAATTAGTTCCGCTAAGATTCGCTCTTCGTCGTACGTAAAAATCGTGCCGCCTTGCCTTTCCGGTGCGACGCCCGGCGCCACTCTCGCGCATCTGCACAACCAACCGGGCGAAACTTGCGCTTCGCCCTCAAAGGTAAATTTGTCTCGAACGATTTGTCGCGCACCTGTTAACTTTTTACCTTCGGGAAGCGCGGCGATGTCAAGCGTCGCTTGCGCGAACGCGTCGCGATACGCCTCAAACGACTCAAATCCTTTCATCCCGACGCGTCGCAAGCGAGCGTTCGCTGTCTCTTGTTCGGTTTTTTTTCGACTGCCAGAGTTTCCAGGGCGTCCGCTGCTCGGCGGCGTATCTGTTCTTTCGAATATCGCATCGTCAGAAATATCTACGACGTCCTGTACCACGGGCACCTCGGCGACGGCCTTGCGTTCTCGCCGCTCTTGAACGCCGATGTGACGTTGAACGTCTTGAGCAGGCCAACTCGACATGTAACCGCTTTCTTCAGCGAGTTTCGCGATAGAACGAAAATCCGGACTTGATCGCGCTATCCCGTTCTCTTTTTGTTGCCTAACCATGCGCGTTATGTCCGATAATCGTTTCTTGTTTCTCAACTCTGCGTCGTCGCGCACGCGCGGGTACTTCTGACGTAGTTCGACCATCTCCTCATCATCCTCTGGGGTCCGTCCGCGGGTCCTAGTTGCTCTAACACAAATATGTTAGCATTTGGTACAAACAGCGGTGGCCAAAGCCGCCGCGCTCGCCACATGGGCTTCGTTGAAATCACGCGCGAGCGCGGCGACTCGACCACCAAACGCCGACAAAGCATCTCACCTCGCAATGCCCGCCTCCTGACCGTTTTCACCCGTCACCGCCAGAACTCGATTATCCGCACCCACCGCTTCGTCCTCCATGCCTCCTGAACCTATAAACCCGCGCGTGCGCGTCGCCCGACGCCGAAGTGCTAACAAATCTCGTTGCCCACTCCGATGGCCCCGATCTTCTCACGCGTCCATCGACGCCGATACGCGCGCGTTCCGCGCGAACGGCGCGTCGGCGGAAAGTAAAAGATCACGAGCGCGAGATCCCGGCGCCGCGCGCGCCGCGCGTCGCGTTGTGGCGTCATATGATGAAATATGTGACACTGCTCAGCTTTGAGAACACTTTCGAGTACTTCCCATTCGCAACCTTCGCAATTTATCTGAAGTAGATCAACATGTGTGATATCGAGCTCGCTAATGACGTCACTAACTTGCCGTATTTCGGCCAATGTTCCTCTTTTCGTCGGTCTCGTGGCGTCACCTTTGATTTTAAACGCAGTGGAACGCGTAGTTGCTCCTAATCCATACGGATACACGACAACATCCAAGCCGTCAAGGTTCAAGCGAGCTTCGTCGTGAAAAACTGGCTCAAACAAAAGAGTTTTAAACGGACCGTGTAGTTGTCTCATCTTCTTTATGTCGACACCCGTGTATCCACCAACTTCAACGACCAATGAATTCTGAGTCAAATATGTGTGATAAGAATATCTCGTCTTGTCGCCACCGAATTTCTTGAAGAAGTCGTCATAATCTGCACTGAGCCGCGAACCTCTCAATACGGAAGGGCACATCCTGCGCGCGTAACACTGCACGCCGGATGTGTTGTGAACATCTGCGCCCGTGGTCGCATAATCCGTCGAACGGTGGGCTGGCCGGCTGCTACGTGGTGGCTGCGCAGTGAGTCGTCCCAGTGCAAAGGAAAGTGCAAAAACGAGACCGGTGCAAAACGTGGACGTGAGTCTCGTCGATAGCATCGCGCCTTAGCACCGACAGCGCTACGCGTGCTGCGGCGATCCGAGACGATGGGTGGTGAGCTCTTCAAACTGAGGTCGATGATGTTCCTTTCGACAATTTGAAGCAAAATTGCACGCGGGTAAGTAGGCCTGCAGCAACTAAGGCTGAAAAAGTAATTGCTAAAATTTTGTCACCATTATCGAAACGGAGGTTGAGATGTGATAGGCCTGCAGCACCTGGTACACGACGAAAGGCTATTGTCATTTCTATGGTGAATAGGTATACGCCGTTACAAGACTACGGCCCTCGTGTTTCTCCTCAAATAAACTTTAAATATAAGACTCCCCAGTCTTAAATTCAAACTTGTCGGCAGCGACCCCTCGCTCTACGGATATCTACACTGCTCATATGACTCAGATGTACGGAAGTAGTGTCGACCCCCCGCCCGGAGAAGTGGCGTACTTGAACCTTTTATGAAGTATGTGATCGAGTCCGATGGGACACACTTGTGGAACTCGCAGAACTTCACGATGAAATCGAAATCACTGGTAGTACTATCGATGAAATAATCCACAGACGATATGGTACGTTGAAACGCAAAGCTTATGTCGATGTAGTCACGCACCGCTGTCGTGTCCCGGACACGGGGAAGAATCTTAACCTTAAATTCGTTGTCCGCTCATCGTGCCTCGTTGTCCGCTCATAATGCCTTCGGAAAGCGACAAGCTCAACTTGCGGATCTAAGCTAGATTCCCGTAATATCTCACTGGAGTAATGTGACGATAATTGCATAGTCATCGTCGACAAATGCAACACAGGGCGTCTTCACAAAATTCATAGAAATTTCGAATGGAGCCGCCGCAATTCGAGTAGGCCTCCCTTTCATATTCAACGCACTTATGCCTCAAATCTTCTCTTACGAAGTCGGAACACACGACTTCACCGTCCTGAGTCGAATTCAGAGCTTGTACGACTATTATAGGCCCCATGATATTTCTGTCCTGCTTCGAAATAGAGGAGATGGTGTTTTTCAAGCTATCTCTCATCATGGTTGGCAAACACGCAGTTTCACAATTCGGAGCAAACACTCGTACCGACAGATTTCAACCACTGAACGTTCAATGCATCCAAGGATTTCGATTGAGCTCAACATGCACGGGCGAGGATAGGCTCACATCACATCCGCAGATGCTTCTGAATAATCTGTATGCACCACACGCTCCCTTGGAAGCTCGATATAGCTGGCTGCTCCAAGAAAGGTATCACAGAAAGTATAGTACGACCAACTTCTCATCAAATGTTGTCGCATGGTACTGATATTGCATGACGCCCCGAAGCGTTCGTTCTGGGTGTCCCTTGGCGGATTAGTCTTAAAATATCCATCCCCGATGACTCGACGAGGCAGAGTTTCATCTAATCTGGCAATCAAAGGGCCGAAATCGTCATACTTGAACAAAATTACTCTGTCAAAGACATCTAATAGTGAATCATCATATCTATGCCACTCTATGCCACTCTACTGAACAACGCGAGATGATTTCTGCACAGTCATAATTGTTTGAAATAAGTGACGTGAGGTTTACACCTTGAAAATTACATTGACTCAATAAATGCTCCACTGGTTCACGACAGGGGAAAATGCCTGTTTTGGTTGCATTTTTGAAAATATTCAGCTGAACCGCTTTCTTGAAACCAACAGCCCCAATTTCATGTGATATAAAAGCACAGTTGTGAAACCCCCATTCATTCATTCTTTCCGGAGCGACTCTATCCAAGCCGAAACCTGGAAACTGTGCATCATTAAGCGGCCGCACCACATCTTCAGAATTCTGTGAGAAAGAGTAACCTTTATGCCCACACACACCATAATACCGCCTCGCAATAAGCCGATTCAGTGTACTACCCGCTGTTTTTGCCACGTGGACGTGGAACAATATCTCTGGTTCGCGTCTTCCTGAGCTCTCCACCCCACTTACCCTCCTGGTCGGCAAGTTTTGTTTCAACAACACATCTACCTCAAGAGCCCACATTGAAACAATCGCTATGAAGAAACTCGTCCCGAAGCATAGCGCTGCGTGCCACTGCCGGGATAAACCCATCTTTGAGGGAAGATCGAACTAGAAAGTCCACCCTTCCTCGTCGTCGTAGGAGGCACAGCGTAGTGTAGTCACGGGTTTCCCACAATACTCACTCGTCGATTTTGCTCTGACGACGGGCTACTGTCATTTCTATCACACCAGTAGACATTGTTTAGCCGACTAGAGCACCGTAAATACCTACATCAATCAGCGACTTGTCGAAAAAACGGGAGTAAGACCACCGAAATTAGCATAAATATATTGAAAGCACGTAAATTTGACGATAACTTTGCCCAAAGTTGTCGTCAAAATTAAGGTTTGTAAAGTCAATAATTTTTACTCGTCAATCCTTGAGTTAATTAGAGGGTCAAAGTTATGAAAAAGTCATTGAAATTAGCCCTTAGACCCGGCTCGATAACTCTCGCGTAATTTGCCCAACAGTCCATTCAATTCAATCACACAAAACTGACGCGACGGTTCACGATTCGCAAGCACGGCGAAGTTATGGTCAAAGTTATGAAATGAGCTCTTAGTCGTTTTCGCATAACTCGGGGCCATCGTATCATCGCAACTGTTGAACACGACACCGTGCTAGCTTCGCTGTTAGAACCGGGCACATTCACGTAAACGTGACTTTCGATGCAGCGTCAAACTTTGATACTACACTTGCGTAAAGTTTGCCATGTTTCTCTCACCGTGTCACTTTGCTGGGCGTGCTCCCACCGCGTTCTGCGCGTGCCGAAGGTTGACCAGCATCAACACAGTGTCGAGATCACGACGGAATATTGGAAGGAGTATCGCATCAGTGATGGTATAGCGCGAAGTTACTCTGCGCCTGGCTGCGAAAAATATCCTAATAGTATTGTTTGTGAGTATCACCACGAAACAGAAGAGCCGCGTGATATCAAAGCACTCACGAGAGTTCTAGATAGGTACTCCAAGCACAACACACATATTGAACTGGCAGATGGACAATCCATCGTGGTGCACTTGCGACTTGGAGATGGCTTGTGTGCGCGAATTGACCCCACTTGTCGTGGCACGGTAACTTCCGTTCCAAACTGCTGGGAACACGACGACGACTGTTTTAGGAACCCAGATAGTGAGACAAAGCACTACGCTTATTCGAAGGCTTGGTATTTACCACTGCTCTACGAGTTGGAGGCGTTTCAAGATAGATATGTCGTTATAGTCTCAGACTTTACTCACTGGACTCGCACGAGTGACCCTCGCGAAGGAAATTACACAGTGGATGAGGTGTACGCTCAGAATGTGTACAACTTTTTTTCAGAACACGGTTTTGATGTCAAAATGAAGCGCACGGGGACCCCAGACGCAGACTTTGTCTACATGTGTTCATCGGCGGTATTTCTGCAGGGCGGTGGAGGATATAGCAACCTCGTTGCATCGGTTGTCCGTGAGCGGGGGAGAATCGTATTACAGCCGAAACGGACACCGTCCATGTAGATGTCAATGTGGTCTGGTGCCTGATACACTTGTGTTGAGTTCAAGAACGCCCACGTATGTGGATTGAAAATTACATCTTGACCACATCTAACATGCCAAAATACGTCGGTCACTACGTGAAAACTGGGAACCACTTCGATTTTCTTTGGCAGTCCTGGTTCTGCAAACACACGTCCAAATCAATTAAAAATTGATTTGATTGCGGCAACGTTTGAAACGCACTCGACCTAAGTCGTTTCCAACCGACTGCGCTTTTAGTTTCTTTAGTATGGATCCAGAACACCTCTCGAGATAGGACGACCAGATTTATTGCTTCTGGGTGCCCAAAAACTGCGAGACCAAAATCTAAGTCTTCGTAACCCGTGTAGATATGTTTGGACGAGGTGGATACCACCGAGTGGACTAGATCCGTAGAAGCAAAATAAAACTGGCCTGACATGTACACATTGCCTCGCATGATCTTACAGTGCTCGAATCCACCACACGTATTGAAATCCATCAAGATACCACCGTATCGCTTCCTCATATCTTCTGCTCCGATGGGCGGTGGCGGTAAGTCTCGATCTATGAAACGTAATAACAGATCGGGTCTCATCATGGTATCGATGTCAACTTTTGCGATGTAATGTATATCGGCGTCCTTACACAGTCGCGATGCGTATGAAAACCAAGTCATCGTCTTTCCGTGATTCATGTTCTCTTTAATAGAAAGCAAAGTTACCCCTGCTTCGTCATCTGGCGCGCTGTTTTCGACGTTTCCGTTGAAGGTCTCGCCGTCAATAAGCGCGCCAATCACGAACGTGTAGACAATCCGACACTGTTGAGTCTTGTTTGGATTCAAAAGAATATCTAGTGAACATACAAAATCATAGTCACGAAAGAGCTCTCGGTGTAACTCTCGCATCGTTGTGTCAGTGCGCACCGAAAAAATACCGAGCAGCATGTTGCTACGTGTTGCTCGCGGTACAATCATCGCTGATATACTTGTGAGTCCAACGTGTAGAACGGAGACCGTAAGGAGCACTACCAGGGCTGCGAAGGCTAACGATCTAAAACGTGCGACACGAAAACGCGGACCCCGACTTGTCATCCCCGACTTGTCATCCCCGACTGGAGTTGTTTGAACATATTTCGGAACCGACGGTATACCGTGGCGTTCGGCCACTATACCTTGGTCGTTTCAGCACACTACTTCAGGACACGCTCTGTTATGGCGACTAATTGTTCCCGTGATTTGCGCAACGTGCTACTTCGTTTGGCGGCGCCGAATTGGCGCCCAATCGGGCTGTCACATCCTGCAATACTGCACCCACGCAACTACTCATGTCCGACTTTGCACGCCAAGCGCATCGCTATTGCGGACATACACGACGGTACTAGAATAGACGTACCGTCAATCTTCCTTGATATTGGGCACGGTGTTCTCAACTTGGGCTTCAAGGGTCGCAACGGCCCCTATCCCGCCCCCCTCGCTCGAATGACATACCCCTCCAGAGAAATATCCCCTATTGTCATGTCTATGACACGCACTCAGCCAGGCATTTCTGAACGAATGGTGAAAAAGAGATTTGAGTATTACAAGAGCGGCGCTGATATTCTGCACAGACGCATTATTCTGTCAGTTTTCACCGACTTTGAGCGAGCTCTTTCAACCGCTCCATTGTTTTAAATACTTGTCATAGACTTTTCCTGGGACGTTGTTCACCGGCAGAAGCAAAATCTTTCGTTGAACACTTGCAGAAGAAGTCGACTGGGCTGACCGGCACACTACACTTCATTTCGGCAAATAATGTTTGCGACGCGGAGTACATGAAATATTTCACAGGCCTGGACGTACCTGTGATAGGTGGGAGCTCATTCGGCTATCGATATTGTAGATACGCCCCAGTCCGTTCCGAGATAAACATCGGCCCTACTCAGCATACAGCAATCCCCGGGTTTTTGTACTCAACCAAGTTTGAGTTCCGCACTATGATATCACTGTACTCGAAGTGTTAAGAAGACGATATGTGCAAGCACAGAGTTTTCGTCATGCTACCGTACGCAGTACATAGTTACGGGATCCTTGAGCCGTATTCTCTATCCATTCCAATGTTTGCACCATCGATTGAGTTCGCAATACGCGCCAACCTTTTTTATGACGCAAATGACCGCCACTATTGTGGTGAAACTTTTAAGGAACCTACGCGGGCCAGTGGTTCGCAGCCCTTTTCGCCGGAAGATAGAAGCATAGAGGCTCAGCGCCATTGGCTTCGATTCGCGGAAGTGTACCAACTGCCTCATGTTAAGATATTGTTAAGATATTCGATAGCCTGGAACATTTAGAAGAAATATTGGTCACAGCAGATTTTCATGACTTGCACGCGCAGATGTCAGCTTTTAACAGGCAAAAGCGAAATGGAGTATATTCCCAAATACACGAACTTGCAGCTCGCATTCCAACGCGTGGTAGCGTGCCCACGAAGTATTCGGACGCTGCTAAGCCTTGGGGTGGGGCTCTGATGCCTCTGTAACGAGCGATTTGAACCATCCTTCAGTAGTTGACCCAAGATCGTGAACGTTGGTAACAGCATCACTTGATCGATACTTAAGCGGCTTTAGTCGAGTGACGCTACGTGAAGAAGCCCTCCTATGCCCGAAAAGAATCAGCTCAGCCGCAGCAGAAGAACTTTGTATCATTTGACGATAATCCAGCCGTCGACGAGCTCAGCGGCGGCCCGTTTCTCACTCACGCCTGCATTCGAACCCTGTGGTATATCGCATGATATATTCTCTCGTATTGTGCGTAGCATTCACCGTGAAACATCGGTGGAGCGCTGACGTAGCGTAGTAAAAATTAAAAATATTCCGACCCTGTATCAAGAAAAGTCATCCACGGAGACACTGACGCCTGCACTACACCGCATCGCACGGGATTCTTAAAAGAAGTCTATGCCACACTGCGCATGCGCAGATGTATGCGCGCGCTAGTCGAAGCATCTTTCGCGCGCACGCAACACGCGGCTCGAGTGCCGCTCTGTTCGCTTTTGTACTCGTGTTCGTTTTCGGCTTGATTCACGCCACCGAACGCGAAGGCGTTCGAGTGACAACATCTCCCTTGAACTTTCGCGAATTTTGCGACGAAGCTTCGACGAGAGAGCTCGAGCCCTGGAATTATCACAAGAAAGTTTTGTCCTTCAGCCTGTTCACGCCCTCCAACAAAGGAGAAGAAGTGGACTTTCCTTGGTTTCTCAACGGCGTCGTGCAGAACGCAAAAGACGCGGCGCTGTATTATCCCGATTGGATCGTGCGCGTCTACGTCATCGGTCTCGATATTAAAGCTGAACGCACACTACAACTACAGAAAAATATCGAGCTCGTGCGATGCACGTCTAGCTTGCAGTTGAACCGCTCAAGCTCTCGAAAGATGTTGACGCGTTTCTTAGTCTACGACGATCCCAAAGTCCGTCTCGCCATCGTGAGGGATGCAGATAGTCGCCTAAGCCCGCGGGAGCTCTTCGCGGTGAACCAATGGATCTCGAGCGATTTAGACTTTCACGTGATGCGCGATCACGCGGCACATGACGTGGCCATACTCGGCGGGATGTTTGGAATGAAGCGCGGCGCGCTGCGAGACACGTCGATGTCTGAGCTTATAACGAAGGCTTTAATCGATAGTCCAGCGCGCATCACGGGCGCACGAGGCGAGGATCAAGCTTTTTTGAAAAAGTACATTTGGCCGAAAGTAAAAAATTCTTGCTTCGCTCACGACGTCAACGCCAAGCGCTGTTCAAAGTTTGGATCTAAGGTGTGTAGAGGTTTTCCGATGGGATCACGAGATGAGTCCACAAAGTTCTATGTCGGCGCTTCGTTTAAGAGCGATAGTCTATCCGTGTCATCCACGCAATCCTACGTGTGCGCGGTCAGGTGTGCTATCGATGCCCCCCTTACGAGCGTGTAATCTATACATCTAACGTAGCATGATTTACTATCGTTTTCAAGCCATCAACGAGACCGATGTAGTGCTTTTATTGCATCTTCATCGATCACGCCATACTTCGCGCTTGTATCCAGAGTTCTATAGTACGTCGACCATCCTTGACTTCTCCGACGAGCGATCGTTTCTGCCGCTTCTGCGTACGATAGCGAGTGCCGTGGTGATCGGTATGGTGATGGACTCGCCACTCCCATATAGCTCGCGATCTGTGTGCGTACACAAGCGTGATCCAATCATCTATCCATGCATTCTGAAAACACTCTGGGTAGTACTCGCCGTTGAAGATGTCCATGTGTGTTCGATGAACCATGTCGTGTGTCAGAATATTCCCGTTGACATTCGGAGGTCCGCTGACGATGGGGCCTACGACACCGATGTTTGCAGGCGTTCCTCGCATGAGCTCTGAAATTGAAAGCGTAGTCCACATCATACTGGCGAATTCAGTGTCGTCGTTGACGCGGACGATGTAATCCATCCCGTCCTCGTATGCGCGGCGCAATATTTGGTTCATAGGGATGCGCTGGCCAACTCTTGGGAACGCGTCTATGATGACCGATATGTTGTCACCCGCGAGACGAGAAAGCGTAGTCTTCGCTTCTCGCGTCGAGTAAACTTCATCATCCGTGTCCACGCCGATGTACAAAAAGTACATGTATTCATCTTCCACGGTGCTCTTCAGCGAAGGCAACATGATGGAAGTGAGCGCCAGGTGATCCCATTCTACGTTTTCTACGCCTCGCGTCGTGCTACATAACACGACTCCTATCGAAAACTCGCCAGGGTTTATCGCTGAGCGAGCGAGCTTTGCGTGAGGTCGTCCGCTGAGCTTCACCACCGCCAAGGGCATAGCGTCACTCGAGCTGCGACCGTTGAAAGCCAAAGAGCTATGCTTAAAGTACAGCACGAGCGCGAACGGCGCGGCGAGTACCACTACAAGACCGCGATGCAAACGTAACACACGTGCAAGTCGTTCGCAGGTCCGCATCTTCGTTTGCATGCACAACTGTACGGCGCACGCCGAGCTCAAAGGGGCGTATGTGTTTTGAAATTATTCGCTTTCACGCTCGGAGTTCCACACGGCTTTACGACTTTAAAGTTTGACTCATTCGACCGCGACCGGTCTTCATCAGTGCTTCGCCCGAGGCCGATCGTGGAGCGTCTGAGGCTTCGAGTGGCGGATTACGCTCGAGCATCGTTCCCGGCAGAGTGCGTCGCCATCAAGCGGCTGTCGACACCTCATGCATCACGGTGACTCTTCCGAAATGATAAAAGTGTACTAGTCGCACCCAGAAGTTTGTTCCTTTCGTACACGCGGCCCAATGGCGAAGACACTAGCGCGACGAGTTGGTTTGCTTCTGTTGCTCTGCTTTTGTTTCTCATCATCATATATGATCGTCACGCGCACAATTGCGGACTTGCTGAGTAGTTTTAGTACACTTTGGATACGAGAAGACGTTTGGACGCACTGTCGGCACTGCTGCGGCGACGTAAGGGAACGGATGCTTAAATCCAGTTCGCGCATCTTCGATAAAGACGTCGCGTGCTTCACCATTCATCCGGAGGCGACTTCGCCGTCTTCGTACACCTTCGTCGCACGCAGGCGTCAACCGCTGAATCGTAGCTACTTTAAAAGTGCCCTGCGGTTTCTCCGAGACGTCGCCGTGGAACGGCGAAAGAATCGCGGAGAACGAAGCGGCGTAGCTCTACGACTCCTTTGGGTGATTGACGACGATGCCTCTCTACCGAGGGAGCTGCAACGGGAATTGAAATTGTTGAATGTCTTCATCCTGGCGCATTCTATCAATGTGAATTGTTTCACGAACGAATCAGTCGTGCTCGCGCCAAACTTCCACTTCATCAATCGCGACGGGTTCAAGCCGTTGCTTTGGAACCTGCGTGGACGCGAGATTCCGTTCGATGAACGCAAGCCCGACGTGTTCTGGAGAGGCTCAACATCTGGTATGTCAACAAAATGTGACGTAGAAGAACCCGCTCGTTTCGACGTGAGCAAAAGGGTTGCCGCGTGCGTTGAACTTCCGCGCGTGCGAGCGGCGCAATTATCTACAAACATTCCTTGGCTCGACGTCGCGATCACGCGAAGGGTACAATCATGTAGAGGACAAACGAATGTACACACGAGCTCGCACGTATCGGAACAGCATTGGATCGCGCATAAAGGTATCCTCGAAATCGACGGAAACGTCGACGCGTGGGGAAACCATTGGCGCATGGAAAGCGGGAGCATCCTGTTCCTCGTCAAGTCAAACTTCAAGCACTATTACAGCGACAAGCTAGTAGATGGGATACACTACATCGGAATATCTGGAGATTTGCACGATTTAGTGGAAAAAACGAAGATTGTGACGAACACTGATAGCGAGTCACTCTCCAGGATGCGTGAAATCACAGCAAATGCTCGCGCGTTGATGCAAGAATTTACGTACGAGCGCGTCGTCAAGGGCGTTTCCCATCGCCTGAATGAGCTAGCCTAAGTATGGTATAGTATTAAATATTACGATCTAGCGACAACTACTGCCAAATTCTTTCAGAGCGGCGAGTAAAACCATCGCGCGAACCAAGCGCGAACATCTTGATCATCAGAAAGCGAATCAAACGTCGGCTTGTCTTTATCCAGAAACATCTTTTGAAACGACCATGCGGTGAACGAAATGGTTCCCACTCGCGGTGACATTTTCACGCCTTTTGGAATTGGGCACCTCAGACTCTGTGCTTCGTCACTATCGACAGAAATTTCCATATGAGTCGACGTTGGGTGCTCAAAGTTTGAGCACGTGAAACCGAAATTGAGGTCCGGTAGAATGTTGTGAAGCAAAATGTTCTCGGCAAATACACCATTTTCGAGCATCAGACTGAAATACGCCTGGAGATCGTACTTTGGCGGCCTTCTCACCCATCGCGACGACACCCATCGGCGTTCGTAGTCTCTCACTTTCTCTATTGCGGCTAAATCGAGCGACCATAAGTCGCCGAGCACGTCAAACTCCGGACGCACGGAACGAAAGTGTGACTCAACGCAACTCTTCAAGCCTTTACACTGCATTCCTCTCTGATAACCTACTAACCACGTCGACACGCCGTGCTGAAACACGCGCGCCAAGTCCACGAAAACGAGCGTGTCGAGGTCGATCCAGACCACGGGTCCGCCTCCGTCAAGTATCAAGTCCTCCACCACATCGAGTTTGGCACGCGAAAGCGACGCCCACTTATTATTTTTCGTCGCTTTTCCGCCGTTTCTCGTGTAAACATTTTTCGGTAACGACGTCGCGTCGCACACTCTCGAAACGATGTCCGTTCTCGTGCCCATCGTCGTTTCGAGAGGTACGACGTCCGGAACATCCGTGTACACGTGCAACGTCGGCGTGATCGCGTGCGCTCGCACTAATGATGAATACATCAGCTTCAGCGCCCTCCGCGTCGCGTCCACACCCCAACGATCGCCGGCGTTTTGAGTGAAGGCGAACGTTGCGAATCGCATTGCCGACTCGTGTTCGCCGTCGAGGGGCGCGCGCGCGTCGGCGTGCTGCTGTGCGCGCAATCGCCTGGGAATACACGGGTTCGCATCGCTCGACGACACCGCGATAGGCGTTGGACGCTTCGAGGGCACTCGTCGTCGCCACGACGAGATCTTTGCGTGAACTCGCGCAGCGGTTCGCGTTCGAAGCAACTCGACCAGACAGAAGACCGCCAAAGCCACACCGCATCTGACGGTACTCTTTCTCACGCGCCGCCGCTTCAGATGTCGTGGTGTCGTCGGCGTGGGCCGCATTCCGCGGCGCGGCGCGTTGCGCGGTCTCGCTCTCGCTACAAGAGCGTGGGTCACACTTTCCGCCACAGTCTGGCGCGCGTGCGTCGACATGCGCGAAAACCAAAGATCGGGCGCTAGTAAACGGTGCGGCGGCGCGTGCCGTCGCGAAACGAACTGAGCGCGGTATCCACGTCCCGTTCGCCCCGGGCTCGACTCGAAAGAATATTCGCCCCGCGAAGAATCTTCTCTACTGTACTTCTCACGCTCGCGCGCACGCCCGTCGCGTTCTTCCTCGGATTCGGAACGCATCCCGTGCTTGGATGGAACCTGTATGTCATCGGCGACGTCACGACTGGCGATCGAGCGGCGAAGCTCGCGCGGACACTGGGCGGTTGTGTGCCTCTGGACTCTATGTATCCTTATCATAAAAAACGCTGCGACGCCGCTATAGCGCCGGAGAAACCCTCAATCGACTGAGTCGCTGCTATAGCGAGTATTCGCGTCTAAAGACTCGGTGGAACGTCGAGCTGGTGGCGCTCGTTTCGTCATCGAAAAGTTGAGCGCTGACTCGAAAGGACGTACCCAGTGATTTACAAGACTGTCTATCACCTACTACGAGTTTGGGAAATTTTCCACGCCCTCAATACCACCATCGAAGCGAATGAATCCAAATTCGACGCACATTTTGTGCAATCGTGAATACTTGATATTCGGCTCTTTGTGGAAAATGTAAAAGTTTTCGTCGTAAAGGCGTCGGAAGAAACGTTTCGCCACCGGCTTGCGCGAAAGGTCGAGCGCACCGGGCCGAAAAGTTGTTCGCTGACGATCAGAGAGAGCCACGATTGATGTATTTCGTTCAAGTTCGAGTCAGCCGTGCCCGCGTGTATTTCCACGAGCATTTCATCGACGCGCACGTCGGCGTCGAACCGTAAGTGCTCCATTCGCAGCCTCCGCAGTCAATTTTTAATACGATCGTCCTTCCTTTGTGACCGAGCGCGACGACGATGTCGGCTAAACTTTTCAAATCGCTCCCATCGGGTCCGCGCGCACCTCCTAATCCTCACGGATGAAAGTGGACACCGCACGGTTTGTTCCGCGGGTTCGACAACGTGTGATCGAACACATGTATTTCGCAGCGCTCGACACGTCCCGCATGATCGCTTCTTCGAAGCTAAAGTCATCAAAACTTCCGACGCTATATATCAAACATTCCACCCCCCGCGCGCGCAAACGGTTCAGGTCGCACAATCACTTCCCACCCTCGCCAGCTGGACCGTCGCCAGCTGGACCGCTCTTCGCGCGCGCGCGTCACGGCGGGCTCCACGTTGTCTTGGTACCAACCGTCGGCCCTCTGCGTGCCTCCGCGCGAGACGGTGTCGAAAAGCGCGTAGCGCTTGAGCTTATCGGCGTTGATCGCGTTGATCGCGCGATCGAAGGCGACATCGACGTCTTTTGCGATCGGCGTCGAACGCGTCGGCTTCGGTTGTACGCACGAGTGCTGTTCTTCGACCCGAGCACGGGTTTGGCGCGGTGATTCGGTGTGAACAGGGTGAAACACGCCGCAGAAAGCAGCACCACGCTGATTTCTCGCACGCTCGAAACGAGGCAAAGCGTGAAACGAACGACGAATACTGCGGGAAGAGAAGTGAGGTGGGTGATTAAGCACGTGACGAGAATTATGAGCTATGATGCGATTTCGAGAATATATCA
>JACLAB010004088.1_pt1 | contig 18986 bp, 13 predicted proteins | sample 8027921 | NCBI WGS metagenome assembly JACLAB01 (sample SAMN15725117, study PRJNA655200) | protist metagenome | isolation source: fluorescence activated cell sorting (FACS) single amplified genomes of... | place: USA: West Boothbay Harbor, Gulf of Maine | collected 2000-07-19 | reverse complement strand
TACCGACGACGTCCCTCACCGACGCAACGTGCATGCACACACGCGCACACCGCACGCGCGCGTCGCAATGCCGCACCACACCCGGAAATGCACCACATGCACTTTCACAATTTTGGAGTCCCCATGTGTTGACCAATCGCAACCCCAAGCGATCGATGTGGTCTTAAACTCTGGAACCCGAGAGTCGACCATGTTCCGCTTCTTTTCGCGACGACGTGGAGTCCGCATTGGACGCCGACGCACGCCGCGCCGAGAGACGAGTCGAAGACGTATTTTCACACATTATGACGCACATTGCTTATACTATACACGTCATGAACCTGATATACAGTAAAAAGTGCACAACGCGATATACAACCGAGTCCATCTCGCCTGGTCACGACTCGTCACATACGCCGCATTGGTCCGACTCGCCAATCCCCCGAGACACCCGCGCGCGCGCTACTACTAATACATCGCCCCCATCGAACGCTGTATATCCACACACCTCTCGCGTGGATAACACAGAAAAATCTCACGGTCGGTCGACCACCTACGGTCGACACCAGGGGGGTATGGTTTAATAAGATTAACACGATGGAGGCACCTTTGTGACGCTTCGGTGTCGACACTGTGCGACGTTCGCACGCACGCACGCACGCGCGCACGCACGACACTTCTCTCTCGCGTTTTAATCACCATCGAATGGGTGCCCCGACGACGAAAGCCGATTCGCGGCTGACGACGACGTCGATCAACGCCGCGGTCGTGGCTGCCGAGTACGCGGTGCGCGGGGGCGAGCGATGATGCGATGGAGAAGAAGATGACGATTGTGGATGTGAAATGTACCGCGAGTGAGCAAGCGGTGTTTGATACGTTGTTAGAGGTTGTGGAGCACTTCAAGTTGAATGTCACGTTGCGCGTCGCGGGCGGTTGGGTGCGGGACAAACTCATCGGACGAGAGAGCGACGATATAGACATTGCGTTGGACACCATGCTCGGGAAGGAATTTGCGGATAAGGTCAACGAGTACTTGACCTCGCAAGGCGTTGAAACTAAGGGCATAGGTGTGATTCAGAGTAATCCTGAGCAAAGCAAACACTTGGAGACGGCGACGATGCGCGTGCGAGACGTGTGGCTAGATTTGGTGAATTTGCGCTCGGAGAGCTACGCGGAAGACAGCCGTATTCCGGAGATGGAATTTGGTACCGCCAAGGATGACGCTTTTCGACGTGATTTGACCATCAACGCGCTGTTTTATAACATTAATGAGCGCAAAGTTGAAGACTTCACCGAGAGCGGCGTGAAAGACTTGGAGCGCGGAGTGGTGCGTACGCCTTTGCCGCCGCGCACGACTTTTCTCGATGATCCGTTGCGTATTTTACGCGCCATTCGTTTTGCTGCGCGATTCGGTTTTGCCGTGCAGGACGACATCAAGCAAGCTGCAAGCGATGTAGAGGTTCAAGACGCGTTGCGTCACAAAGTTAGCCGTGAACGTTTCGGCAAGGAGGTTTTGGGCATGATGAAAGGGCGCTCGCCCGCGGACGCCGTGTCGCTCATGACAGCGTTTAAAATTACGCCAATAGTGTTATTTGTGCCCACACAATCTGTCGTGGATGCCATTACCGAGAATGCTGATCGACTCTCGACGTACTTGATGCGTTGCGCCGAGCGCGCCGTCGACGACATCCCGTCGAGCTCGACGTGGTTGGACGACGAAAATAAGGTGTGGCTATACCTCGCCGCATGGCTCGCTCCTTATCGCACACTCGAGTCCGAAGGTAAGAAAGGCAAGAAAGTTCCCGCGGTCGGGGATATGATTAGCAACGCCTTGAAGTTGAGATCAAAAGACGCGGAAACCGCGGCGCACGTGCACGAGTCCATGAAAATCGCCAAGGATGTGTTGTTGGCCAACGCTGATGGATTTTCCCGCCTTAATGCGGGCTTAGCGCTGCGTAAGATGGGTCCAACATGGCGTTTAGCGTGCTTACTCCAAAGCCTAGTCGACCAAGTTCCAGGTATGAACGACGAACGCATCCCAGAGTGGAGCGCCGCGTACGCCATGGATCCGACATCCGTCGACGCCGACGTCGCTCGTCGCGTCGAAGACGGCGTCGAGGCGGCGGTGCGTACGTTTGAAACTATAGAACGTCGCGTCACGGAGCTAGCATTGAATGAATGTTGGGATTTGAAACCACCAGTCACGGGACAAGACGTCATGGCCGCGCTCAACATCACCAAAGGCGGACCTCAGCTCAAAGCGTGGATTGATAAATCAATCGAATGGGTGCTCGAAAAGCCAGGCATGACGACGGAGGAGTGCGTGCAGAGAATCAAGGCGGAGAGTTGAGCGCACGCGTTGACATATTTAGTTTGCAGTGCGTCTAGCGCTTTATACATCTTGCAGTGTAACAAAACCAGTGCCCCAATCCTTTCGTCCCCACTCGTCGGCGATAAAATTCCCCTAGTTGACTATGGTCGATATTATACGGGTTCGGGTAAATTTCCGAAATATGCAGAAATATTTTGACGAGTTATGACAATAGACAAAACTCAACTTGACCCACTCGCGAGTTCGTCACATAATGTAACATTAAGCTTTCATAGCAAATAACCATATTCAATACGCGTGAAATAACAGTCCCGTTTTACATTAGATAAATGTCACAAAGATACACCATCTGTGGGGGCTGATGAGTGATGATTGGTCAATCACTTCCCATTCACAATCACTCCTCAGTTCCTGACCGATCGCCTATATTCATGATTGGTCAACATACGGGGACTCGGAAATGAGAATTTGCAAGAACTGGGATTGTATGCACTTGTGTCACAGAGTCGCAGTACATGACTGTACACCTATAGTGATTACAACAAACAACAATTTCTTTCGGCTATGACGTAGTACATTTTCGTTTTTTACAACACGGCGTCGTGTTCACCACCAAGGCTCGTCGAACGCGGCGGCGCGCACGACGACGTGAGCCTCGGCGGGAACGACTGGTTTGCCGGGCGGTTTGCACATCACAAACACCCGACCTGAGGCGCGACTAAACTTTTCGCGTAGCAAAGAGAGCGCTTTGACACTAATCAATGCTGATGCTAAACCTACGGCAGCAGCGGGTGCGGACACAGATGTGACGTACCCAACGCTTTCGCCTGAAATTTCTGCGAGCGCGACGTCGTCTCGTCGCCTCGCGCCAGATTTTTTTCCAGTCCACGCCGCGTTTTGAGCAGCTGTGGGAACATATAACTCGGAACCCAACGATGGCTGTCCTGACCACGGACATCGGAGCGTGACGCGCACCATTACATGTTGAGTAGCGAGTGACTCGGCTTTAGACAACGCGTCTCGTGTCCGAATGACTCGCCCTACGGTGATGCTTCGGCCGCATACTTCTAACTCACGCAGACCCTGAGGAACTTTGCCGATTGGTGTCTTCGCCATGAGTGCTTTGATTTCATCAAACAGTTCTTGCCTTTGCGCAACGCCGGCAGGGGTATCGAGATAATCATCAGGAAACACGGGCTTGCCAAATCGTTGCGCGCACCACGACCACTCCTTCAAACCCGCCGCTCTCGCACCAGCGTGAGACATACCCAGTAACAGCGGTATTGCCCACGACTTTGGAACGATGACGGTGTATCCCTCAGACGCGTTTACGCCCCGGTTGATTAAGAGGCCGGAATAATTTTTCAATCCAATAGCTTTGGCTGGTTCCCACGGACGCTCCAACATTGCATCGCGTGACGCGCGGCAGCTCACGTTGAACTCAGCTTGCGTTGGAGCTGTCTCGCTCGGTTCATCGTCGATGTGTTCAGGCGCTTGGTCAATATTGAGCGTCGCTGCACGTGGATCGTGCGACACAAAGTGACGAACACCGCGGACGACATGTCGCTCACTCAAGAAATCGAGCCTCGGTACGAGCTTTTGCACAACCTCAAACGATTTCTGACCAATAATCTCAAGACGTGCAAATGCGTCGCTTGTTTCAACGATGACTGTAGATCCACTACGTTTGACTTTACGAGCCACCTGTCGCGCTACAGCAGCGCGAATCGCGTGCAAAGCTTTTTCACTCGCGGCCGGATGCACCCATACGTGCGCCTCTGAGTCGTTTGAATCTTTCGCGCGCGGCATGTAATACGTCATCACAGGTGCGATCGTACGCTTGTTTTTGAACGTCTCGAGGTGCATCGCGCATGCACGATGCGCTGCACGGAAAATCTTGCTATTCAAGCACTTCTTCTCCACGGCGAGTTCAACCAACGCCCGACGCACCACAGCGCCGTCGCCTTTTATGACTATACACGAATAATACGAAGAATCATGCACCAATGCGCTTTGACCGATTGATTTGATAATGAATCGCCACCCTCGTCCGCGACCAGGACGAATGCTCGGTAGAATCCATCCCCATTTAATATGTTTGCGCGTCGTAAATCTGCAGTTGTAAAAACGTATGCTTGCGTTAGTCGATGCACGAACGCACTTCATCGCGCTCGTCTCACTATGTGTTGCCTCAGTAGATGTACCAAACGGTAACTATTTACGCTTGTCTCCAACGGCCGCCGAAACGTCCTCGGATTGGCTGGGTGCGTGATTTCGTCTTCACCGGCAACAGCTCATTCTCTTAGCGCTCTCACGCGACAAAAAATAGCCACACTCACCTCTTCGCATGCCACGTATGTGTGCGCAACACCTTAAATGTAACACCATCAATCACGCGCTTGGTTTCCGCGTTCAATCGTCCGCGTCGTCTGAGTGCCTCTCGACACAACCGGAATCCTCCGCTGCCGTCGCCGCCGCCGTCGCCTCGCCTCCGCTTCAAGTTAGGTCGTCTTCGCGACAAATACGGCGCATGAGACGTCGCTCGCCGTCGCAAATGCCTCGGTAGCGTACTCACACCCAACACTCTCCCATTCCCTCGTCCTTCAATCGCCGTCGTCGTCGCATAAAGCTCAGCTGCGCGCGCGCTCGCGAAATCCCACACTTTAATGAATCGCGCCGCTCCATCCTCGCGCGACGTCCAATCGCCCCGCGTCGTCGCCAAGACGACGTCAACATCTGACGTCGACTTGTGCGGCGTCGACATCGCGCGCGCGCGATCGCCGCACTCGCCCACGAGGCGCACAATGCGTGCACCGAGCCGTCGCCTGAGGTTCTAGGTCTCGATCATCACCACATCAGTCGCGTTCGACGCCACACGGCGACGCGCGCGGCACGACCGACGCGAACGACGCTCAAGAACGCGCCAACGAATCGTATCCATCGATTGACGTTCGGGTGTATACGTAGGACATCTGTGCTCGTTTGCGCGGCGCAGGAGCGCGCCATCATCGACATCGGTGCCACCGACGGCGGACTTTGTGTCGACGTAATCGCGCGCGATGAGCGAGGCGGAGGCTAACGCCGCGGCTGCGGCGGTGGCGAATGTTGAAATTGATCCGGTGAAGGCGGCGAAGAAGGCGGCCAAGGCGGCGGAGAAGGAAGCGAAGAAGGCCAAGGCTGAAGCCAAAGCCGCGGCTAGGGCGGCGGAGGACGCGGCCAAGGCGACGCAAGGCGACCAAGGGAAAAAGGCAAAGAAGAAGGCTGCGAGTGGACCGGCTGAGGAGGATATTAAGGCTTTGGAAAGTGCTTTGGCGACGAAGAGCGGTGATAAAAAGGATTTGGTGAATACACCCATGGCAAAGTCTTATAACCCGGTGGCGGTTGAAGCGGGCTGGTACGATTGGTGGGAGAAGGAAGGTATGTTTACTCCGAAAATGGGCTCTAATAAGCCGAAATTCGTCATTGTGATTCCACCTCCGAACGTTACTGGGGCGTTGCACATTGGACACGCGCTGACGAACGCTATTCAAGACACCATTGTGCGTTGGCGTCGCATGAGTGGATACGAAGCGCTTTGGGTGCCAGGGACGGACCACGCGGGTATCGCCACGCAAACTGTGGTTGAGAAGAAATTGCAACGCGAAGAAGGTATTACTCGTCATGATTTGGGGCGTGAGAAGTTTCTTGAGCGTGTCTTTGAGTGGAAAGAAGTGTATGGTGGTAAGATTACAAACCAACTTCGCCGCATCGGTTCGTCCATGGACTGGACGCGTGAGGCGTTTACGATGGATGAAAAATTGAGCAAGGCTGTCAAAGAGGCGTTCGTGCGCATGTTCAACGAGGGTCTGATTTATCGTGATAACCGTTTGGTGAACTGGAGCTGCCAGTTGAAGACGGCCATCAGTGACATCGAGGTTGACCACATTGACCTTGAAGGTCCGACGATGTTGTCCGTTCCGGGACACTTGAAAAAGGTTGAATTTGGCGTCATCACCTCATTTGCGTATCCGTTCGAAGATGGCTCTGGCGAAGTCGTCGTGGCAACAACTCGTATTGAGACTATGCTTGGCGACACCGCAGTGGCGGTGCACCCCGAAGATGAAAGGTACAAGCACCTCCACGGCAAGTTTGTCATTCACCCTTTCAACGGCAGACGCATCCCTATTATCACAGACGCCGAACTTGTTGACATGGAGTTTGGTACTGGTTGCGTGAAGATCACCCCGGCACACGATCCGAATGATTTTACGACTGGTAAACGCCACAATCTCGAGTTCATCAACGTCTTCACTGAAGATGGTTTGGTGAACGAACAAGGCGGCGAGCAGTTCACTGGCATGAAGCGCTTTGAATGCCGCGTTGCGATTAGCGAAGCACTTGACAAGCTCGGATTGTTCCGCGGTAAAGCGAGCAACCCGATGCGATTGGGTTTATGCAGCCGCAGCAAGGATGTGATCGAGCCTATGCTCAAGCCCCAATGGTGGGTCAACTGCCAAGATATGGCCAAAGAAGCGTGCGATGCTGCCCGCGATGGACGCCTCGAAATTCTTCCACAATTCATGGAGCCTACCTGGTTCCGTTGGTTGGAGAACATTCGCGATTGGTGCATCTCTAGACAACTCTGGTGGGGTCACCGCATTCCGGCGTTCTACGTTCGATTCACCGGCGAAGGTGATGATGAAAGCGGTATGCCGGGTGGGAGCTCTGAAAAGATGGACCGCTGGGTCATCGGCCGCGATGCCGATGAGGCGCAAGCTGCGGCTCAAGCCAAGTTCCCTGGTAAAGAATTTGTCTTGGAACAAGATGAAGATGTCCTTGATACTTGGTTCTCGTCCGGTTTGTTTCCATTCTCTGTGTTTGGCTGGCCCGATGAGACGCCTGACTTGGCCGAATTCTACCCGACGTCTCTCCTCGAAACCGGTCACGATATCTTATTCTTTTGGGTTGCTCGCATGGTGATGATGGGTATGAAACTTACTGGCAAGGTTCCGTTTAAGCAAGTTTACCTTCACGCCATGGTTCGGGATGCTCATGGTCGAAAGATGTCCAAGTCTCTTGGTAACGTCATCGATCCTCTCCACGTTATTGAAGGCATCGACCTCACCAAACTTCACGAAACGCTCATTGGTGGTAATCTCGAAGAAAAGGAAATCAAGAAGGCGCAACAAGCGCAAAAGACTGATTTCCCTGAAGGAATTCCTGAGTGTGGTACCGATGCGATGCGTTTTGCTCTCGTTGCGTACACGGCTCAAGGTCGCGACATCAACCTCGACGTTCTCCGTGTCGTTGCATACCGACACTGGTGCAATAAGTTATGGAACGCTACTAAATTTGCGATGATGAATTTGGGCGATGACTATGTGCCGCCAACTGATATCAACAATTCGTTTGATTTACAAAGTATTCCGCATGCTTCTAAGTGGATTCTTAGCCGCTTGAACAATGTGTGCGAGACAACGAACGTCGCTATGGAAGCGTATGACTTTTGCACGGCCACGAGCGCGGTTTATGCGTTCTGGCAGTACGATCTCTGCGATAATTTCATTGAGATTATCAAACCAGTCATGTCTGGTACCGATGAAGTCGCAAAGAAACAAACGAAGGATGCGCTTTGGATTTGCCTTGACGCTGGCTTGAGACTGCTCCATCCGTTCATGCCCTTCGTTACGGAAGAACTCTGGCAAAGACTCCCGCGTCAGACCACAGCCGATTCTCCGTGTAGTATCATGATTGCTGAGTACCCAATCGCCGTTGACTCATGGAAAAACGAACTTGTTGAGGCGCAGATGCAAATCAACATTGACGCCATCAAGGCGCTTCGCTCCATGAAGGCTGACTACAATGTCGCTAAGATGAAGCCGGAAGCGTTCTATTCTTCAAAGTCGGACGAGTGTACTGAAGCTATGAGCGTGAACAAGGAAGGGTTGATGGTTTTGGCTGGTCTTAGCGATATCAAACAGCTTGCTGATGGCGAATCTGCACCGGCTGGATGCGCCGTGAACGTTGTAAGTGAGGCGCTTACAGTTTACATTCTCCTCAAGGGCGTTGTGGACGCGGCAACGGAGATTGCAAAGCTTGATAAGAAACTTGAGCAACTTGAACAGCAGTATGAGGTGCTCAAATCAAAGATGGAAGATTCTGGCTACGAAGAAAAGGTTCCCGAAAAGGTTCGCATCCTTGACGCAGAAAAGCTCAGCAAGCAAGCGGAAGAGATAGACTCCATCAAGAAAGCTCGCGCGGACTTTGCATCGTTGCTGTAACTCAACACTAAGCACATCTTTAGAATACAGTATTGTGAATTCAATATAAATACAACACTAAAACAGCATATCTACAGTCTTCCCAAGGTCTCCTCACGAGATTGAGGCGACGAAACGCTCTTCTGTGAGTTCAGAGAACGCCTTCGTGGACGCAATGGGATATCGAAACTATCCATACCACTGGACGACAGCTTCGGGTTTATGAAACTTTTGGTGCCGCTGGTGACTTGTTGTGCGGGACTTGCACCTTTACTAGTTGGCGAGTCACTATTCGCCACACCAAATGATGTCGCCATCGATGAATTGGCTCGCTTGATGTCTTCAAGCTTTTTGCGCAACTCCTCTCTCTCGCGTGCTTTCTGCAGATGCTCTATCCTATCTTCTTCCGCTTTTGAGTCGCGTGCCAGTTTTTCTCGCTGCATCTTTTGCAACTCTTGCGTACGGCGTGCGGCTTCTTCTCGCATGCGCGCCTCAGCTTCGCTCGCCTCTTTCTTTGCACGTTGTACAAACTCAGCCGTCGCCGCAGCTTCCTTCTGCTGCTGTGCCGTCTGGGCAGCTTGTTGACCAGCGCGATATGCGTCATATCCGGAACGCGCTGATTGATTCGACGACGTTGGCGTAGTTGGCGTACCACCTCGCGACCAGCTACGTGTCACCGACGGTTGGTCCCGAGTAAAAGACTTCATAGGTTTCCCCATGTTTTCCCAAACCTTTCGACAAGCTTGTAAAAGTTTGAATGTCTCCTCGCATCGTGCGAGGTCATTTAAATTACCTCCACGTGCTGCCGAACGGTCTGGATGGAACTTTAGAAGTGCCTTTTTGTACGACGTTTCAATATTTTTCCCGTCTTCGTGCGTCTTGAGACGCAATAATAATCCAGCCAAGTCCCCAAACTCGGCGATATTATATAACCCTTCAGCCTTAAGCTCTTGCTGAGCGGTGATGCGTAAGTTGTTCAAATCATCCGCTTCCTTCGCCTTAACTTCGCTTTCTTTTCTGAAAGCCTCAGTGGCGTTGTTCATGCGGCGCACCTTTTTCAGCGCCGCCTTTTTCTTGCGCGCAATTTCAGCTTGCTTTTCCAACTCAACTCGTCTTTTTTCCCATTCAATTTTATCCGCCTCTGCACGTGCGCGAGCAACTTCATCTTCGGTTTCTTTCCCTTCAATCTCGGCTTCAAGGACTTGATCAGCGACGAATTGAAGCTTGTCTTTCGTGTCTGCGGAATCGCTCTCTTCATCTTCCGCCGCTGAAGAGTCAGATTCATCAACTGTCGACGGTTCGTGCGGCTCCGTCGACTTGACGTCTACCAGCATCGATTGCTTCGTCTGCTGGCGCTCTTCCAAACTCTCAAAAGTCGCAGGTGCGACGAATGTTGTCGTCGTCTCTCTGGCGACGCCAACCGCCTCGCTCTCCGCCTGATCCTCCTCAAACGCGTCTTCCATCATTTCATCCACCTGAACGAACGAACTCTCCGCTTCGTTATCATCCATAAACGTCCTACCACTATTCGTCTCAATCTCCATCGCCTCCACCGCGGCGCTCGCCGTCCTTGTCGTCGTCGAGCTCGCCGTCGGTTTCGCCTTCGCGACGACGCGCGCGCGCTCGCTCCTCCCCAACGCCTCTGTCGTTTTCTCCGACCACGCGTGCGTCAAGAGCGTATACTGCCGCCCAAGCACCGCACCGAGAATAAACCAAAACCCACACGCGAGTTTAAACATCATCGCATTCACCCACGTCTCGTTCAGCGCCAAAACTTGCGACATGATGTCGCACCTCGCTCTGGTGTTACACTATAATAATCCAAACACCCAACGACCAGCGCACGCGCGCGACGGGCACGACTCGAACACGCGCCACGCGATTCGAACGACGCGCGCGCGTGTGTCGCCTCGCGCGCGGTGCGATCGAGCGCGGATTCTCGCCGGGGCGACTGTGGCGACGCGGCGCCAGGAGTTCCGGTCGTTGGCTGATGGTCTCCCGGTTCTGGTGGCGTCAAATTCTTTTGAGTGGTCACGATTTGTCAACGAGTCCCTAGATCAGAAAATGTATCACACGCGACCATTTTTCGAGTCAACCCGATCTCACACGCGCGACGATCTGACGCGCCGCACACCCTCGCTCGCGTCGCGCATCGCACGCGCACGCGCACAGACACGCGCACGTTCGCGTTTTCCGCGCATTCGTCGCTCGCGCGATGGGGAACGGGCAGTCGCTCGATGGCGCCGACGGTGCGAACGGCGGACGCGGGGGCAAGAAGCAGGAGAAGAAAAAGTACGTGCCCCCGGTGCCGCCCATGCGCGTGGGGAAGAAGAAGAAAAAGACTGGCATCGAGGGTTCGAATAGGTTACCCAACGTCGCCCCGGCGAGTAAGTGTAAGCTGCGCATGCTGAAACTCGAACGGGTGAAGGATTATTTGTTGATGGAGGAGGAATTCGTAGGGAACCAAGAGCGGTTGAAGCCGAGAGAAGAACGCGATGAGGACGAGCAGAGTAAGATTGATGAGATGCGAGGGGCGCCGATGAATGTTGGGAGTTTAGAAGAGATCATTGATGATTCGCATGGGATCGTGTCGTCGAGTATTGGACCGGAATATTACGTGAACATCATGTCGTTTGTGGACAAGAGTCAACTCGAACCAGGGTGCGCGGTGCTGTTACACCATAAGAATAGCGCCGTGGTTGGGACTTTGGCCGATGATGTTGATCCAATGGTGAGCGTGATGAAGGTGGATAAGGCACCGTTGGAGTCCTACGCCGATGTCGGGGGATTGGAAGATCAAATTCAGGAGATTAAAGAGGCGGTGGAACTGCCGCTGACGCACCCCGAGTTGTATGAAGACATTGGCATCAAGCCACCCAAGGGGGTGATTTTGTACGGTGCGCCTGGAACGGGTAAGACGCTACTTGCGAAGGCGGTGGCGAACTCCACGAGCGCCACATTTTTACGCATCGTTGGTTCAGAGTTGATCCAAAAGTACTTGGGCGACGGTCCAAAGTTGGTGCGCGAGTTGTTCCGCGTCGCCGACGAGATGAGCCCTTCTATTGTTTTCATGGATGAAATCGACGCTATCGGGACGAAACGTTACGATTCTCAATCCGGTGGTGAACGAGAAATTCAGCGTACGATGTTAGAGTTGCTAAACCAGATGGATGGCTTTGATTCTCGTGGAGACGTCAAGGTTATCATGGCGACGAATAGAATCGAATCCCTTGACCCCGCGCTCTTGCGTCCAGGGCGCATAGACCGTAAGATTGAGTTCCCCTTGCCTGATGTCAAGACGAAGCGTCACATCTTCAACATCCACACTGGACGTATGAATTTAGCGCAAGACGTGAACATGGAGGAGTTTGTTTTATCCAAGGATGAGCTCTCCGGGGCTGATATCAAAGCGTTGTGCACCGAAGCCGGTTTACTCGCCCTTCGCGAACGTCGTATGCAAATCACCCACGCAGACTTTTCCAAGGCTAAAGAAAAGGTGCTTTACAAGAAGAAGGAAGGTACTCCGGAAGGGATGTACATGTGAGTCTATCCGCACCCTTAGTTTGTCTCGCATAGATGACTTTTTTTAATGACACATGTTCTGTACTAGAAATACACGCGCTCGTCCAACTTCGTCACGCTTCACTCGTCACCATGCCAAGTGCGGATGAACTCAGCCGGTCGCTCGCCGCGATCGGCTCCGAACGCCGTGAGGTACGTCTTTCGTCCATGCACGCGCGATTTATCGAAAACGACGGCGAACGCTGCGTGTAATCCGTACTAACCAATTCGTTCGATCTTCAGGCGAACGAGCGTTTGAAACGCCTCGTGGAATCACGCGAGGGCAGAATCTCAAATCATGCAAGCGCGCGGGTGAACAAAACGCGTAGAGTAGATCACGCCGCGTCCGCGACCGTGGCGGATGAAAAACAGAGCGAGGACGGTATGACGGAGCCGACGGAGCCGAGACCGACGGCGCGGGACGATGACGCGAGTAAAAGCCGCCATCGACGGATGTTTGCCGGATTACTCGGGACCTTAAAGCAGAGCAAAACGAAGAATGACAACGAGAAAGATGTCATGGCGAAAAGAAAATCGATAGAAGAGGCAGTAGTAGGGAAGAATGAAGAAATTAGTCGAGAGTTGAGAGAGGCGCAGTTCAAGGCGTTTGTTGAAAAGAGAGACGTGGATGAAAAGATCAAGTTTGACTTGGATATGAAGTACAAAGAGACTGAAAAGGATTTCATCGAAGTGCAGTATGAAGAATGGAAGAATTTGATAAGTGCTGGGGGCATTTTGACTACGACTGAACCGATGCTGGTGTACACGCTCAACACGCACACGCCTGAGACGCAAGCCAAGGCACAGACGTCTGCGGCGCGCTTGGAGCATTGGAAGACGCATCAGCTCGAACGAATTGAAAATGCAATCAATACTATCATCCGAAGACGTGAAGAGACTGCTGCGCGGCGAGAGAAGGCGCGCACACAAGGAGAAGAAAATGGCGAGGATGTCGACGTCGAGCTTGAAGACCATGAAGAATTAACGCTGGAAGGCCTCGAAGACGAAGACACGACGATGATTGGCGGCGAAGAATGATAACTAGCAATCTATAGTATAATATTTAATGCTTCAAAATACGCAGAAAATCACGACTGTATGGCGGCAAACTATCACGCGAGCGTTTCTTGTCCCAATCGAGCACAAACTCCGTGTGTCCCTCCTTCAAATATAATAAAAGCCTCGAGGGCACAGCAGCGTCTTGAAGCTTCCAATGAAAGTCTGCACTTTCATACCACGGCACGGTGACATCGGCGCAGCCTGCCATGAGAATTGTCGGAGGAAAGTGAAATGTCTCGGTGGACGTCGCTGCGTCGCCATTCGCCCTTCTAGAGAAACCAGCCATTTGGGCAATTTTATCTCCCTCTAAATCAATCGGACCGGGTGGTGATGACACTGTTGTTGATGTACGTTTGGGCATAAGACGCGCCGGACTGCACACGTCAAAGTTTTCAGGGCCGTTCATTGCCCGACCCATAGTAGACACGATGGCAACGCCGCGCGAATCTTCGTAGCTATAATGATACCCCACGTCGTATACCCCAGCCAAACCAACAAACTTACTTGGCATACGAACATCATCGTGCCACTTACGCGTATTCGTGCGCGATTGTACATTCTTTACACCGCTTCGCTGTAACAATGCTCGAGCACATAGCTGAGCGCCAGCGGAGTGTCCAACGAGCGAAATTCTTTGCGCGTCCCCGCCGTAGTCGCCAATATTATCCATCGTGAACGAGATGCATCTGCTAATTTCATCCCACATTTGCACTGCATCTGCCGTGGGATACAATGAATAGGTCGCCACGCAGGTGACTATGCCTTCGTGCGCTAGATGTTCAGCAAGTGGCGAAAACTGCCACTTCTCTCCCGCTGCCCACACTCCACCGTGTATAAATAACGCAACGGGTGCATCGCGTGCGTTTGCCGGGACGTATATATCCATCACACAACGTTCGCCGACATCGTAGCGCACGTCACGAGACATGGATACACTTTTGTGGACCTCGTCGTCGCGCGCCGGCGCTACTGGTCGTCTCGGGAGCTTTTTGTGCGTCTTTAATGCCCGCGCACCGTACGGAATCTTCGTAATTAATCCAGTGACTTCATCAACAATCAACTTTACAAGCTGTGTGCACTTTTTAACCTTTTCTTTCGGCGTGCGGCATAGCGAAAGGTCCTGTGGTGTGGATAAAGCGCGGGGCGTCAGCTCGACGGTTTCGAGCGCGCCCGAGGACGAGACAACGATCGGGCGAACGAAGAACGTACGTATGGTATAGCTTTAAACGCTTCGGTGAACGACATAGCACGCGCGCGTGATGTTGATGAGTCAATAGAAAATTTGCATGTGTGACAATGGGGTCCTAGTGAAGTCTATTCAGAAGCAGCCTTTTCAGCCTTCTTGGCCAAACGTTCCGCCGTCTTGCGCTTTTCGCGCTCGAGGAACTCCGCTTGGAGCTCCTTAGCGGCGGCAAGCTTGGACAACAAACCCTTGTACATGGCCAAATCGCTGTTCACCTTCTTGAGATCAACGCCGCCCGCCCCAGCGAGGGATTCCAACGCCTTCGGGTCCGTCGCCTTGGCGAGTTCCAACATGCGGAACATCCCGATGGCGATGTACTTGGTGTACAACAATTTGTCCGCCGCAGCTTGCGTCGCCATGGTCGCAAACAATGGGTTCGCCTTCAAACCATCAATGCCTTCGGCACTCGCCGCGAAAGCCCCGAGCTTCTCCGCATCCGCGCGCGTCTTTGCCGCGTCCTCGCCGAGCGCCGACAAAAACGCTTCAAAAATCTTAGCCTTCTGCGCCTCATCCGGGAATCCCTCAAAGAGCTGATCGAACACCGACACAAACCCAAGCGAAGACAACGCGTTGTATTCATACTTGCGGTTATACTTCGTAAAGTGCGCTTGCACCAAAAGCTCGCTGACGATGGTCGACCACACGCTCGGGATCGGGTACGGGTACTTTTCCAAAAACTTCGCCTTGGTGTCGCTCACCGTAACCTCTGCGCGCACGAGAACACACATCACGTAAAACCCTCAACCGTCAGTCACGCGAAACCAAACGCACGCGCGAACGTCGCGCACGCAATCGCCTCAACGCCCGCACTAATCGCACACACCCCGTGCCCTATCCTTCGCCTTTTCCCAAACCTCGCACTGATGTCACGCACCGTAAATAGAACTCGCGCGAACGACGACCGACTTGCGCGTCATCGCGCGCGTCGTCGTCGTCGTCGTCGTCGTTTTCGTCGACGTCGGGCGAAGGGCGGCGACGCGGGTGGCGGTGAAGCTCGACATGGTAGCCATGGTGTGACGTCGTCGACCGAGGGCGCGGGCGGGTGACGTCACGTGACGGAGCGTTCGGACATGTGGCGTGTGTGTGTATGGGTATACAGTATAGTGTGCATGCTTCACATGGGACTCGCGGAGGACGCGGGACGGTTGACGGATGACGGACGACGGATGGACGGCGATGGATGACGGCGATGGTTTCGATTGCACCGTGTCTACTATGCTACCTAGGATTTTGTGGGTTCTTTCGCTGCGTCGATTGGGGACGCGATTGCGCGCGGGGGACGCCGAGCGGCGCGGGCGGTTTCAGGCGCGGGACGCAAAGCGTCGCGCGGGACGGTTGGTTTGCTCGGCGAGCCGTTCGATGAGGGCTTGAGCTTGGGTGATTTGGACCTCGTGTTCGCGCGTGAGGGTGGTGATGTGCGCGGTGGCGGTGGCGGTGGCGGCGCGAGCGCTCGCGGCGTCGCGCTGTTCGTCGACGAGGAGACGCTCGACGCGCGCGAGGCGAGCGGCGGTGCCTTCGGCGTGGCGTCGAATGAGTTGCATTTGACGCTCACGACGGTCGACGTCGGAAAGTTTTGCGGCGATGGCGTCGCGCTCTAGGGTCACGGCGCGTAGCGCGCGTCGGAGATGGATGACGTCGTCGTTTTCGTCGCTCGATGTCGACGGCTGACGACGCGTCAAAGCGGCTGCTTCGTCATCCTTCAATGTCATCATCGCCACTAATGCGCGGTGTAAATCTTCTTGTAATGCGGTGTTCTGACGTCCTAGACGCTCTATCTCGGCGTCGTAGGAGGCAAAAACACCGAGCCAACGCTCAGGGACGTCGCTTCGCAACTGTCTGCACCGCGCTCTCGCCGCGCTCGTCTCCAGACGCGCATCTTCTATCGCTAATTCCATCTCTGTCTCACGTGCAAGAAGCGCTGCTTCGGCAGCATGCGCGCGTGACTCTGCGAGCGCTCGAGCGCGCTGCTCGTCGCGTAGGAACCTACTGAGCGTTTCTCTATCTTCTAGCGCGCTCGCGTACGGTGACGACGAAGTTGTTTCTTTCTTGGCTTCTTCGCGTCTCACATTCGCCTTTCGTGCGCCACGCTCCATGGACTTGTACATATTCTGTAGCTCGTCATCCTCGGACGTCATCTCGCGCGTACTCGCTTGCGTCGATCGGCGCTGGACGGCAATGTCCTGTACGAGCTCGCTTAAATTCTTCTCTCGAGCGACCACTTTTGCGGGCGCTTTATCATCATGCGAGGCCATTAAAGACGCATAGAGCGCGTCAAATTCGCGTAAAGTCTCTGACTTAATCTTCATACGTGCGTGACATGAGGTTGATGGCAAAGACGCGCGTGGCACTGTCGTCCTCACATCGCGGCGCGCGCTCGAGCATTCAAACGCTCGAGCGTCGATAAGAACTACAGTCTAAATCATTACATATTATCCGCTACTAAATACTCTTGACCCCGTATCTACCCACCTGTGGTGAAATACCACGCACTATCGCCGCTCACGTCGCTCAAATCTTTGAGTACGTCGCCATCCAAATACAAAAGTGCAAGTACGCGACGAGCATGCCCAAAATCGCGCCCACGACAACTTGTATAGGAGTGTGACCTAAAGTATCGCGCAACGGTCGACTATCCGTCAACGGGTGATCCCGCGGTAACTCCACAATGAGTTGGTTCAACACCTCTGCTTGACGACCGGCGTGTAAACGCACGCCAGTCGCGTCATACATCACCTACGCGAGACGCTCGACGTTAGTCGCGAGTTCCGGAACGCGCGCGCGCGCGCGCGCGCTCAAAACGAATACCAAATCCACCCCCAGCACGCGCACCGCGCAGCAAAAGCAAACGCAGACGATGCCAAACCCACACCGCGCGCGCTTTCATACCCCACGCATCGACGCATCGCGAGCGAACGCGCGAACCGCGAGATAACGCCAGCTCGCGCGACCCCCGCGCGCTCAACCCACACGCGCGCGCACACACACACGTACCACGAGCGAAAACACTAAACATAACGCAAATATACTCGATTGCATGCCTTCCTTCAATCCAATCGACGTACACAACCCCACAACGAGCGCCGTATGCGAGCTCGGCATGCCGCCGCTGCCCACCAAGCGCGTGTAATCAACCTTCCCCGTGGCGTGGTAGTGCGTGAACACCTTGGCGGTCTGCGCGATGGAGAACGACAGCAGGGCGGCGATGAGCGCCGGGCTGCTCACCACGGCGGGGATGTGCGAGATCGAGCTCGCCATCGCGCGGGCGCTGGCGCGAGCGCGCGTCTCGGAGTGGCGCGTGTCTCGGCGCGCGTGCGGATCGCGCGATGGGATTTTAGACCGTACATGGGCGTTGGGGCGCTTGACTATGTCGTGTGAGGGGTGTGAGGGATGTGAACATGCGCGTGATGGGGTGAAGTGAGAGTAGTATATGAGACCTAGGGTTTAAGAGTGATACATTGGTGGCGTTCTGGTGGCGTGCGTTACGAGAGCGTTTTTGTGTGTGTGTGTGTCTCGCGTCGTCGTCGGCGGCAGAGCGCGTCGTCGACAGCGCGCGACGCCGGTGGTACGACAGGCGCGAAGGTGTTTTTTTCAGTGGCGTGCGCGCGCGTGTGCGTGCGTGCGTGCGTGCGTGTGCGTGCGTGTGCGCGCGCGCGCGCGCGCTCGAGCGGTTTTGGACGACTGCGTGGCTTGGCGTTGACTCGCGTTGGAATGGTTGTCGCGGAGAGCGATGCGTTGCCTGCGGCGACGACGACGGCAAAGGTGAAATTGAATGCACGAGGTGATGCGAAAATAGCGGAGGTGTTGGAATCGTTTCACGCCCAGACGGGGTTTCGAGTTGAAGACGTGGACGCGAGCGTGTTGGCGCACGCCGTGGCGCGCGCGAAGAAGATTGGGAACGAACACTTCGCGGCGAAAGCGTATGATGAAGCGATTAAAGCGTATACAACGGCTATCGCGGGATGTGATACGGATAAGAGCTTATATTCGAATCGCTCGGCGGCGGAGCTTGCGATGGGGTATTACGACGACGCGTTGCGCGACGCGGCAAAGTGCGTGCAACTCGACAAGACGTGGGCGAAAGGATACTATCGTCTCGGATGCGCGCTCATGGCGGTGTTTGAAAGTGGTAAGGCGATTTTAGCATTTCAAGAGGGCTTAAAACTCTCGCCTGACAGCGCTGACATGAAAGAGAGACTTGAGGTTGCCCGCGAGCGATACGAAGATGAACGCGAACGCTTGCTCGCCGAAACAAAAGCCACTCGGAGAGACTTTGCACTCAGACTTCGTGATGCTCGAGCGCAGGATCGTCGAACGGAGATGGAGAATCAGTGGAAGCAAACTCTTGGCGGACCGGAGTGGGATATGGAAGATTATGAATGGCGACCAACGTTTATTCCACAAATGTGTACGCGCAAACTTGACAGCGCTCGATTTGAAATGGATCCAGCGCGATTGAATATGATCACTTACGCGCAAGCGATAGCCGAGCTCGCGACGCCGAAGAAAGCTCTGAAAATTCTCGAAGACACTGTACGCGTTGCGGCATATAGAGACGCCATTGAACTCACTGTCG
>JACLAB010005484.1_pt1 | contig 19004 bp, 16 predicted proteins | sample 8027921 | NCBI WGS metagenome assembly JACLAB01 (sample SAMN15725117, study PRJNA655200) | protist metagenome | isolation source: fluorescence activated cell sorting (FACS) single amplified genomes of... | place: USA: West Boothbay Harbor, Gulf of Maine | collected 2000-07-19 | reverse complement strand
GTCAATACAATTTGTACTATTTGATTAATAAGTCTTTAATATATTCTTCTGCTTGTTTCCATCCTGAGTTAAACAAGGTTTCTTCTGAACCCTCATACTCAACATACATATCCCCATACCAATAACTAACACATAAGGTTTCATGTTCTCTCATTAAATTTTTAACTCTCTGTTTTGCAGATACTCTTTTCTTTTTTACAGGAACTTTAATTGGTTCAGTAGAAACATCTTCAAATGGCTTATGTCTTTTACTTAGTCTTTTTCTACAAGTGGTTCTTTCAAAATCTCTAAAATCAACTTTTGCATCATTCAAACTTGTAACCAAATCTTTTATATTTGGTTGTTGAGGATGTAAATGATGAAGTAACATACAGAACTCAGCAACAAACCACCCATTATGATCGTCATCAGATAAACAATGTGCGTACTCATGAAGTAGAACTGAATAAGACCTACCCCATTGGTTTCTAATCATTATCTCATTGCGATTAAATGCATAACAGCTTCCATGACCATTTCTAAATCTTAACTTTACCCTTCTTCTAAATATCTTATTTAATCTTTTGATTACTTGATGACATTGTTCTTGGGTTAAGTAACTTGTCTTAATCATCCATGACTGAGAATCTTCCCAGTCATAGACTTTTTGTTTTTGAGAATCACGCACAAGCTAACTCCATAACCCTATAGCTTTTGCATTCTAAGATTTCATTCCACCTTGACCTTTTAATCTTAGTCCACTGGTTCTGTGCAAATGGATTCAGGTAGGCAGGTCTCAACTTAACCCACTTATGACCAACACATCCTATCTGAAACAAGTGATATCCATGAGATAGTCTATTAGCTCTACTAGGGTCATTGTAGAACTGAACTATATCTCTAGGTTTCTTTGCTTCCTTATGTAAAGGCAATGCCTTAAATTTAGGTCTCTTTTGTTTAGATTTCTTCATTTTATTCTCCTTTTTTCAATTTATAAAAATCTGTTCTAATACCTATTATAACACATTATTCCATTTTGGTGTAAATTATTTTACTCTTCAGTTTTACGAATTGGATTATTTTGTGATAATATCCGATATGTAATGACTAAAAAATCAACAAAGACTAAATTAACTGCAGAACTTAAAACAACTCTAAGGACAGAGTTTGTGCAGGGTATAGAATCAGAGACTGGTGAGAGACAGCATTATTCCATAGAAGATTTAATCAAAAAATATAATGTAGCTTCTGCAACCCTTTACAGGGCATCACAATCAGAAGGTTGGAAAGCACTAAGAGAACAATACAATATAGAACTACAAGAACAAATAAATGCAGAAAGACAAAAACGAACAGCAAAAGAATCAGTTAGATTTGATGATAAGTTACTAACTAAAGCTAATGAAGTAATAGATCAAATAAGTTATTACTTGCTTATGAATGAAGAATCAATGAATGAAAAAACAACTCCTATTCAACCCAATCAATTCTTAGCATTAACCAATTCTTTATTGGCAGCTCAGAAGCTAGGTAAAATTGCAATGGGAGAAATAACTGAGAATATAAATGTCAACTCAACGATTAAAGAAGCAGATGCCTTCAACAGAATTATGGAATTACTGGACACTGTTAAATCAGAACGCCTTAACAGCGACAGCGAATCATTACACTGATTGGCTAAAAAATGCTCGTAAAAAACAACTTGCTCCTGAAGGAGAATATCTTATATGGCTCGTTATGGCGGGGAGAGGTTTTGGTAAAACAAGATGTGGTGCTGAAGACATAGCTTTGTATGCTATGCGTAATCCAAATGTTCAATGTGCTGTAGTTGCTCCGACTCATGGTGATTTAAGGCGTGTTTGTTTTGGTGGAGAAAGTGGATTGCTTAGTGTCATACCAAAAGAATGTTTTTTAAAATCTAATGATCAAAAAGGTTATTCATCAAGTGTTAGTGAAATAAGATTATGGAATGGTTCTAAGATAACTGGATATGCAGCACAAGAACCTGAAAGACTTAGAGGACCACAATACCATAGAGCATGGTGTGATGAGGTTGCTTCTTGGAGATACCCTGAAGCCTTTGACCAGTTGATGTTTGGATTAAGGCTTGGAGATAATCCTCAATGTGTAATAACAACAACGCCTAAACCTAACAAGTTAATTAAAGATTTAGTATCAAGAGAAGACTGTCGTGTTACTACTGGTTCTACATTTGAGAATGAAGCAAATCTAGCTAAGTCCGCATTAAAGATGTTGAAGGAAAGATATGAAGGTACAAACTTAGGTAGACAAGAATTATATGCAGAGATTGTTGATAATTTAGAGGGTGCTTTATGGACTAATGAACTAATTGATGAAGCAAGGTCTAAAGATGATAAAGACTTACAACAAATCATAGTAGCTGTTGACCCTGCTGTAACTGCTAATGCAAATTCTGATGAAACAGGTATAGTAGTAGTAGGCAAGGATTATAATAATCATTTTTATGTCTTAGAGGACTTATCAGGGAGACATCCTCCTGATAAATGGGGTAGAATAGCTATTAACGCTTTCTATGAATGGGAAGCAGATAGAATAGTAGCTGAAGTGAACAATGGTGGCGATTTGGTAGAAAGGCTTATTAGGAATATAGACAACAATGTTTCTTATAGAAGTGTAAGAGCAACAAGAGGTAAGATTCTAAGAGCAGAACCAATCGCAGCTTTGTATGAACAAAGGAGAGTGCATCACATGGATGTGTTTTCAGAGTTAGAACAGCAAATGTGCAGTTATACTGGCGAAACAAATAGTTCACCTGATAGATTAGATGCTTTAGTATGGGGATTAACCGAATTGAGCAAGTCTAAAGGACAAGTAAACTGGAGAATAAGCTGATGGCACAACAAACATTTTTTCAAAGGTTATTTAATAATAAACCTGTAGAAGAACAAAAAAATTCAAACATGATGGGTTACTTCGGGGTCGGAACTGAAGAAGCCAAGACTTACAAATACCAAGACTTAGCAAAAGAGGGTTATCTAAAAAATGCTATTGTCTACAGGTGTGTTAATGAAATATCAAAGGGTGCAAGTGCTGTACCTTTTGTTTTAAAAGCAGGAGATCAGATAATTGAACAACACCCACTTATTGACCTACTTAACAGACCCAATCCTCTACAATCCTACACAGAGTTTTTTAACAGCCTTTTCGGTTATGTGTTGCTTAGTGGTAATGCTTATATCCTTAAAGTAGGAAGTGATTTAGGTAAACCTAAAGAATTACATTTATTAAGACCTGACAGAATCAATATTAAAGGTAGTGGTAATCCTATTCCTGAAAAATATGAATATGTGATTGGTGGTAGTATTCAAAAAACTTATATGGTTGACCAAGAAAATGGTTTTAGCGAACTGAAGCATGTCAAACTATGGAATCCATTAGATGATTATTATGGGTTAAGTCCTATGAGTGCTGCTGCTGTTGAGGTTGACCAGTTCAATATGTCCAGTAAACATAATGTCAATCTATTACAAAATGGAGCAAGACCAAGTGGTGCTGTAATCTTTAAACCACAAGATGATGCAGGGTTTGCTGTAAATCTATCTGAATCACAAAGACAACAACTATTAACAGACCTTAACAATAGGTTTAGTGGTGCAGGTAATGCAGGTAGACCTATGTTGCTAGAAGGAGACTTTGACTGGAAAGAGATGGGTCTAAGTCCTAAAGATATGGATTTTCATAGATTAAAAAACATGGCTACCACAGATATAGCATTATGTTTTGGCGTTCCAAGTCAATTAGTAGGTGTTCCTGATTCACAGACTTATAGTAATGTTGCAGAAGCAAGGTTAGCTTTATATGAAGAGACAATCATTCCACATTTAAGAAAGATATCATCTGATTTAAACGAATGGTTAGTGCCTTTGTTTGACGATAGGCTACAACTAGAATTTGATATAGATTCTATTCCTGCATTAGCAGAACGTAAAAAGAAAACTTACGAGAATGTAACATCTGCTGTTCGTGAAGGTATTATGACTAGAAACGAAGCAAGAAAGATAATAGGACTAGAAACTGTAGAAGGTGCAGATGACTTATATGTATCAGCTAATCTATTCCCTATAAGTGATGAGGGTGTTGATAAGCCTGAAAACCCAGTCAATGAAGAAGATTTAGAAGACTATGACAATGATGATGAGGTTGATAAAGAGATTAACTATCTACTTCAAGAAGAGAAAGCATTAGCAGATATCAACACAGTTCCTACCAGTGAAATGGCAGAAGAAGCTAAGAGAGGGCTTGAACTTAGAAAAAAGTTTAAAAGGGGTGGCACTTTAGTAGGTGTTGCTCGTGCTAATCAATTAGTATCAAAACTTACACCATTAATTGTTCTAGCTGTTTCAAGGGCAGTCGCAGTAGCAGCGTTTCCTGAAGTGTCTTGTGTTCCTGCTATATTAACCCCTGCAAGGTTGATATTAGCTGTACCATCAAAGGAAACCCCACCAATTGTACGAGCAGTAGCAAGAGCAGTAGCTGTATCAGATAGTGCAACACTTATGTTAGATGAGCCATCAAAACTTGTACCACCGATTGTTCTAGCAGTCTCTAAAGTAGTCGCTGTTGTCGCATTACCTGACAAAGCACCACTAAATGTTGTTGATGTTAAAACACCTGTTGATGGGTTGTAGTTTAGTCCTGTGTCTGTTTCTAAACCTTGTACACCAGTAGCACCATCTACAAAGGTTAGATAAACAGTTTCATTGGTTGTGTTGTTAGCAACTACATTTATTTCAGCAATATCAATATTTGCTGTTCCATCAAAAGATGTACCACCAATATCTCTTGCTGTAGCTAAAGCTGTAGCTGTATCTGCTACAACACCTGATAAATTATTTATAAAGGTGTTTGTTACCCTTGCATCAATAGCAGAGTTTGCTCTTGCATCTGTGTAATAAAGGTTTGTGTTTTCAGGTACAACAGAAGTATCAAGAGTTGCTGACACAGCTTGATTAGAACCATTACCTAAGAATATTTTTCCGTTGTTAAGATTTGGCGTAGCATTACTTCTTCCTGCACCACCTACTTTTATAGAACCTGCACTTGCATGACTTCTTTGTACCTTACCTATATTTTGTATTAATGCAGATTCACCTGTTGGTGCTGTAGCTGTTAATTCACCTGCGGTTGTTGAAATATATAAAATATCACCAATACTAAAACTTGACGTATCTAATCCTGATAACGTACCAAAGGTTACAATAATTACAGATGCATTATTATTAGCATCTGCTTTAGCCAATCCAAAGCTAGGCATTTTATTAGAATCATCTGCATCTGCTTTTGAAACAATAGGTGTATTACCTGATATGCCTGATATGTAAACCGCATCACCTTTTGTTAGTGCTTCACCAGCTTGTGCAGAAAATTCTGTAGCACCATTTATATTTCCAATAATATCTGCTGTTACTGTGTTAAAGGTTACATCACTTGATGTAGATACAGCTTGTCCTATGGCAATAGATGGTGTTGCACCTTCTCCACTATTATTGGCTAATGTTACGCCTGTTCCAGCTACAAGGTTTTCTACATAGTCACCTGTAGTGTCTGTACCCAAAGCAACACTATTAGCTTGAATAGTACTGGATATAGAGATATTACCAGTACCATCAAATGATGCTGAACCTACTACATCTCCTGCAATCGCTATATCCCTTGCAGTTTCCAATGCTGTAGCAGTGGCAGCATTACCTGTTGTATCTTGATTACCAGTTGTATTAACACCTGCTAAATTAATATTTGCTGAACCATCAAAAGAAACACCGCCAATGGTTCTTGCTGTTTCTAAGGTTGTAGCAGTAGATGCATTGCCTGTTAATGCACCAACAAAAGCTGTAGAGGTTATTGATGTAGCACCTGTTACCACACCTGCATCAATGATAATAGTTCCATCTAAAACAATCTGCTGACCTGTGAGAGGATTAATATTTAGGTCTGTTCCAGCAGTACTAGATATTGTATTACCATTGATGTTGATGTTATCAACTTGTAAAGCAGTCAAAGTACCAAGACTTGTTATATTACCTTGTGCTGCTGTTTGGATTGTACCTGTTAAATCACCTGTGATATTTCCTTCAAAATTAGCTACTAAAGTTGCTGTTTGATATCCAGTTCCACTCGTATTGACTGTTGTGGTTGGCTCTGCTTCTAATAACTCAAAAAGTTTGTATTTACCACTATCATTTTGATCTCTGAATAAACCTGTAAACTGATTTGTAGAACCTGATGCTCTGTATTGACCATAGAAACCAATATCTAATGAATTAGCTGTATTGTCTTTTGCTAATTTAATTAATGGGTCTGTGACATGCAGTTCATTAGTATCTGTTGTGGTGGTTGTTCCATTTACAGTTAAATTACCTGAAATCGTTACATTATTAGGTAATCCAATTGTTACTGTTGCATCTTCACTACCTGAACCTGTTACTTCTATTTCATTCGCTGTACCACTAATTCCTGATACATAATTACCAGTAGTGTCTGTTGCAAGAGCCACGCTATTTGGTTGAATTGCTGTAGTTAGGCTTATGTTACCTGTTCCATCAAAACTAACGCCTGAAGCCACGACATCACCTGCTAGGGCAATTGTACGACCTGTTTCTAAAGCTGTAGCTGTTGAAGCATTTCCAGTAAGAGCAGCAGTTACAGTTCCAAACTCTACATCATCTGTAGTTCCGACTGCTTGACCAATTGATATGGTAGGTGTAGCTGTTTCACCACTATTGTTTGCTAATGTGATACCTGTTCCTGCAACTAAACTAGAAACATAAGAACCAGTAGTATCTGTGCCTAATGCAACTGAATTAGCTTGTATGGTTGTAGATATTGATATTCCTGCTGTGCCATCAAAATTAGCAGTACCAACAACATCACCTGAAAGAGCAATGGCTCTAGCTGTTGCTAATGCTGTTGCTGTACTTGAATTACCAACTAAAGCACCTGTAACTTGATTAAAGACAACATCATCACCTGTACCTACAGATTGACCTATTGCAAAGGTTACACCATTACCTGAAGCTGTACTTGTTACACCAGTACCACCAAGAAGGGATAAAGTCTCTGAATCAAGGTCAATAGCAATAGTTGATGAGCCATCTGTGATATCAAGGTCTTGTGCAGTAATATTCGCATCTACATAAGTTTTAATTGCTTTAGCTGATGCAATAGTAGTATCAGTAGCAGCAACACTTGTGAGATCAGTATCTAAAACACCTGATTTAAGATTATCTAATTCAATGTTAGATAAAGTGTTGTTATCTACGTCTATTGTCTTGTTTGTTAATGTTTGGCTTCCAACTAAAGTAGCAACAGTAGAATCAATCGCAAATGTCACTCCATTGCCTGATGCAGTGGAATCTAGTCCTGTTCCACCCAATAAAGAAAGTGTTTCACTGTCTAGGTCAATAGCTATGTCATTAGAGCCATCAGAAACATCTAAATCCTGTGCTGTAATGTTTGCATCAACATAAGCCTTGATTGATTGCTGTGATGCAACCTTAGTAGCTGAATTACTAGACAAGTCATCTTCATCTAAAAATGCACTACCTGAAACAGAAGTATTTAACACACCATTGTTTATTACTGGTGCTGTTAAGGTTTTATTAGTTAATGTTGCTGTTGTGCCTGAAAAATATGTATCTAGCCTTGTTACAGCTATTTGTTTCATAGTTCCGTTGTCATTTACTATGAATTGGTCTGCGTCTAATAAAACGACTGAACTTGCACTTGTATCACCATCTAAAACATTGATCTCTGTACCTGTTGTAGTAATAGCAATAGAGCCATTAAGTTTTGGTGCAGTAAGTGTCTTATTTGTTAGTGTCTGTGTTCCTGTAAGCGTTGTGACAGTGTTATCTATAGCAAGTGTTATGTTATTACCACTTAGGCTAGAAGTTAAACCTGTGCCACCTAAGATTCCTAATACTTCAGAGTCTAAATCTATAGAACCATTGCTAGAACCATCAGTAATGTCTAAATCTTCAGCAGTGATTGCAGATTCTACAAATGCTTTGATAGATTGTTGTGAAGCTACAGCAGTTGCACTGTTTGATGAAAAATCATCTTCATCAAGAAATGCTGCACCTGATAATGAACCATTTAATACAGGTGAAGTTAAAGTCGGTGATGTGAGTGTTTTGTTAGTTAATGTTTGTGTACCTGTAAGGGTAACTACTGTTGCATCTATAGCAAAGCTAACATTATTGCCACTGGCAGTAGAACTTATACCAACACCACCTAATAAACCTAATGTTTCGCTATCTAAATCAATAGCTATGGTTGTTGTGCCATCTGTTATATCTAAATCTTGTAAAGTGACCTGTGCATCTACATAGGTTTTAATACTTTGTTGGGTAGCTAGTGCAGTAGCACTATTTGAAGCCATGTTATCTTCATCAAGAATTGTAGTGACAATTGCACCACTTCCACCTAATTCAAGGTTATAGAGCTTTTGAGTTATTGATTGAGCTTCGGTTGTATTAGAAGCTGTCCATTTGACGTTTCCATTATCATAGATAAGTACAGCACCATTATTCACAGAACCTGCTGTGTTTTGGTCAATACTTTTACCCATGATTGCACTAGGACCAGCAAGACCTTGTGTGCCGACTGTGGTGACTGTTATTCCGCTTGTACTTGTTATTTCAATTTGATTAACTGTACTTACACTTGTAACAGTAATGGAATCTACTGTACTCATGTTGTGATGTTCCTTCTTATACTATAAGTACCTTCTATTAATCTTGTTACAACAGCAGCACCACTTGTGATTTCTATATCAAAAACACCATCATCAGGCTCTAAACCTGCTGTATCTGTTGCTGAAATTGATAATGTGACTGTACCTTCTGCACCATTAATGCTCATACGACCATTTGATGTGGTAAGTGAAAGTATTGTGTCTGTAGCTGTTGGGCTTTCTTTTAGTGACATAGCACCTGTAAAACCTGTGAGATTGATTAATGTTCCTGTTGAATCTTTAAGCGTAAGAGTCTGACCGAATGTAGCTCCCTGCTCTATAATAAAATGATGATATCCTGCACTCATTAAAACTTCCTATAAATTGCATGGTATCTACCATTTAGCTTCTGCTGTGTTTACTATAACAAAGAATTTATTAAGATGCTTTCTTTGTTGTTTTCTTTTTAGTAGTTTTCTTTTTTGCAGTAGTTTTCTTTGGAGCTTCTCCACCATCCCATGCTTCGTTTACATCAGGAGTTGATGGGTCATCTGCTTGTAATTGACCTTTTTCGTTTCTTGCTCTTTTAACTTCTTTAACTTCTGCTTCAACATCTAGTGTTTCTTCAACAGAATCTACTTTAACTTCCATAGCCCAACCATTATTAATAAATGTGTCCATGACTGAATCTTGCCATGCACCTTCTGAATTAATGATCTCATTAGCTTTGTAAAGTTTTACTTCTGTTCCTTTAGCATTACTTGATGCTGGTTTTGGAACTATTATTTTAAATTTTCTTGCCATCTTTATTTACCTAAAAAAGGGGAGTAATTAAACTCCCCTAAAGTTTGCTCAATTAAGCGTTATGGATAGTGTTTGACTTAGGAGCAACACGAGGTCTGCTCTTTACAATCACGCCACTTATCGGTGTACCATTTGAGTGTGTTCCTGTTTTCGCTAGAACCAATCTCAAATATCTTTTTCCACCAACATAACCAACCTGCCAATCTCCACCTGTAGTACTAGGGTCTCCATCTGTAGTACCATCAAGTTTCAACCAAATTCCACCAGCATCTATTGTTCCATTGATAACATCAGCTTGTACACAATCAGTGTATGTTGAGTCATCATCAGAATGCTCTAATGAAATTTCAAAGTAGATAGAACCTGAAAGAGTATCTCCTTCAGCTCCAACGTCTACGATTGCAGTTGCTTCTTCAAAGCCTTTCAAATCCACACCAGTACCATTAGCACCTGCAGTTTTGACAGCATTGATAATTGAATTACTTACGACAATATTATGTGTTAAATCTTGCATAATTTACTCCTTAAGTAGAACATTTTAGTTTAGAGATAGCTTCTGCTTGAACTATTTGACCACCCACTCTCTTTCTAGCAATATATCTTACATTACCAGTAGTAGCTTGTGTGAATGGGTCTCTTAGAACAGCTAAGTTAACTCTATCAACAATCATATAAGCCCTTCTGAAGTCACCGAATGCAACTGGGAAAGTGTTAGCACCTTCACTTGGCATATCAGTAGCTTCTACATAAGGGTTTCCAAGAATAGTGTTAGTAACACCACCCTGTAAAGACATTCCTGCTTGGAACACATACTGACCAGCAGTATCTTTAAGTTTTCTGATTTTTGCTAATGAAGCTCTGTTAAATACAAAAGTTCCATTTCTTGAATAATCAGACTTAATGTTGTGTACCAATGAAATAAGTCCATCAGCAGTAATTTCATCAGCATCTCCTGAATTTACATGTGAAACACCTGAGTGGTCCATAAATCCATGAGGTTTGCCAACTGAATTACCAGTAACAAAAGCAGTACCTTCAGCTTTTGCAAATTGCTCTGCAAATTCTGATTGCATTTCTGCTTCTAAGTCAAACACTGTGTCTTCTAAGTCTTGCTCACTGATATCCACTAATGCATACATTTCGTGTGCAGGGATTTCTTCAAGTCCGACTGACCAACCAGTAGTTTCACTTCTAGTGCCACTTTCTGATACCCACTGTGCTGCAAACTGTCCATCCCTTTTAGGAACTTGTATGCTTCTAGCACCAGTAGAACGAACTCTAGCAATACTTCTGATAGGTGAGATTTCAGTAATTGTTTTTAACAATTCTCTCACATATTCAGGTGGTGCTAAATATCCGCCAGTTGAATCATTGCTGACTGTTAGTGCTTTCTTTTCTGCTACATCAAGACCTTCAAGTCCTTTTCTGCAGTATGTATCAAATGCACCCATGTATTCATCTACTTGCTTAGTATCAAATCCTGAATTTGGTCTTTTTACGACTGTTTCAAGTTTCTCAATTTGGCTTTTGATGTTTTCAGCGTTAGCTTCAGCAGTAGTAAGTTTTTGATTAATGTCTTCATAAGAATCCATTTTAGCTTCCATCTTAGCTAATTTCTCATCCACATATGCTGTACTTTCGCCTTTTTCTATGCTGTCTAGTCTTTGGTCGTTAACTTTCTTAAATTCTGCGAAAGTTGCTCCCATATCCTGTATAGCATTCTTTATATCTTCCGACATAATTATCTCCTATTAAGATTTTAAGGTTTTAGTTAAGTTCTTTATGGCATCTACCAATTCAACATTTGAGTCAACATCTCGCTGACCGAATGCATCAGTGACAGCTTTTGCTGCCATCTTTGCTTCTGAACGAGAAAGACTGAAGGCATCACGCATTCCATTTTCCCACTCTCTAATAGAAATCTCTTCACCTTTCACTGAACGAACAGTTGCCTGAGGGTTCATGGGAAAAGTTACTAACGATACTTCCATCAAATCTACTTCTTTAATAATACGCTTGTTACCACGCTTATCATAAGAAACTTCTTTAGGGTTTACTCTAAAGCCTATAGATAGACCATCTAAAGCACCCATTTTTAATAATTCATAGGCTTCTGCACCTGCTTGTGTTTTAAGAGCAAGTCTGCCTTTAACAACCAGTCCATGATCATCTTCTCTTATCTCATCAAAGACACCAATAGGCATATCAGACTTATGCTGATATAAGAGTTTTACATTTTGTGGTTTTCTTCTTTTTAGTGACTTTGCGAATGCACCTGATTCTATGACATCATTTCCTAAATCTTTATTACCAAAGACAGAACCATATCCCTCAAATGTTCCATAGTTCTTATCTTCATCTTCATCATCATATGCTTTGATGCTTGACTTGATTTCTATTGATTCTTTTTCTGCCTGTTTCTCATCTTCCATATCATCAACAGTTTCTTCAGAATCAGGTTTGCTTTTTCCAAACTCTATAATATAAGAGTCATCTGTTTCTTCCACTGCTCTTATGTGTTTTTCATCATTCTGAATAGAATCTTCTTTATTTGAATCGTACTCACTAGTACAGACATCTAATGCTTGAACTGAATCGGTATATTCACTCGCCATAGTGTCATCTCCCATACATCTATTTAAAAATTGCTACCTAAACTTTAAGTGTAGGCATATTTACATATATAGTATCTTATTGGATAGATTAGCACAATATATAGGGATATATAAAATAAATGAAATAGTTGTTGCTCATATTCCAATATGGGGTTATACTGTGTACATAATAAATTGATAGCCGAAAGGCAAGGTAAAAATAAAATGAAAAACTATTTAACACAAAGAGATTACACAGGAGAGAACATTGACACTCTTGCAGCAGCAGGATTTGATGAATCAGATTCTTTTTTAACATTTAAACAAGCACTTAAGATTGACGGAATTACAGGTCAATCCTTAAAAGGATTAAAAAAAGCAGCAACCTTATACTTTTATAAAGAAGAAAAAGATAAAGAGACTGGCAAGAAAAAAAGAATCAGAAAATACTTTACAGTATTTAACGCAGCAGAGATTTTAGCTAGATTAGATAATAAACAGGCAGCCTAAGGTTGCCTTATTTTAAGGAATATAAAATGACAAAATCTGAAATAGATATTTTAATAAATCTAATACAAACACAAATCACAGGTATTAATAAAGACGAGATAGAAGCTGAAATCCCTAATGGATATTTTGGAATTAAATCTTATGATCAGGCTATAAAACTAGAAACAAAATTATGGAAAATGAGGAATAAATAATGAATCAGCAAATATTTGAACAAATAAAAGACTTAGTTGATGACTTAGGTTGGGAACACCAAAGAATGTCTGAATCAGGACAAGAATCTTACGAAAAAGTATGTAAGTTGTTAGGTTGGGAATTTGAGGGTGGCATCAATGATTAATAAAAAACTAGACTTAATTATGATAGACCCATTTGACCAAAGTGTTAGCAGGGTTGATGTAATAGAAAAACCAATTGGAGAATGTCTTCACAGCATAAAAGAACACATGCAATGTGATTTAATTGATGTCATTCCTTTGGGTGCAGGTGTCATATTAATAATTGATGATGAGGGGAGGCTTATCAACAATAACAGATGGTTCACTTTAGGAAGCAGCACATTTGCAGGTAAATGTATGTTAGCAAACACTAATGAAGATGGAGACACCTTATCTTGCGAAAGATCGGTTGATGAAGTTTTTAAATTGATTAATTTTTTAGAAGAAGGTTATTCAGAAGAACCTTATATGGAATTTAGACCTTTAGATTAAGATTCCATATCCCTTTCATCAGCGTAGATGATTACACATCTACAGTTGATGACATTTGCAACTCCACCTTTAGAATCTCCTGCATATCCCATTGGCATACCACCAACAGTAAAATCCTCATTCATATCCACGATCTGACCATTAGCTGATGCATGAGCAGGTCTTGTTCTACCATCACTGGTTGATACCCATTTCTTTAACATCTTTAAACCCAAGTCTTGTTCAACAGTCTTATGATAAGAGTGATTTGCAAATGATGCTGCATTATGGGTTTCTGTTCTAGCGATTAGTGATGCACGACTTCTACTAATTGGTAGATATGTGTCTGACACTAACTTAGCAATCTGTGGCAGTGTTAGGTTATCTGCTCTGCCTTTCTCTATTAATCTACTAATCCTGTTAGCCATTCTTGTTGTTATACCTGCAAGTATAAGTTGCCTTGAATTAAAGTATTCATTGACCACAGTTTCAAAATCAGTGCTTCTTCCAAATACAAATGCTTCATCTGCCTTTTGTGAATTGTAATAATTTTCTTCATTAGACTTATACATCACTTGGAATGTTCTTCTATATTGATTCAACATCAAAGGCATAAAGTCTTCATTCAATGACTGGATAGCTATGTCGTTTTCATAGATGCCAAATTCTTTATACAGATACATCTGAACATTTAGGAACTTTCTAAACAGGGTATTAAGATTCTTATAAAATCTTTTTTCTAAATTGTTTCTAAGAACGAGCTGTTTACGAGATTCAGCTCTTGTGTTAATCCTACCTCTTCTAAGGCTATTAAACCTTTTCTGATTCAACTTCATGTTTTACTGGATAATGGATGTCCTTTAGGAAATAAATCGGTGTCATGTCTGCCGCCTCTAAACTTAGCTGATGATAAAGCTCTTAAAAAACTGTTGACCCTTGCATATGCCCACTGGTCAGGACTACTAACACTTGGTCTGACACTAGAAGGATTAGTTCTATAAGCACCAACACCTCTTCTAAATACAGCTTCTAACATTCTTAGTGTTGCTCTTTTTGTTTTGCTGTTTCCATGCTTCTCATTATGGTCATCAACTTTATTTTGCAATCCTTCTTTTACTGCACCTGATAATGCCTTTTCATCTTCTTTACTTTCTACATGATCTTGAAGGGCAAACTCTTTATCTTCTTCAGTCATTATTTGTTGACGTTTTCTTTTAGCCCAAGCAAAGCCTGAATCTCCACCCCATAATAACCAAGCTATTTTTCCTGCACTTGGATAACCATCTTCACCTTGTCTAAAACCTTCTGCTTGTTTATCTACTTCATGCCTTTTAAAAAAGCTATACATTCTTTTGACTGTAGATATAGAAAGTCTTTCTTTTGATACTAATTGATTAGCACGAGCAACACCTACTAAAGTGCCACCCCTTTTAAACTTTTTTCTAAGTTCAAGCCCTCTCTTAGCTTCTTCTGCCATTTCACTGGTAGGAACTGTGTTGATATCTGCTAATGCTTTCTCTTCTTGAAGTAGATAGTTAATCTCTTTATCAACCTCATCATCATTGTCATAGTCTTCTAAATCTTCTTCATTGACTGGGTTTTCAGGCTTATCAACACCCTCATCACTTATAGGGAATAGATTAGCTGATACATATAAGTCATCTGCACCTTCTACAGTTTCTAGTCCTATTATCTTTCTTGCTTCGTTTCTAGTCATAATACCTTCACGAACAGCAGATGTTACATTCTCGTAAGTTTTCTTTTTACGTTCTGCTAATGCAGGAATAGAATCTATATCAAATTCTAGTTGTAGCCTATCGTCAAACAAAGGCACTAACCATTCGTTTAAATCAGATGATATCTTTCTTAAATGTGGAATGATTGTCTCTTCATATAAAGCTAACCTTGCTTCTGCAACATTACTATAAGTCTGTGAATCAGGAACACCTACTAATTGACTTGGAACGCCAAAACATAATGCTATATCTGTGGTAGCCATGTTTTTTAATCTATGAAAATCCATATCTTTAGGACTTAGACCCATCTCTTTCCAGTCAAAGTCTCCTTCTAGCAACATAGGTCTACCTGCATTACCTGCACCACTAAACCTATTGTTAAGGTCTGTTAATAGTTGTTGTCTTTGTGATTCAGATAGATTTACAGCAAACCCTGCATCATCTTGTGGTTTAAAGATTACAGCACCACTTGGTCTTGCTCCATTTTGTAATAGATTGACATTATGTTTACTGGACATATTGAACTGGTCAACCTCAACAGCAGCAGCACTCATAGGACTTAACCCATAATAATCATCTAATGGATTCCATAGTTTGACATGCTTCAGTTCGCTAAAACCATTTTCTTGGTCAACCATATAAGTTTTTTGAATACTACCACCAATCACATATTCATATTTTTCAGGAATAGGATTACCACTACCTTTAATATTGATTCTGTCAGGTCTTAATAAATGTAATTCTTTAGGTTTACCTAAATCACTTCCTACTTTAAGGATATAAGCATTACCACTAAGCAACACATAACCGAAAAGGCTGTTAAAAAACTCTGTGTAGGATTGTAGAGGATTGGGTCTGTTAAGTAGGTCAATAAGTGGGTGTTGTTCAATTATCTGATCTCCTGCTTTTAAAACAAAAGGTACAGCACTTGCACCCTTTGATATTTCATTAACACACCTGTAGACAATAGCATTTTTTAGATAACCCTCTTTTGCTAAGTCTTGGTATTTGTAAGTCTTGGCTTCTTCAGTTCCGACCCCGAAGTAACCCATCATGTTTGAATTTTTTTGTTCTTCTACAGGTTTATTATTAAATAACCTTTGAAAAAATGTTTGTTGTGCCATCAGCTTATTCTCCAGTTTACTTGTCCTTTAGACTTGCTCAATTCGGTTAATCCCCATACTAAAGCATCTAATCTATCAGGTGAACTATTTGTTTCGCCAGTATAACTGCACATTTGCTGTTCTAACTCTGAAAACACATCCATGTGATGCACTCTCCTTTGTTCATACAAAGCTGCGATTGGTTCTGCTCTTAGAATCTTACCTCTTGTTGCTCTTACACTTCTATAAGAAACATTGTTGTCTATATTCCTAATAAGCCTTTCTACCAAATCGCCACCATTGTTCACTTCAGCTACTATTCTATCTGCTTCCCATTCATAGAAAGCGTTAATAGCTATTCTACCCCATTTATCAGGAGGATGTCTCCCTGATAAGTCCTCTAAGACATAAAAATGATTATTATAATCCTTGCCTACTACTACTATACCTGTTTCATCAGAATTTGCATTAGCAGTTACAGCAGGGTCAACAGCTACTATGATTTGTTGTAAGTCTTTATCATCTTTAGACCTTGCTTCATCAATTAGTTCATTAGTCCATAAAGCACCCTCTAAATTATCAACAATCTCTGCATATAATTCTTGTCTACCTAAGTTTGTACCTTCATATCTTTCCTTCAACATCTTTAATGCGGACTTAGCTAGATTTGCTTCATTCTCAAATGTAGAACCAGTAGTAACACGACAGTCTTCTCTTGATACTAAATCTTTAATTAACTTGTTAGGTTTAGGCGTTGTTGTTATTACACATTGAGGATTATCTCCAAGCCTTAATCCAAACATCAACTGGTCAAAGGCTTCAGGGTATCTCCAAGAAGCAACCTCATCACACCATGCTCTATGGTATTGTGGTCCTCTAAGTCTTTCAGGTTCTTGTGCTGCATATCCAGTTATCTTAGAACCATTCCATAATCTTATTTCACTAACACTTGATGAATAACCTTTTTGATCATTAGATTTTAAAAAACATTCTTTTGGTATGACACTAAGCAATCCACTTTCTCCACCAAAACAAACACGCCTTAAATCACCATGAGTCGGAGCAACTACAGCACATTGAACATTTGGATTACGCATAGCATACAAAGCTATGTCTTCAGCACCACATCTTGTTTTACCAAAACCTCTCCCCGCCATAACGAGCCATATAAGATATTCTCCTTCAGGAGCAAGTTGTTTTTTACGAGCATTTTTTAGCCAATCAGTGTAATGATTCGCTGTCGCTGTTAAGGCGTTCTGATTTAACAGTGTCCAGTAATTCCATAATTCTGTTGAAGGCATCTGCTTCTTTAATCGTTGAGTTGACATTTATATTCTCAGTTATTTCTCCCATTGCAATTTTACCTAGCTTCTGAGCTGCCAATAAAGAATTGGTTAATGCTAAGAATTGATTGGGTTGAATAGGAGTTGTTTTTTCATTCATTGATTCTTCATTCATAAGCAAGTAATAACTTATTTGATCTATTACTTCATTAGCTTTAGTTAGTAACTTATCATCAAATCTAACTGATTCTTTTGCTGTTCGTTTTTGTCTTTCTGCATTTATTTGTTCTTGTAGTTCTATATTGTATTGTTCTCTTAGTGCTTTCCAACCTTCTGATTGTGATGCCCTGTAAAGGGTTGCAGAAGCTACATTATATTTTTTGATTAAATCTTCTATGGAATAATGCTGTCTCTCACCAGTCTCTGATTCTATACCCTGCACAAACTCTGTCCTTAGAGTTGTTTTAAGTTCTGCAGTTAATTTAGTCTTTGTTGATTTTTTAGTCATTACATATCGGATATTATCACAAAATAATCCAATTCGTAAAACTGAAGAGTAAAATAATTTACACCAAAATGGAATAATGTGTTATAATAGGTATTAGAACAGATTTTTATAAATTGAAAAAAGGAGAATAAAATGAAGAAATCTAAACAAAAGAGACCTAAATTTAAGGCATTGCCTTTACATAAGGAAGCAAAGAAACCTAGAGATATAGTTCAGTTCTACAATGACCCTAGTAGAGCTAATAGACTATCTCATGGATATCACTTGTTTCAGATAGGATGTGTTGGTCATAAGTGGGTTAAGTTGAGACCTGCCTACCTGAATCCATTTGCACAGAACCAGTGGACTAAGATTAAAAGGTCAAGGTGGAATGAAATCTTAGAATGCAAAAGCTATAGGGTTATGGAGTTAGCTTGTGCGTGATTCTCAAAAACAAAAAGTCTATGACTGGGAAGATTCTCAGTCATGGATGATTAAGACAAGTTACTTAACCCAAGAACAATGTCATCAAGTAATCAAAAGATTAAATAAGATATTTAGAAGAAGGGTAAAGTTAAGATTTAGAAATGGTCATGGAAGCTGTTATGCATTTAATCGCAATGAGATAATGATTAGAAACCAATGGGGTAGGTCTTATTCAGTTCTACTTCATGAGTACGCACATTGTTTATCTGATGACGATCATAATGGGTGGTTTGTTGCTGAGTTCTGTATGTTACTTCATCATTTACATCCTCAACAACCAAATATAAAAGATTTGGTTACAAGTTTGAATGATGCAAAAGTTGATTTTAGAGATTTTGAAAGAACCACTTGTAGAAAAAGACTAAGTAAAAGACATAAGCCATTTGAAGATGTTTCTACTGAACCAATTAAAGTTCCTGTAAAAAAGAAAAGAGTATCTGCAAAACAGAGAGTTAAAAATTTAATGAGAGAACATGAAACCTTATGTGTTAGTTATTGGTATGGGGATATGTATGTTGAGTATGAGGGTTCAGAAGAAACCTTGTTTAACTCAGGATGGAAACAAGCAGAAGAATATATTAAAGACTTATTAATCAAATAGTACAAATTGTATTGAC
>JACLAB010009687.1_pt1 | contig 19018 bp, 12 predicted proteins | sample 8027921 | NCBI WGS metagenome assembly JACLAB01 (sample SAMN15725117, study PRJNA655200) | protist metagenome | isolation source: fluorescence activated cell sorting (FACS) single amplified genomes of... | place: USA: West Boothbay Harbor, Gulf of Maine | collected 2000-07-19 | reverse complement strand
CTCGAACCACCACCACGGATGAAAAGACACCTTCCTTAAAAGAGGCTTTCGGTGGCATGACGATACAGACGACGACTCTTTCGCGCGTTTTGGTTCAGACGATCACGGGGGCAAAAGCCACTTTTATGCGCGCGCGAGTCGTGTAGGGAAATCCATTTTTGTAAGGGAAATTGCATTTCAAACCGCACTCACGTCAAACGCGCGCACGCTTTCTCACGTGCGCGCACTCGTCGTCGTCATTACGAGAGCCTTGTTGGTGAAAACATCGCAAAAGGTGGCTGTCAGAGCATCTTCTGTCCCTTTCGAGTTGAAATTTGGATGCGCTGACTCGTTCTTTCGTCGCGCTTCTCCTCTCGCTTTACCTCGAGAGTTGTTGTTCGAGAAGCGCATCTCTCTCGCGTGTGTTCTGTGTCGTTGGCGAAAAAAGAGCACTCGCGCGCGGCAGGAGTGCCTCCCTCGTCGCGGAACAACGGTCTCTGTTCCCGTTCCCTTCTTTCCTTCGCCGCGTTTTAGCGCGCGCTATTCGTGCGACGCAATAATCGACGACGCTCGAAACAACGCGAGAGAGTGCGGATACGAATGCATTCGCGCTCGGTCCCCGTGACCGGGTCGGTCGCGTCGTCTGCCCTCCTCACGAGGATGGTTTCGAAGAGGACGACGGTTTTGAAGACGACGACGCGTTCACGAACGAAAACGACTGTTTCGAGCACGCCTTTCCTTCCTTTTGCTGCTGCTGGAAAGTTTCCCCGGCGAGGGTTTTGCGGCGGCGTCCGCGTGGTTTCTTCGTCGTCGTCGTCGTCCGGAAGAGGGGGAGGAGGAACAGAAGGAGGAAGCGGAGACGAAGAGGAGGAAGAAGAGAAGGACGATGATTCAACCGAAAAGGAGGAGAAAGAAGCGCGAAAGGAGGCGGAGACTCCTCCTCCTGTGCCGGAATCTCTTTCTCGCGGGGCCGCCGCCGCTTCGCGTCGAGCGCCGATACTGCCGGGAGGACCCCGTCGTCGTCGTCGTCCCGATGAAAGGCTGAAAACGAAAGAAGAAGAGGAAGAGGAGAACAAGAAGTTTGAAAAGCTTCAGAACAGCTTGTTTTTATCCTTGTTAGTGACGGAAGGCGCGATAAAAGGGTCGGCGATGACGGCGTTGGGGTTATTATTGAACGTGAAAGTGATTGATTCGTTTCGTTTTTTGAGCGAGAGCGCGAGCGGAGGCGACGGGGATGTCGTGCTTCTCGGGACCGGCGTTTCGTCGGCGGTTGGCGTCGGGATCGCGTGCGCGATGCCGTTGGTTTTGATCGACTTTGCGATTATGAATCTGTTTTTTCCCAGCGAAACAAGCACTTCTTCTTCTTCTTCCGATGCGTCCGATGCGCCTTCGCTGAGGACCGCGGTGTCCAATTACGCGAAAGAAGCGTCGTTGAACAACCCGTGCTTGAACATGCCTTTTTATAAAGACGCCATCGTCGCCTCTGTTGCACGCGTCGCGGACTCGTTCGCGTGCGTTTTCACGCTTGGATTTTTATTCACGTGGATAACGGAAAGAGGCGTTGAGTACGGTTTTGAGGTGTACGAGATTGAAAATACAACTAAATGGCTCGCGCTCGCGGCGACGGTGTTGGGTAAGGAGGCGATGATTTTTTATGAAAGTTATCGAAGAAAGGGTTTTGGCGCCGGTGGCGGTGCCGACGGTGAAAAAGCAGGAGGTAAAAAAGAGAAGAGAGCGCCCGGGATGAGAGCGTACGTGGTGACGCGAGATAAAATTACCGGGAAGGAAAAAATGGAAGAGATCACCGCGGAGAACATCGAGGCGAAGAAGAAGAGAGGCGAAAAATTGGAGCCGCAAGAGTTGGCGATTGAATCCGCGATGTACAACATGAACGTTCGTTCGACTATCGACAATTGGCGCGAAAGAATTTCAAATGGTTTGCTTGGTTTCTCGTTTGTCGTTTCCGGCGGGAACGGAGCGGCTCCTTTGGTTGGAGGTTTACTCGGCGATTTACTCTTTTGCGTGTATCAAAGAAACAACGTGAAAAAATATCTCGAGAAGTACGGTGTGGATGATGAAAGTAATAGCAGCAATAGCAGCAGCAGCAGTAGGAGTAGGAGTAGCAGCAGCAGCAGTAGCAGTAGCGGGAACAAAATGAGAACATCTATTGCTGTGGCCAAAGCGCGACAGCGCGAGATGCAATCCGTTTTGGTGAAGAAGATGAAAGAGAAGGAAGGAGAAACGAATAATACAACGGCGAGTGAAAGCGTCGGTACGAGTAGCAGTACCAACAGTACCAGCAGTCAGAAAATCAACGACATGATACAAGCGGTACAAAAAGAAGCGTCGCTCGTCGCTCGTCTCGTAGTCGAAGCCGACGAGAAAGAATCTCTTCTCTCCTCGTCGTCAACACCGGCTCGCGCCACCAGACTCAACGCCGAACGCAAAGCCTTCAAAACTCTCGAGAACAAACTGCCAAAGCTCATGACGGGTCTTTTCGACGGAGAAACGCCCGAACTTTCCGAATACGAAGTCGCGTTCAAAGAAGCTTCGAACTTTTTGCGAACGGAGAAAGCTTCGCTCGAATCCAAGATTCAATCCTTCGACGAAAGCATCGAGAAATACCGAGCGATGTTTGCTTTCATATTTTCGAACGACGACGTAAACGACGAGGACGAGGACGACGTCCGAGAAAAAGAAAACGAAGTTAGACGAGAAACAAATTTAGAAGTAGGAAAGAAAACGAAAGACGAGGGCGGCGGCACTGCCGTTGAGGCGAAAGAAGAAGACGACGGGGCGTCCTTCGCGGAAAAGTTTGCCAACTTCTTTTGATGAAAGACGCCACCTTCTTCAAAACCACTTTCTTTCTCTCGCAGCACAGTACTACTACTACTACTACTACTACTAACAACCGCGCGCGAGCCCTTGTCGTAAAAGAATAAATTCTCTCGATTTTGCTGAAAATTCCTCAAACTTCCCAACAAACTCATCCCTTTTGAAGCGGCAAAGCACGACGCGTTTGCGACTTCCAAAATACATAAAAGAGCATCATGACTCCCGCATCTCGAGAATTAGAGCACGAAAACGAGGAGGAAGAGTTGAATTCGTTCCCGCGGATGTCTGTCGGTGAAACCAGAGACGTGTCTTCGCTCAAAGACAAAGGCGTGACGAAGAAGCTTCTCCAACCTTCATCCACGCCTTCGCATCATCGCACGCACCCAGAAGCCGGGGATAAAGTCCTCGTCCACTACACCGGACGGTTACTGGACGAAGCGAAGACCAAGTTCGATTCCTCGGTCGATCGCGGGGAACCGTTCGAGTTTACCGTCGGGGTTGGGCAGGTTATTAAAGGATGGGATTTAGGGGTGATGACCATGGAAAGAGGGGAAAAGGTGGGCACCTTTTTGTTCTTGTTTGTTCTCTCTCTCTCTCGTTAGTGACGCTCTTTTGGTTTTACCGCGACGAGTACAATTACCACCACCACTGCTCACATCGTATTCTCGTTTTCTCTCTCTCTCTCTCGGGATGATCTTTTTTAAAAAAACAGTGTTTGTTAACGTGTAAACCAGAGTACGCGTACGGGGCGGCGGGCGCGCCGCCTTCGATTCCGCCCAACGCGACGTTGGAATTTGAAGTCGAGTTGATCTCGTGGAAGTCCGAGAACGATTTGTTCGGGGACGGTGGAGTCATCAGAGTGGCGAAGATTGAAGACGGGGAAGGTTGGAAGACGCCGAAGGATGGGGATTGGTTGGAGATTGGCGTGCGAGCGAGTCGGAAGGAGAGAGAGACGGGGAAGATGTCGACGGTGTGGGAGAAGGGTCTCGCGGATGAAGGAGAGGAAGAAAAGGAAGGGCTTTTCTTTCAGCTCAATTTGAAGAAGAGGAATGGGAAAGAAGATGCGGACAACGACGACGCGAGTAAAGTGCCCTTTGGCGTGCATTTGGCGCTGCAGTTTTTCAAAAAAGGTGAGACCCAGCGACTTTTGGTTCGAAACGAGTACTTGTTGGAAAAAAATGCACCATACGACGAGGACGACGAGTTGTACTTTACGGTGACTTTGAAACGTTGGGTTCACGTGGAAAAGATTTGTAATGGATTGGGCGAGAAGACAACCATCAAAGAGGCTCCTGAATCGAACTACGATACGCCAAACGAAGGTGCAAAAGTCGTCTTCTCGTCCGTGAAGGTGTACCGAGGAAAGCGCGATTTTGCGCGACGAGGACGGGTAGGAGACCAATGGAAAGAAGAAGAAGCGAAAGATTTGGTATTTGCATCGAAAGAAGGCGAAGAATTCATCTACGAAATTGGTGGCGACGATGACGACGAGAGCAACGCATCGATCATTGTTTCCGCGTGCGAAGAAGGCATCCAACGCATGAGAGCGGAGGAAACCGCGCAAATCGTTCTTCCCACAGACTTTGCGTTTGGAACTTCGTCCTCGGACAAAGGAAAAGAAATCAAGAAAACGTTTAGCAACGGCAAAGAAATTTCCAGCTCTGACACACCCTTCGTGACGTACGTTTTCGAGATGAAGTCGATGGAACGCGCGAAAGATCCGTGGGCGCTCACCGGCGAAGAGAAGGTTGAGCGCGCGGAGAAATTAAAGTCTTCCGGGAACGCTTTCTTCAAAAAGAAAGAGTACGCTCGAGCCGAAGCGAAGTATTCCCAAGGACTTCGATACGTCGAACCCGACGGCCAACAAAAAGAGGAAACTGCAAACAAAATCAAAGCTTTGAAAGTGTCCTTGCATTTGAACTACGCGGCGTGCGCGTTGAAACGATTCGCGTGGAAAGAAGTTGTCGTAAACTGCGACGAAGTTTTGAAAATTGAAAGCTTGAACGAGAAGGCTTTGTATCGCAAAGCGACTGCGGAGATTGAATTCGAGTTGTACGACGAGGCGAGAAGAACGATTAAGACGCTCGTCGAAGATGTCACCTCGCCGTCACCGACGTCTGCGTCGGAGGCGCTCAGATTGAAGCAACGTTTGAAGCAAAAAGAAGCGACCCAAAGAAAGAAAGACTCAAAAGTATTCGGCGGCATGTTTTCAAAGCTCGATTTATTCACCGAAGACGAGAGAAACAAGAAACCGAAATCGGACGAGGAGAAATTCGACGACGCCGAAACGGCCTTGACCGGTTTGGGCGAGATGATGAAAGGCAGCGGCGGAATAGGAGGAGGAGGAATAGATGCAAACGCACCGCCGCCACTGCCTTTGGAGGATTTACCGGACGACTTTCAAGATTACGGCGCGAAAGAGGCGATGGCAACCGACACGTTCCCTTTTGAAGAGGAGAAGAAAAAGTTGGAAGAAGGCGAACAAATGAGCTTGGAAACGGCTTAACGTAAACATTATTAGCTTGACGTTTCAAGATGCTATTTAGCTACCTCTACATTCCTACTCTCGCGCGCGTATTTTCTTCTTCCTAAAAAAACTCCAAAACGTTCGCAACCGGTCCTTCTCTCGTTACGAACGCTTGCGCGAAAACACCGAGCATCGCAATCATCGCTAATCGTCCGTGTTTCACCTCGGATACTCTCAATTCCACGTCTCTCTCCGCGTCCGCGCTCAAATTAAACGGATCGAACGGCCCTCCGCCCGGGTAATTCGTATCTCCCGGTAAATATACGCCAACTGGTTCTAGACTCTCGATCCCTACGTATCTCGCGTACTCCGGACCTCCCATCAGAACCGCTTGACAAAACGCGATTCCAATTATGCCGCTCGCGCCTGCTATGTGAAACCCCTCAATCCCGAGATAATTCACGTCTATGCCTTCCAAAACCTTCTCTCCAATCTTCCACCAAATCGGTTCGCTCAGCTCTAACGCGCCGCTTCTCGATAAGATCTCCGGAACGCACACTCCTACAACCGCCAACATCGCCCATCGTCCGTGCAACAACTCCAACTCTACGTTTCTGCGTCTCTTCTCCTCCGTATCGCTCAAGCGCAAAGGATCGAACTGCGCGTCTCCCGCTAACGTCCCGTCTAAATACGAAGGAAACATAAACGACGACGACGCATCGTCATCAGAGTCTCCTCCCGAGAAGAAAGAAACAGACTTTCGCGGCATCCACCGTCCTCTTTCCTTTCCGAAATACATTGGAAACTTTGCTTTCGCCAGCGCTCGCATCCTCTCCCTCCCTTCTCTCCCGCCTTCCGTGCCTCCTTCGTCTGCCTCTTTCGCTTTCCTCGCTTGCTCTCGTAATCCGTCGCCGAGATCCGATTTTGATACGCACGTCAACAGAACAACCGGTAACGCGGAGAAGAGTAAAGACGCGTTCGAGCCGAACTTTTGGACCAAGACCACGCCCAATGCGACGCCAAAGGTGACGTAGAAGAGAGGCGACGAGACGACGTTTTCGATTATGAATTGTTGTTGTTGTTGTCCGATGGTGTCGTCGTCGTCTTTGGCTTTCGATGACGACGATGATGACGACGACCATGCATCTTTCTTACTCTCAAAATCCTTTTCCTCCTCTTCGCCGTTGTTCTTCTTCTTCGAATCGGCGACGAGACGAATTTTGTTCAGACGTCGTCGTGTGCGTCCTCGTTCGCGCGTTGTTGCACGCGTCGAGAGACGAACGCTCTTCGAGGAGGAGGACGACGACGAAGAAGAAAACCACGGGGCAGAAAGAACAGCACCACCACCGACGACGACGACAAAAGAAGAAGACGTCATAGTCTCTTGAGAACAGAACACTACTACTCGTCGTCGTCTGTGTATCGTCAAAGTTTTTCCGATCGATCGATGAAGAGGTCTCTCTTCTCCTGTGCGCGTGTTTTTCAAGTGCGGGGAAATCCCGCAAAGATACGATGTTGCGAACGCGAAAGACGAAGAGCAACGACGACACCATCAAAGGAGGATCATCATCGTCAGTATTCAAAGGAATTAAAGGCAAACGAACGAAACAGAAACACATCCTGAACCTTTTAATCGGATTTACACTCGCATGTATCCTCGGCGCGTTCTTCTCTCTGTTCGTGTACGACATCGAGGATTTGGAGGAAGCGTCGGCCGTTTCGTTTCGAGACGGAGGAGGAAAGAAGTTGGACGACGCGCGCGACGAGAGGAAGAAGAAATGGAGAAACCACGAGGAAAAGGAAAAGGAAACAGAGGAGGCGCATTCGACGAGGCGTCGTGGGAGTCAAGTAGGGAGCGCTGTAACACCAAATGCGCGATTCGATGTGCGTTCGAGTTTCGCGCAGTCTTTCGCCGCGCTCTCGAAAGGAGGGAACGGAGGATCGTTTCCGTACCGGTACGTTTTCGATCTTTTGCTATTCGCTCGTCTTTGTCGTGTTTTTCAATGACTGATGTCGTCGCTCTGTTCTCTTCTTACAAAAACAGGTTCAAAGTGTTCGTGTACGAAGACGTTCCGGAAGCGCTCAACGCGGATTTACGAACGAAACGAAGCGATAAGTGTAAAGATAACGGGTACGCGAACGCGGAGTGGAAGATACCGGAGCTGATTGCGAAGAGCGAGGTGTACACGCCAGACCCAGAATTGGCGGATTTTTACGTCGTGCCTTTGTTTCCCGAGTGTTACGTGAGAGATAAGTTGGAAAAAGGAGGGGCGGATTACGTCACCGCGGTGAGGAAGGTGAATAAGATGTACCAGGCGGCGATCGATAGGATCGCGGGGAATTATCCGTATTGGAGGAGGAGCGAAGGGAGGGATCACGTGTTTATTTTTCCCGCGGAGAAAGGCGCGGAAAACGTGTTGAACGAGAAAACTTTGGAGAGGATCGGGAAGGCGATTAAGATTGTCGGCGTGCCGACTTTTAAATCGTCGCTGTCGTCGAGTGGCGGCGAGGATAGCGATGGTGATGGTAGCAATAGAGTTGATAGTAATAGCGAAAGCCTAGAGGAGGAAGAGAAAGAAGAAGAGGAGAACAACAGCGCTAAAGCTATGGCGACGCGTCGCGCTCGCTACGCGTTCTCGCCGTTTAGGGATATTATCGTACCTCCCGTTCGAGATTCCAGAGACGAAGCTTACGCTCTGGTGAAAGCGGAAATGGAGAACGTCTTTAGCGCGAGGAGAAAAATACGAATGCATTTTCGAGGGAAAGTTGTCAGCGAAGATGACGAGTTCTTCGGCGCGGGTGGTAGCGGTAGTAGTAGCGAGAGCGGCGGAAGCGACACCAAAACTGACTCTTCGAACGATGGTAGAAGGAAAAGTTCATCTTCCTCCTCCTTCAACGTGAGAAGACGCGCGTACGAACAACTCAAAGGTTTAAAAGGCGTCAACGTCGTCATCGACGAGAGCAATACTGCCAGTTCTTTCGAAGTTACCGGCGGCATAGAAACCGACAAAGGAAGGAAGAACGCGACGTTCTCTTCCTCCTCCTCGTGCGATCGCAAGTGCGTCCTCCGCGAAATGCGCAACTCGGAAACGTGCTTAATCACTCCTCACGGCGGCCTCGAAGGATGGTCCACCGCTCTCTCCGACGCTATTCTTTCTGGGTGCGTTCCACTCATCGTCCACGACGACTTCGAACCGTACTTCTCCGACGTCCTCGATTGGGAAAATTTCTCCTACAAAATCCCCACCCGCGAAGCTCTCCGAAACGCCAAAGACGCTTTACTCCACGAAAAAAGCAAAGCTTCCTCCATCACGCGCTCGAAACGAGAAAACGATTTAAAAATCGCCGCGCGGGCTTCCGTTTGGAACGACAAGTGGCAAAGCGGCGACGCTCTGGACGCCTTGTTCGAAAGTTTACGCCGACGCGTTCGGTATCATCGAAACTCGCCGTTTCGATTTTACGCCGAAGCCGATCGAAACGGTTGACTTTTGTTGAGCGCCGAGAAGATTGGAGAGAGAGAAAGAGAAAGAGAGAGAGAGATAGATACAGAAAAATGTACAAAATTTGACAACGATTACATCATCACGCGTTCCTACTAACAAACTATTCTTTACTCATTCAAACGCCGCGTCCGGCGTCCTCTTTCGCTCTCTTCTCCACCTCTCGTTTGAGTTGTTCCATCTCGTCTTCTATTTTCGTCGGTAAATTTGTCGCGTCGGAGATAAAATTCACCACTTCCGTCGCCGTTCTCTCTAAAACGGTTTCCGCGAGTGCTTTGCCCAAAAGGAACGCGTCTAACGGTTTGTCCTCGGCGTCTGAATCGTCGCTTTTGTTCTCGTTCCCCGCGGTGGCGTTTTGGGTGACGTTTCGCTTCTTTTTCTCTCGCGGGGAAAAGGAAACAGAACGACTTTGTTGGAAAGAGAACGAGGAGGAAAAGGAGGAGGAGGACGAAGAACAGCAGCCGTTGTTCGACGAGCGACGGCGTGCCCCGATGAATACCCCCTGCGCGGAAGGGTTTGCGAGGACGGGATGCATGCGCGAGCGTGGTTTTGCAAACTGGAGGATTACTTTACCGTGACGATGTGATGTCAGAAATGAAGGATTTGGTGGACGAGCGAACGAGAAGAGGACGATTAAAGATCGATCAAAAGTATCGGAATAATCATTCGGGGTTACATGCGCGTCGTCATCTAAACGTTGCGTTCTTTTGTGAAACAACAACTTTTATTAGTAGCGCGTTGATCTTTCTTCTTCTAATAGAAAATACAAATACAAAACAACTCTCTCTCGCTCTCTCGCTCTCTGCTCCGATTGACTATTACCGCCGCTCTTCTCGCGGGTACGCGCTTTCGTCTTACTCCAAGTCTCGAACGATATCGCGCGGAATTTCTCCGTTTGGCGGCGGTTGATTCGATAAGCGAATCGTTCGAGGCGTGCCACCTGGGGTGGTGGTTGTGGTCGTTTGATCGTCCGCGTTCGCGCCGCCCTTTTTTGGGTCTGTTGTTTTTGTGTTCGTCTTTACGTTCGCGTCGCTATTCGCGTCGATTTGAGTCAACGTAAAACCGCTCGCCATCCACATCAACCCGTTATGTACGCTCTGCCCGACGCTCTCGATGCCCTCTCGCATCGCCTCTTTCGCGTTTGAAAGCGCATTTACCGCGCCGTTCGCGTTCGTTGCAAATCTATTTAACCAATCCGGCGGCGGAGGAACGCCCAACGCCTTCGTAAACGCCTCGCAAAACGTGTTACAATTCTTCGAAAATAACTCGTACTCGTTCCCTGGCCAGCTGGCTTTCATCACCGCCACTATCGCTCTCACTTTCGTCGCGTCCGCGCTCGTCACCCCTAGCGGAATAGACTCCCGAAAAACGTACGCGCTGTTCATTTTTGGTTGACACGGGTACACGCCGGTCCCTTCTTCGCAATAGCCGTAGGAATATTCGTACCCGTGCACTTCAATCCCGCCGTGAAATATCCCGCCCGCGTTGAACGTGTCCTTCGTTAACGTGTTCAGGTGTTGAATCGTCGCGTTCGTTAAGTCAGACTTCGTGTTCGTGATGTCGTAGACGTTCAGGGTTACCAGCGCCATATTATACTCTTTGCCTCCTTCCTAGTGGTGTTTCCTACTCTAACTCTCTCTCTCTAATCTCTCTCTCTCTCTTTAATGGTTTAACGATACAAAATCAGTGTCGAAACGCCGACTCTGGACTCTCGAAAACAATCTCTCTTTCGCGCTCTTCTCCTCCTTCTCCTCACGAAAACGACGACGATGTGTACGTTTTGAGAAGAGAAATCTCTCTCTCGTTTCCCCGCTCGCAAAGTCTCTCAAAATGCGAACAAATAAACTCGCAACTCTGTTTCGATCGAGCACGCGTTCGTTTTCGAGTTTTAAAGAGAGAGAGAGAAATTATTATGATGGCAAAACAGTGCTCGTTTCTCTTTTACTCTCGTTCTCTCTCTCCTTCTCTGTCTGTCTCTCTGTGTAAACGTTTGTGCAGATGCGATTATGCGGGGAAAAATGCGTGAGAAATTCTCATCAGACGCGCTCGAAGAATACCTCTCGACACGCGTTTGAAACGATGCGAGACGCGAAACGAAACAACTCGAGAGGCATTCCACGCAATGTCTACGAAAAGGGCGGACACTTTTACCACCCAGAGCGGAAAACAAACGACACGTACGACCGATATGAAACGATGAGACGGAAGGAGTGTTCTTGATGTTTTTCAAACTGGCGTGCGCGTTCGTCTTATCCGTGGTTACGGTCGGATGGACGTGGGCGAGTCGCCGGCGCGAGCGATTCCATCAAAATCGTTCAATTAAAACGAGTGATTTTGTGACTGCCGAGACTTTGGCGGGAGGAGGCGAAGGCGTCGGCGTCGTCCTCCCGGTGAGAGGCGTCGTTTCAAACAGGACGAGAGATAACTGGCACACGCAAGTGGAGACGAAACATGGAGGGGAAGTCGCGTTCGTGTTCGTGGTGGAAAAAGAGACGGACGATGCGAAGGAAGCGGCGGAACGGTTCGTAGGAGGAGCGGCGGCGGCGTCCGCCGAGGGACGAGGAGGAAGAAGAAGCGCGCGAGTGGTCGTTTCCGGGAGCGCGGAGAACTGTTCGCAGAAGATTCGGCAGCAGTTGCGAGGGGCGGAAGAGCTCGGGGCGATGATGGGCGACGAGGACGAAGACGACGGTAGAAGTCGTCGTGGTTTTCATCGTCGCTTTTTTCGAGATGAAAAGAGGAGCAAAAACAGAATTAAGTACGTTTTGTTCTTAGACGACGACGTGATGCTGTATCCGAGCACGATCGGGAGTTTAGTGAGCGCGATGGAAAAGGACGAGAAGGAGACGGGCGGGAACGCGTTGTTGGCGACTGGGTACCCGTTGGATTTAGTTGGCAGTGACGGCACGTCGTCGTCGTCCTCGTGCTTTGCGAATTACATGACCATGGTGTATCACCTCGTGTTGTTGATACCTTTCTCGCACGGTAAGTACGCCAAAAACGTTTGGGGAGGGTGCATGCTCTTTCGGTTAGAGGATTTCCTCGCCAACGCGTGTAAAGTGAAAGAAGCGTACGAGACCGGCGGATACTCGGACGATCTCATCGTCGCCGCAGCTGCCGATCGGGAAAAGAGAACGATACTATGCCCCGGCGACGCGTTGTTCCCAATGCCGCTCGATCCGAAACAAACCGTAGGAAATTTCCTGAACTATTTCCATCGACAAATTTTCGTCAACGACACGTATTCCGACGGACACATGAAATTTATCAACCACGGTATGCTTCTGGCGATGTTTCTCTCCAGTTTATGTTTAACGGTTGGAACAGTCGCGAGCGCGATAGATATTGCGCTCTGGTTATGGACTTTAGCAGCGTGTTCCAAAACATCATCCCTCTCGATTGCGGCGACGGAGAAGACAAACGTCGTCCCTTCGCTCGCTTTCGCGGTGTTCTTCGCGCACTTCCTCGCCGTAACGCGCGCGAAGAAAATGTACGCGTCCTGCGTCTCTCTCTGCGAAAGAACCGCCAAAACGAGTCCGCGCGACAGAAAGAACACCACCTCACCAACCACACGTAGCGCTTCTCAAACATCGAAAAAACCAAACGCCGGCCGCGTCGCCCGTTCCGGATTCAACCGCACCAACTGGTTCAAAGTCTGGCTCGCCCTGTGCCTCGTGTACGCCGTCGCGCCTTTCGTATGCGCGTACGTCTACTTCGTCTCGGACGAAGTCGCTTGGAGCGGTATTCGGTATAAAAAATCTCGCGGTAAAGTTTCAAAAGTTTTCTCTGCATCGTCGACGCGGTGACGATGCGTGACAAAAATGACGACCACGATCAAATGGGTGCGCGTCCGAGAGAGAGCGAGAGAAAGAGAGAGACAGAGAGACAGAAAGAAGAAGAGAGAGCGTAAACGCTTTGACTCGAGTTGAAGTAATTTAGACATTTGTGAAACCCTAAACAGAAAGAAGCCCACATTTCCCTCGCACAAAATCTCTCACTTATTCAACGAAGCGAGTCTTTATATTTACATGCTCGCGGCGAGGACGAAAGCGTCGTTTTCCGCGTTGTTCTCGTCGTCTTTTTCATCCTCCTCCTCGTCGTCGTCACTACTACTACTCAGGAGAAGGAGAAGGCTTTTACTGTCGAAGGATACGACGACGATGATGATTTCTTCCTCTTTCTCTTCTTCTTTGCATTCGCCGAATCTTCTTTTGTCGGCGAATTCTCGTCGAAACACCACCCCGGGGTTGTTCCGCGTCGTCGGCGCCGTTCGAGCGTCGTCGTCGACGAGAAGAACAGCTCGATTTCGAGGAGGCTCTTTCTTCGGCGCTTTTTTGTCGTCTTCGTCTTCGGAACGAGCTTTCCCACGGCTTCTTCGTCGTCTTTCTCGGGGCGCAAAATCACTAGCCGGTGGTGGAGGAGGGGTGGATGGCGTTGAGACCTTAAACGACAAAATCGCCTCGCAAGCGGCTTTGGTGAAAGGATTGAAAGCGAACGGGAAGACGAACCAAGACGAGGAGGTGAAAGCAGCGGTGACGATTTTGAAGGCGTTGAAAGCAGAGCTGGAGGAGGGCGAGATTAGGACGGAAACGACGAGGGAAGCGATTTTGGGCGACGGCGGCGGCGAAGAGAAGAAGAAGAAGACGCAAAAGAAAGGAGGAGGAGGAGGAGGGAAAAAGAAAGGCGGCGGCGGCGGCGAGCAGTCGTCTGGTTCTTCTCCGGAGGAAGTTAGAGCAGTGCGCATTGAGAAAATGGCGCAGTTGAAAACGTCGAATCAAGAGCCGTTCGCGTATAGGTTTGATCGAACAAACACGGCGGCGAAATTGCAAGCCGCGTATCCGGAATCGGTTTTGGCGAAAGGCTGCGAGTTGGAAAACGGAACGAGAGAGAAAGTGTGCGGCAGAGTGACGGCGAGAAGGGTTTTTGGGAAACTCGCGTTTATGACCTTGACGGATGCGAGCGGGACGATTCAGTTGTATTGCGACGAGTCGAGGATCGATCAGGAGCAGTTTGAGACTATCAAAACCTTAATCGATGTCGGCGATATCGTCGGGTGCGAAGGGCCTTTGAAACGGACGGATAAAGGTGAATTGTCGATTGTCGTGGAAGATGTGAAGGTTTTGACAAAGTCATTGAGAAATTTACCGGATAAGTGGCACGGTTTGCAAGATGTTGAGATTAAATATCGACAAAGATACGTGGATTTAATCGCGTCGTCGGATTCGAGAGATACTTTTTATCAAAGAACAAAGATTATCAAAACGATGAGAAGGTATTTGGAAGACGAGTTGGAGTTTATGGAGATGGAGACGCCGATAATGCACACGGTTTCCGGCGGAGCGGACGCTAAACCATTCAACACGCACCACAACGCTTTAAATATGGATTTAACGTTACGAATCGCGACCGAGTTACACTTGAAGCGCTTAGTCATCGGCGGATTTGAAAGAGTGTATGAAATTGGACGCATTTTTCGAAACGAAGGATTATCGACCAGGCATAACCCTGAATTTACGTCTATCGAGTTGTACCAAGCGTACGGTGACGTGAGCGACATGTTGGAGTTGACTGAGGAAGTCATCTGTAGATGCGCGGCGGCGGTGAGCCCGTCTAAAAAATTAGAACCCATCCAATACGGAGACGAAACGATCGATTTAACGAAAAGACCGTGGAGACGTGCGAGCATGAACGATTTAGTCATCGAAGCGTGCAATGTGGACGTGTTGAATGGCTTCGATGGTGATTTAGAAAAAGCGAAAGCGGCGTGCGAACCGGCTTTAAAAGCGCACTCGAAACAAGCCGGCGCTTCCATCCCGGCCGTTCGAGATTCGCCAAACCTAGGAACTTTGTTGAACGAAATGTTTGAAGCGACCGTCGAGGGAACTTTACGCCAACCAACGTTCGTTCTCGATCACCCGATCGAGATCTCTCCTCTTGCGAAACCGCATCGAGACAAAAAAGGCGTCACCGAACGTTTCGAACTCTTCGTCGTCGGTCGAGAGTTGGCCAACGCGTTTTCGGAGCTCACCGACCCTATCGATCAAAGAGAACGATTCGAAAAACAGTCGCGAGCGCACGCAGAAACTCAACGCGCCGCGCTCGTTCGCGCCGAGAAAAAAGTCGAACGCGGCGATAAAGACGCCGGCGACGTGTTGAAGGAAACCACGGACGATATTTACGAGTTTCCGATTGACGAAGATTTCATCAACGCTTTGGAATACGGAATGCCGCCGTGTGGGGGATTAGGCATAGGCGTCGATAGATTGGTGATGTTACTCACGAATTCACCGAGCATTCGAGACGTGATCGCGTTTCCCACGCTCAAAAACGAAGATTAGTGATGAACTTAATGCTATAAACGAGTAAGATTAGTGATGAACTTGACGCTTTAAACGAGAGCGGGTTGTTACGATACAAAAATAATGATACAGATCTAAAAACTTAAATACAGATGCTAGCCGAGCGTCCCTCTCGCAAACGCGCGACCCGAGAGACGAAACAAGATGAAAACATTATTCAAACTTCCGCCGCGTTCGCGAGCGCCTGCCTGAACGACTCCCACTTCTTCCCGCCCGCCTCCTTCCCTCTCTCGTCGTCGTCGTCGTCGTCGTCGTCCTTCTCCTCCTCTTCCTCAAAGAACGGATTCATCCTCGCTCTCGTCAACGCGCTCTCCATCGCTTGAAACTTTTTCCTGACCACAAACTCCTCCTCTTCTTCCTCCTCATCATCCTCCTCTGTCTCTCTCGTCATCGCGAGCATCAGAACAAACCTCGAGGCGGTCAGCCACGCGTAAACGACTTCTCCATCGGAAGAGGAACAGACGACGCCTGCGTAGTTTCCCGTGGTGGTCGTCGACTGATGATGCTGACGCGTCGTCTTGCTCCTCTCGAGTAAAGCGTACTGGACGCCATCCGCGGCGCGAAGGAAAAGCTTTTCCAATTTGGAGGAGGAGGAGGCGTTCGCCGTCGTCGTCGTCGTCGTCGTCGTCGTCGTTCTTTTCCCGTCGTCGTTTGAAGAAGCGGCGTCGTCCACTTTGAAATCCGCGACGACGACGACGACGAGTGGTGCGAGACGAAGCACGTCTCGAGAAACGAGTTCGAGGTCGAGCGCGGCGGCGCCGAGCAGCTGCTTCATCTTTGATCGTCTCCTCCTCCTCCTCCTCCTCCTCGTCGTCGTCGTCTGCTCGGAACCGCGCTCGAGCGTTTTGGCGGGTTGTCGTTCGCGGTGGTGTTTTCGTGCGTTCTCGCGAATGTGCAATGCAGTTCTTCAATACAAAAATAAATAAAGTAGTAGTACTAGTATTGGTAGTTTCATTTAAAAACAACGAATTTGCGCGACGACGACGACGACGACGAAAACGCATCTTTTACGCGGCTCTCTCGAGCAAGCAAACGATCAAAATGAAATCCGGGTAATCGATTTCGTTGACTTTAGCGCTCGGGTTTCCTTCCGGAGGCGGTTTCCAGTAACTCACGACTTTGTGCAAGTATCCCGGAACGTATCCGACGCCGAGCTGTTCCATCAACTTTTCGACTTGGTGGATTTTGATCGTCTTGGCTTTCGCCCAGTTGATACGCTTCCAGACTCTGCGAATGGATTCGAGTTTCGACGCGGGTAATTCGTAGTGTTCTGAGATGATTTCCTTTCTCTTTTCTCGTTCGAATTCGATTTTGGATTCCGCCGTTGCCGCGTGCATTCCGTTGACTATTACCCCGATGAAGACGGAAATAATTACCATCCCGCACATCACCACAAAGGAGTAGAAATAGAGTGAACCAACGAATGGTTGCGCCTTTGGACGATCACACTCGTATACGCGGTCGGCGTGAATGCCCGAGTTGGATTGCAAACCAACGTACGCCGCGCCACCGTCGTTTACGCCCCACCTGTTCTTGTCGCAACCTTCTAGGTTGATTTGAACAATATTTGCCCAGGATTCGAGTTGCGACACGCGAAAGAGGTGGTAAAACGCAACCGGTAACGTTCGCATGAAGAACGGATCGTTGTCCGAGAAAAGCATCACCCCGGCAATAGCCCACGTGTAGAAGATGAAGCACATAAGGGTACCGACGTATTTCAAAGATTTCACGCCGAGAACTAATGACTTGGCGATTAAGTTCAACTGCGGGATAACTTTGAAGAATCGAAACAGTCTCGCCAAACGAAGCAAACGAACGATTCGAGAAAATCCGGCTATACTGCCACCGCCGAGGCCAGAGTCTTCAAAAACCATGCCAAAAAATCCAACTAAAGTGGTCGCGGCGTCGAACATATTCCACTTTGCGTCTTCGCCGGTGTAATACGTCCTCTCTTTGTCCCATAAACCGATAATTTTTATCAGAAATTCAATCATGAAGGTGAAGATGAAAATACGTTCGAGGATTTCCGTCCATTCCGGAGGCGAGGCATCTGGGTTTGAATAATCCAAAAACTGCGTCGAATATCCCGATAAAATGGCCGAGAATACAATCACGCCCATGACGAAGTACTCGAAAAAGTCGTTTTGGGTAATCTTTTGAAGTTTTACCTGCAAATCCTGAAACCACGTGTTCTCAGTCGCCGCTTCTCTCTCGTGCATGGATTGAGTCTGAGCACTTCCACTCAACAAATTCATCATGTCCATGACTTCTGTGTACGCAGCTTCCGGCAACGTTTCGTTCATCTTCTCTCGAGACTCCCAAATTGCGCCTTTGGTTTTTCGCAACGCGTTTACGATTCGCTTACGTTTCAACGTCTCCTTAGCCTCGTACGCTTGGTCCATTCGTTCGGTGATGATACCGATGAAGAGCGACATCATGATGTTACCGACGAGAAACGCCATGGAAATAACGTAGATGGCCGAAAGAACGCCGTTACCTTTGGCGTACGTTTTCGTACCGTCGGCGTTTAATCGATACGGACAATCCACGTCGTTCGGCGAGGGGTACCCGTAGTGCTCGCAGCCGTACCACGTGGCGTAGAGAAACTCATCCCAGGAAGACCCGGTGGCGATGCCCATCCCAGAATTCAGCGCGTACGGCAAGCTTCGAAAATTCTTCGGATCGAGGCCGTAGAACAAACTCGTCCCTAGCACGGCGTAGATGTACATGACAATCATCAACATCACCAAAACCCATCCCATGGAGGCGATACCAGAGCCAATACCGTCCAAAATGATCTTAAACTCAGGATTGCGTCGAAAATATCTCACGCATCGATTCAATCGAAACAAACGTATGACTCGTATGTGATCGTACGTTAAATCCCCGAGGGTAGTATTCGCCCACGTCGAGATGTAATTTAACGACATGAAGAACAAAATCGTGAAATCCACGGCGTTTTCCCAATTCACGAAATAGTCGAGAGGTTTCCACTTCACGAGCGTTTCCTTCCCAGTTTTCTCGCTCACCGCCGTTGGCCCGGCACCCATAATCTTCACCCCGGCTTCAAAAAAGAAAATCAAGGAAACGATGTAGTGCAAAGCTTGAATGACTTCCCAGCTCGTCCCGCCTTTCTTCTCGATCGAGGAATTCCCCTCCCAGTTATCCGCTGTTTCCAACAAAGCGTACAACACGACCGCTATCGTCACCATTTGTTGAAACGACGAATACAACGTGATCCGAAACATCCTGTTGTGCAAACGCAACGAAGAAGAATTCGCTCGTAAATACGCCTCCTCATCCGTCAAACTCTTCCCCGCCGATTCCTCGTCCTCCTCCTCCTTCTCCACCGCGCTCACCATTCTCCTCATCTTCTCCTCCATCTTCTCCGTTTCCTTTCTCTTATCGTCGCGAGACTTCTCCAACTCTTTATACATGGCCTTAAACTCTTTCTCCACGTTTTCAAACTTCGGGTACGAAGCTTTCGCCGAGGAAGGAAATTCAACTCTCCTCAACCCGTCTCCCAAGTCCCTCGGATCGACCGAGTTTTCCTCCCCGTTCTCCTCCTCCTTCTCGACCGTCCCGTTTTCTCCTCCTCCTCCCCCCGAGTGCGTCGATTTCTTCGTCAAGTTCGATTTGAACGACGAGTACAGCTTGTCCATCTTGTTCTTGCTCCCTTTCCTCTTCCCAACCTTGGAATTGGAATTTCTTTCCCCCTCTGCCCCGCTCGTCGGCGAAGAATTGTGTTGATGATCAAACGCGTCGTCGTCGTCCATCGTCGTCGTCGCCGTCGCCGCCGCCGCCGCGCCTTTTCTCGTCAGCTTCGACATATTTGTAACAAAACACACAACGAGTGACGCGCATTCGAATGTGACATTAGC